>Ga0310889_10000147_pt1 | contig 13295 bp, 11 predicted proteins | sample T20D2metaG_FD_204583 | JGI IMG/M metagenome (GOLD analysis project Ga0310889, IMG submission 204583) | Lab incubated soil microbial communities from West Virginia University Organic Research Farm, Morgantown, WV, United States - T20D2 | ecosystem: Environmental > Terrestrial > Soil >... | reverse complement strand
GTTCGCGGGACCGTTCATGACTTCGCCAAACTTGTCGAAGCGTGAGCCGTGGCACGGACAGTCCCACGTTTTCTCAGCCGGATTCCACGCCACGATACAGCCGAGGTGAGGACAGACCGCTGATCTTTCGTGCAACGCGCCGGTCGCGTCGCGATACACCGCAATCTTCGCCGCGCCGCGGCGGATCACGGCGCCGGAATCTTTCGGGATGCGATCTTCCGATTCGACATCACCTTTCGTGACCCAATCGGCGTACTGGGCGACGGTGTTGACGGCTTCCTTCGCGTATTCGCCGGACGCGCGCAGCGTGATGCGGCCCGGATCGTAGAGCGCCTCCCACGGATTGTGCCGGCCGAGGACCTGATCGGTCAGCAGCATCCCGGCGATCGTGCCGTGCGTCATGCCGTTCCCCGAATCGCCGGTCACGGTGTAGACGTTGTCGGCGTCGAGCGGGTTGTGGCCGATGAACGCGAGACCGTCGACGGGCTCCATCACCTGCCCGCCCCACTTGTGCGTGACCTCGCCCATCATCGGGAAGCGCTGGCGCGCCCACGCGTCGAGTCGCAGATGCCGCTGGTCGATGTCGTCCGCCTGCCCGCTCTTGTGATCTTCCCCACCGACGACGAGCAGGTCATGTTCGGCGTCGATCGCCATCACGAGCCGGACGTAGTGATACGGATCGCCCGTATCCCAATAGAGCGCCGTCGTCACGGAGTTGCGCGGCACCGGCGCGCCGATCACGTAAGTCATGTACGGCGCCTGCTTGGTGTGCACGACCACGAGATCGTTCACGGGCACATTCGTGGCCACGACGATGCTGCCGGCGCGCACGGTGCCGCTCTTCGTTGTCACCGCGGCGTCCTTGCCGCCGTCGATCTTTGTCGCGTGCGTGCCGGTATAGATGCGGCCGCCGGCGCGCTCGATCGCTTCAGCCAGGCCCGCGAGATATTTCAGCGGATGGAACTGCGCCTGATTCGGGAATCGCAGGCACGGACCGGTATCGAATGCCAGCGGGGCGCGGCCGCTCTTGGCGACGTTGTGCAGCCCCGCGCGATGAATCGCCGCGAGCTCGCGGTCGAGAAACGCCTCGTCGTGCTCCGGCGCGCAGAACAGGTAGCCGTCCAGGCGCGTGAAGTCGCACGCGATGCGCTCCCGGGCCACGATGCTTTCGATGCGATCGATCGCGGCCGAATGGCTCTCGGCCGCCAGGCGCGAGCCGCGCTCGCCGTGAAACCGTTCGAGGTCGAAGAAGCGGTCGTCGAGCGCATTGACGAGGTGCGCGGTCGTCGCGCCCGTCTGTCCGCTGCCGATGCCGCCGTCTTCGAGCACGACGACGGACTTCCCAACCTGGGTAAGCAGATACGCTGTCGTGAGCCCGGAGATACCGGCGCCGACGATACACACATCGGTTGTGGCGTCGATCGTCAGGGGTGAGTAGGACGGAACCTTGGCGGTGTCGGACCAGACCGGTCCCTTTGTCTTGGAAGTCATGAGCTTCCAGCAAGCAACGCTTATGCCTTGGCGAGGGCTTTCGAAACTGTTTCGATAACAGCCTTTTCCGACGGGAATCCGCTGCGGGACTTCTCGGCGACCTTGACGTCGTCGACCCAGATGGTGAACTCGCCGCGCCCGCCGGGCTCGAGATCGGCGTCGAGCTGGAGCGAGGATTTGATGAGCGCCGCCACACGGGAGGCGCGCGGCTCGTAGTTTCAAACGACGCAGTAGCGAATCTTGATTCTTGTCATGGCACTCTTGATTAAGCCCGCCCGGCGAACGCGCGGGTCTCGGTGTGCACCTTCACCTTTTCGCCTTCCTTGATGAAGAGCGGGACCTGAATCTCCATTCCCGTTTCGAGCACCGCAGTCTTCGTAACGCTGCCGCTCGCGGTGTTGCCGCGCACGCCCATCTCGGTGCTCGTTACGGTGAGCTCAACGTGCGGCGGGAACACCACGCCGATCGGCTGGCCATTGTAGCGATGAATCTGCACCTCGACGTTGTCGACGAGCAGTCCGCGATCCTCGCCGAGGATGTCGGAGCCAAGTGTCAGTGTTTCGAATGTTTCCTGATCCATGAAATGGAAGCCGTCGGCATCGCTGTAGGTGAACGTCGCCGCGGACATGACGAGATCGGGCTCGCCGAACTTCTCGCCTGCCTTGAAGGTTTTGTCGAAGACAGCTCGCGTGATCAGGTTGCGCATCTTCAGGCGGACCAGCGTCTGGCCGCCGCGCGCCGTCGGCTTCGAGACTTCCACATCGAGGCAGTGATATGGCGCTTTTTCGTATTCGAAATAGGACTTCCGCTTGATCTCGATCGCTTCTATTAAGGAACCCATCAGAACATTCTAGTTCCAGCATGGAACGCTGGCACTGTTGGAACCAAACCCTTGGAACCTTTTGGAACTCCTGGAACTCTTGGAACCTTCATTCAAGGTCGCAACAGCAGTCCCATCGTAAAACGCCAGTAGTCGATGTGGCGGCCGACGCCGCCACTCGGCGCATCGCGAGAAATGCTGCGGAGGTGCCGCAGATCGAACCTCACGCCGACGTTATTGGTGATGAGCCCGGTCGCGCCAAACCCGAGAGTGATCGCCGGCACCGTGCGCCGCACCTGGAACACTTCCAGGAAATCCGCCGACTCGGCGTGAATCAGGCCGCCGCCGATCACGGCGTACGGCCGCAGTCCGCTGCGCGTGAAGCTCGGTGGGAACGACAGCACCAGGCTGCCGGTGAGATCGCTGACGTAGCTGCCGGCCTTGACGAGCGGCCGCTCCACGGCTTCTTCGTCGTTCTCGAAATAGGCGGGCATGGTGCCGAACTCGACCTCGTAGCCGAGGAAGCCCTGCCCGATCTTCAGCGCCGCCGCGCCGAGCACCAGCTTGTTCTTGCCCGCGGCCAGCTCGAGATCGACGATCGATGTCGAACCGCCGAACTTGATGCCGGCAAACGGGATCACGAAGAAGTCCGCGCGCGCCGTGGCCGGCGCCGCCAGCAGCAGTAGGCACGCCAGGAACGCAACGCGTCTCGACGGCAGGGTCATGCGATCGAGATGAGTGTATTGCAGGTCGAACCGATCAGATGAAGAGGCGCAGGAAGATCTTCACGAACGGCGAGGACGTCACGTTGGCGTTTTCGAGATCGTAGCCTTGCGCAAGGCCGCCGCTGTTGGCGAGCAGGATCAGCGTCAGGCTTGGGCGCGCGGTTCCGGCGGTCGCCGGCATCTTCACGATCAGCGCGGAGCCCGCGTTCGGCAGGTGGCCAAAGCTCCAGACCAGCCGCTGGCCCGATTCCATGGTCACGAACCAGCCCAGGCCGGTCGGCGTCACGATGTTTTGGTTGTTGATCGGGAAGACCTGGTTGCTCCACATCTTGTCGAGCGTGCTGAAACTCAGGGGCACGCCGTTGCGCTTGTCGAGTTCGCCCTCGAACCTCGCGAGGTCCGCCGCCGTCGTCACCAACCCGTTCGCCGCGTCGAGGCCGAACGACGAATACTCCGAACGGAAACTGCGGGCCTTCGCGTCGAGGCGATACGGCACGGCCACGTTGGCGAGCAGCCGCTGATAGCGATCGACTTCGCTGGGCGGGAACAGTGCGCGCGCCGCGCCGCCCTCGGGGCGATTCAGATCGAGACCCGGCACCGAATTGGTTAGCGTGAGGCGATTGAGCACCTCGGTCGCCATGGCCTGACGGAATGCCTGGCCCGTGCAGCCTTCAACCACCGGCGTCAGCGCCGAAAACAGCGTCGCGTCGTAACGGAAGCGGCCGTCCGTCGCGTGCGCCAGCACCTGGCGGACGCTGGTTCGCTCAACCGGAAATGCGGGAGCGAAAGTGCGAATGTCCTGATCGACGTTGAAGAAATATCGATCGGCGCAGACGCCCACGAGCACACCCGTCACGGCCTGCGTCACGCCGCCGACCGGATAGAGCGTATTGGCGCTCGTTCGAACCTTGTTCTCGACGTCGGCGAAACCGTAATATTTTTCCCAGGCGACCGTACCGTTCTGGAGGATAACTGCCGATAACCCGGGCATCCCGATCTGCTGGATCAGGGGTTCCAGATATCGGTCGAAAATCTGGAACGGAAACTGTTCCTGGGCGGATCCCCCCCGACCAGGCACGAGAAGGGTGACGACGGCGATGGCGAGGCAGAAAAGCCTGAATTTCATGGATTTACGGGGGTTCCCCTATTATATGTCGGTCATTCGGGCCGTTTCGTGTGCTAAAGTCTCCGCGTTGAAGTATTTGTTGATGGTTAAAGCTCGTCTGTACCCTCGTTGCGCGTTCTTGGCGTTTCTCATGATTGCCGCCACTGTCACAGTGGCCCAGGCCCAGTCGCAGAGCGAAACCTTGCGCGTGCGTCCGCTGTTGAAGGACGGACAGGTGCTCGTCAGCTTCTCGCTCGACGGCGGCCTTACCGATGAAATGAAAGCGGTCGTCCAGAGCGGCCTTCGCACCGTGTTCACCTACACCGTCGAACTCAAGCTCAGGGTGCCGGCGTGGGTCGATCGCACGGTCGCGAGCGCCGTCGTCTCGACCAGCGTGGATTACGACAACCTGACGCGCCGCCACACCGTGTCGCAGTCGCGCAACGGCCGCGTCGAGCAGTCGTTCGTCCTCGAGGATCCGGCGGAGGTCGCGCAGATGGTGACGCACTTCGATCGCCTCGCGCTCTTCGAGACGAAGACGCTCGAACCGAACCGCGATTATTACGTGCTCGTGCGCGCCGACGCGCGGCCGCGCAGCAACTCGTCGCTGTGGCCGTGGTCGGGTACCGCGAGCGGCCTCGCGCGTTTCACGTTTATCCCAAACTAAATACTCACCACGAAGAACACGAAATCAACCACGAAAGGCACGAAGTACTTTTTGTACTTCTGTGTCTTCGTGAATTTCGGCGTGCTTCGTGATCGTCGTGGTTAGTCTTAATGTCCAACTCGAAGCTCGTCTACTCGACTAGCGGCGGCCGCGTGTGCGAGAAGTGCGGCTGGCCGCTCACCAACTGCCAGTGCAGCAAAACCCTGGCGGCCGGCAAAGAATCCGTCCCCGATCGCGTCGTCGCCAAACTTCGTATGGAGAAGAAGGGGCGCGGCGGCAAGACCGTGACGGTGATCTTCGGGCTGCCGAACAACGAGCCGTTCCTGAAAACGCTGTGCGGCGAGTTGAAGAAAACGTGCGGCTGCGGCGGGGCAATTACCGAGGATGGCGTGGAATTGCAGGGGGAATTGCGCGATCGCGTGCGGACATACCTCGAAAAAAAGGGCTACGTGGTTAAGGGGTAAGGCCACAGAAGGCGCAGAAAGCACGGACCGAGTAACATGACGAAGATGAGGGCGATGTGGGTTCTCGCCGCGGTTCTCTCGTTTGCGACTCCACAGGTCTCCTGGAGTGCGATCGAGACCGCCCTGTCCGGCTCCAATTCGATCGTTCTCGCGGCGCCCGCCGCCGGCCCGGCGCAGATCGTTCGCGCGGTCGGCAAGACCTGCAAGACATTCAGCAGCGGACTGGCCCTGCCGTCCGCGGTGGAACTGCCGCAACCGCACGGCTACGCGATCGATTGCATACCCGACGCGCCCGCCGATCCGCCGAATCTCCGTCTCGACGAACTCCCGCTCAGTCCTCGCCCGCCGCCTCACTTCTGATGCATGTGGTCTTAGGGTCTTAGGGTCTTAGGGTCCTGGGGTCTTCACATTTTTCAGAAGAGGGCATCATGAAAAGCAAGAGTTTCGTAGTCGTTGGCGCGATCGTCACGCTGCTTGCCGGCATTCTCAACGGCCAGACGCCGGTGGAGATCCGGGCGGCATCTTCAAGCGCGGTGTCGGGATGGCAGCAGATGTCATCGCCCGGCGGTGATCCGCTGTGGGTCGCACCGACCGTCCAGCTCACGTCGGCGGACATCGCGCGCGCGGAGGCGCGGACGCTTACCAACGGCGGTCCCGCGGTGGCGATCGTGCTGACGGACGATGGCGCGAAAAAGATGGCGGAGTTGTCGAAGGCGCAGACGAACCGGCCGATTGCCCTGCTGCTTGACGGCAAGGTGATCTGGGCGCCGGTCGTCCGCGGCTCGATCGGCCGGGAAGCCGTGCTGACCGGCGGACCGGGCGGGCTGACGACCGCGCAAATCGATCGCCTGCTCGCGTCCTTCAAGCGATAAAACCCTAGGAAGGTGCGCCGCTGACGCAGAAGCGTCGGCGGCGCGCCGGCTCAGTTGCATTGCCGCGACAGTCGCCGCATACTCGGCGTCTCAAACCGCCCCGAGGGCGACACCCGGAGTGACTCATGAGTAATCCTTCACATCTGTTCGAGGCTTTCGATCGCGGCATCATCTCGCGTCGCCAACTTCTGCAGGCGCTCGGCATCGCGGTCGCGATGAAGCCGGCGGCGGCGCTCGCGCAGGGCCAGTGCGGCGGCGCGCTCAAGGGCACGCCCGAGTGCAACACCACGCCCGCGAAACTGCCGTTCGAGCCCACCGGCTGGAAGACCGTGCTGCTCGATCACTTCACCTGCCAGGTCGCGGACTATCCGAAGGAAGCCGCCTACTACCAGGCGCTGATGAACTGGAAGATTAGGAGCGACGATGGCAAGCAGGCGGTGCTTGATATCGGCGACTGGGGCGGCTTGATCTTGCGCGGCGGTTACGTGGCACCTCCCCCGCCGGCCAATGCGCCTGCGCCTCCCGCCGGCGCGCCTCCGCGCGCGCCTCGCAATGCCGCATTCGACGGCATGGCGTGGGGCATCGACAAGTGGGACGCGAAAAAAGTCGAAGCCGAGTTGAAGGCGCGCGGCCTCTCGCCGGTCGCCGACAACCACGGCGACTTTCAGAGTTTCAAGGTCAAGGATCCAGACGGCTTCAGCGTGTGGATCACCAACGGCAACAAGAACAATCGGCGTCGTGGCGCCGCGAGTGGAAAAACGTCGGCGCCCGCGCCGTTCGAATCAACGAGCTGGAAAACGGTGTTCCTCGATCACATCTCGTTCGAAGTCTCGAACTATAAGGAGACCGCGGCGTTCTATCACGCGCTGCTTGGCTGGAAGCTGGGCGACGATGAAGGCAGCCAGAACAGCTCGGACATCGGCGATCTCGGCGGCATCATCATCCGGCGCGGCAACCGGGGCAATCAGCCCGCTCCAGCGGTCCGCCGCGCCTCGATGGGACACATCTCGTTCGGTATTGCGGGCTTCGAACCGGACGCGGTGAAGGCCGAGCTCACCAAGCGCGGCCTCAACGCGCGCGAAGATACCGGCGGCAGAGGCGACATCCACACGGCGCCGTACAAGAGCTACCACACGACGACGCCGAACGGATTCGACCTGCAGATCAGCAACACGATCACCAACGGTTAACCGTTCCACGAACGTTCACCTTTCGTTCTACGACCGTTCGACGATCGAGCCGCCCGGGCGAACGTCCGGGCGGCTTTTTTCGTCTGTAGGTGCGACCCTTCGTACGTAGAACGCCCGTAGCACGTACGGAGACCGACCGGAGAACAACCATTTCGGGTTTTGTGGGGTCTAAGTAACCGGTACTTCGAAGGAGCCCGCGCCGATGCGCCGATTCGTATCAGTACTCGCCAGCGTCACGTTTGTCTTGATTTGTATCGGCGGCCGCCAGGCGCCGGGCCTTGCACAGGGCAAGACGGCCGAGAGCGTGCTGGCCGGGGCCCGCGCCGCGCTCGGCGGCGAGGCGAAGATCGCCTCCGTCAAGACCTTCATCGTCACCGGCCGCACCCGGCAGGTTCGCGGCGAGAACCTCGTCCCGATCGAATTCGAGATCCAGGCCGAGCTGCCCGACAAGTATTCGCGTCGCGATGAATTTCCCGCGCAGGACGCCGGCCCCGTCACGTCGGGATTCGCCGGGGATGCGCTGGTGTTGATCCCGCGTCCCGTCCCTCCGCCGCCGCGGCCGGGCATGCCCGCGCCGCCGCCGCAACAACAGGAGATGATGCTGCGCGCGCGCATGATGCAAGCGAAGCAGGATTTCGCGCGCCTGCTGCTCGGCATGTTCGCGGGCACGACGCCGGGCTTCCCCGTCACCTACTCGTATGTCGGACAAGCCGAAGCGCCGCAAGGCAAAGCCGATGTGATCGAAGTGAAGGGTCCCGCGAATTTTGCCGCGCGGCTCTTCATCGCCGACAACGGCTTGCCGATCATGTTGAGTTGGCAGGCGCCCGCGGGACCGGGAGGACCAGGCGGTCCCGGCGGGATGGCTCGCCCGGGTGGTCCGCCACCGGGTGCGGGCGGTGCGCCGCCGGGCGCAGCCGGCCCTCCACCTGCTGCCAGCGGTCCACCAGCAACTGCCGGCGGTCCACCGCCAGCAGCCGCGGGACCAGCGGGTCCGCCACCTGGAGCCAAGCCCGCTCCCGAGCAGCGCCTCTTCTTCGCCGACTATCGCGACGTCGATGGCTTGAAGCTGCCCTTCCGCATCCGGCGCGCCGCCGGTACGGAGACCACCGAGGAAACCACCTTCGATCGCTATCGAATCAACGCGAAGGTCGATCCACGACGTTTCGACACGACCGCGAAGTGAGGTTCATGATGCGCTCGGCGTTCATCCCGTTTGTACTTCTGATCTGTCTCGGCCTTACGGCCTCTCCCACGCAGGCGTCCACCTCCGCGCCAAGCGCTACCGCGGACAGGCAAGCACCCGCGCAGGCGGGCACGCTCGTCGTCACCATTGTCGATTCCACCGGCGCCGTCTTGCCCGGCGCCACGGTGACGGTCACCGGCATCGAGGCCACGAACAAGGCGTTCGCGATCGAGCCGGTCAAGGCGACCGATCAAGGCGTTGCGACGATTGCGAAGCTCGCGCCCGGACGCTATTCGGTGCGCGGCGAATTTGCCGGGTTCGAGACCCGCATGCTGCCGGACGTGCGCGTGCGCAACGGCAACAACAAGCAAGTGCTGATGCTGCCGATCGAAGGCCATAAGGAAACGGTGCTGGTCGGCCAGGACAAGCAGGCCGCTGCGGCCGATCCGCGCGGCTCGTCGTTCGGCACGCAGCTGACGCGCGAGCAGCTCGCGAACCTGTCGGACGATCCCGACGTGCTGCGCCAGCAGTTGATGGACATGGCCGGCCCCGGCGCGGTGATCCGCGTCGACAGCTTCGAAGGCGCGGCGCTGCCGAACAAGTCGCAGATTCGATCGATCCGCATCTCGCGCGATCAGTTCGCCGCGGAATTCCACGCCGCGGGCGGCATCAACGTCGAGATCATCACGCAGCCGGGCATGGGTCCGATGCGGATGAACGCGAACTATCGCCTGCTCGGCGATTCGTTGAGCGGCCGCAGCCCGTTCGTGCCGGAGCGCGGGCCGGAAGAGAATCAGAATGTCGGCATCGGCGGCGGCGGCACGCTGATCAAGAACAAGAGCTCGTTCAACTTCTTCATCAACGACTCGCGCGGCGCCCAGACGCCGAACATCAACATCGTCACGCCCGACGGCGAGCACCGCTCGGAAGCGATGGCGATTCAGAGCCACAACGACGGATTCAACGGCAACCTGAACGTCGATTACGCGTTGACGATCGATCAAACGCTGCGCTTCGGCCTTGGCTACAACACCTTCAAGAGCAGGAACCAGGGCATCGGCGGATGGGATCGCGAGGAGCGCGCCGTCGAGCGCGAGAATCACAACGGCCAGTTCATGATGCAGCAGATCGGCCCGCTCGGCCGCCGAGCGTTCCTGCGCACCCGCGTGCGCTACTCGTGGAGCGAGAACGCCGCCGCCGCTGCGATCGAGGCCCCGACCGTGCGCGTCCTCGATGGGTTCACGATCGGCGGCGGACAGGTCGCCGGCGGGCAGCGTTCCAAGACGCTGACGTTCGGCTCCGACTTCGACTACGTGCGCGGCAACCATACCTGGCGCGTCGGGACGCAGATCGATGCCGCGGACTGGCACTCGGATGATCACACCAACTATCTGGGCACGTACACCTTCGAGAGCCTCGCCGCCTACGACGCCGGCCGGCCGCGCAGCTACACGCGGCGCATCGGCGACCCGATCATCGACTACCGATATTTTCAGGGCGCGCTTTACGGCCAGGACGACTTCCGCATCCGGCGCAACCTGACGCTGAGCGGCGGCCTGCGCTACGAAGCCCAGAACCATGTCGACGATCTCGACAACGTGATGCCGCGTCTCGGCGTGACCTGGGCGCCCGGCACGGCCGGCACGACCACGCTGCGGGCGAGCTGGGGCATCTTCACCGACTGGCTGCCGAACGGCACTTACGAGCAGACACTGCGTGTCGATGGCGAGCGGCAGAAGGAGATCGATCTCGCGAATCCGCCGTATCCCGTCATTTCTGATCTGTCGTCGCTCGTCGCGGCGCCGGTCGGCCGATACGAGCTGGCCGACGATCTCGTGCTGCCCCGCTCGACGCGCGTCAGCCTCGGCGTCGATCGGCGCTACAAGGTCGTGCAGGCGAGCGCCACATATGCCTACATCCGCGGCGGCGCCATCTTGCGCGGCGAGAACATGAATGCGCCGGTCAACGGCGTGCGGCCCGATACCCGCTACGCCAACGTGATCGAAGTCGTGTCCGACGGCAGCAGCCGGCAGCATCAAGTCCAGACCAACCTGACGGTCAACCAGGGCGCGCTGTTTCCGCTGAACAAGAGCGCGCCGCGCATCAGTTTCAAGCGCGTGACCTTGTTCCTCAATTACACGATTGCCAGGAACCGCAACAACAGCGACGGCGCGTTCAACGTACCTGCGTTTGGCGACATCGATCTCGACTGGGGGCCCGCCAACAACGACGTGCGGCATCGCCTGAACGCGACGCTCAACAACCAGATCGTGAAGAACCTGCAGATGGGCATCTCGTTCAACTCGGCGAGCGCGTCGCCGTACGGCCTGCGCACCGGGCTCGACGACAACGGCGATCTGATCTACAACGATCGTCCGGCCGGGGTTGGCCGCAACACCGAGCGCGGCGACGGCTCGTTCAACATGAACCTGAACATCAATTACGGCTGGACGTTCGGGCCGCCCGCCGGCGGTCCTCCGCCGATCGGCGTGTTCGTCGGCGGCGCGGGCGCCGCGCCCGAGGTGCGCACCTTCGATCAACCGGCGCGCTTCCGGATCGGCGTGTTCCTGTTCGCGAACAACCTCACCAACCATGCCAACTACGTCGGCTACAGCGGCGTCATGACCTCGCCGTTCTTCCGGCAAGCGACCTCGGTCACCGGCACGCGCCGCGTGGAGATGGGGCTGAATTTCGGATTCTGACGAACGAGCCTGTTACTCCCGCACCCAGCCGGGCGGCACGCCCGCCCGGCGCGCCTCTTCCTCGAGCGCTGCGACGTCTCGCTGGGCACGCTCGACCTCGGCAACGAGTGTCTTGTGCTCCTCCGTCAGCCGCAGCGACTCGGTGTAGTCCGCGCAGACGACCCCGATCATGAAGCAGCGATCCGCCGAGCGCATCAGCGTCTCCGCCCGCCGCTTCGTGTCGTCGGCCAGCGCGCGGGCGCTCTCGAGCCGTTCGCGGAGCGGCCGCATCCGAGCGCGCCAGTACGCCTCACTTTTGACGTCAGGAAGACCCTGGCTGTCTGATGGCGCTGGCTCCGAGGCAGTCGGAGTTGACTTTGGGGGAGTCGGCGCCGGCGGCATGTGATCGACGGCCGACAGGTCCTTGTTGGTATAGACCTTCGGGCGGGGCCGTCCGGCAGAGGCGTTGCGCGCCGACTCCGTATTGCGCGCCACGTCGGCGAGCGACTGCTCGGCGGACGGCACGACGACACACAGACCGGCGGCGAGCATGATGACCAGGAATAGCGGTCGCACTGTCAGATCAGTATCTCCTTTCCGTCGCAGGCGATCATCGAGTAAGTACGGCGCTCTCCGTAGGTCTGATCCCGGCGGGATGTCGTTTCCCGCCGGGATTACAATTTAATTCCTCATGCTCAAGTTGTTCGTTTTCTTAAAGCCGTTCCGGGCCTCGGTGGCGCTCGTCCTCGCGCTCGCGCTGGCGCAATCGCTCGCCAGCTTGTATCTCCCCCGCCTGATGGCCGACATCGTCGACCACGGCATCGTCCCCGATGACAGGCGCCAGATCATGATCTACGGCGGCCTGATGCTGCTGATGGCGCTCGTCAGCACCGCCGCGTCGGTCGGCAGCAGCTTCTTCTCGGCCAAGGTCGCGAGCGGATTTGGCCGCGACGTCCGCAACCGGATCTTCGACCGGGTGGCGCACTTCTCGGTCCACCAGTTCGATCGCTTCAGCACCGCGTCGCTGATCACGCGCACCACCAACGACACGACGCAGGTCCAGCAGGTGCTGATCATGATGATGACGATGGTCATCACGGCGCCGATGATGGCGATCGGCGGCATCATCCTGTCGCTGTCGCAGGATGCGCGGCTGGCGCGCGTGCTGATCGCGGTGATTCCGATCCTCGGCGTGATCTTTTTCCTGATCATGCGCAAGGCCGTGCCGCTGTTCCAGCTGATGCAGGTCAAGATCGATCGGCTCAACCTGGTGCTCGACGAAGGGCTGACCGGCGTGCGCGTCATCCGGGCCTTCGATCGCAACGCCCACGAGAGCCGGCGATTCGACGCCGCGAACCTCGACCTGACCGGCAACGCGATCGCGGTCAACCGGCTGGTGTCGCTGCTGATGCCGGCGATGTTTTTCATGATGAACCTGACCAGCGTGTCGATCATCTACGTCGGCGCGCTGCGCATCGACGCCGGGCAGATGCACGTCGGCGCGATGCTGGCGTCGCTGCAGTACGCGATTCAGATCCTGTTTTCGGTGTTCATGGTCACGGCGATGTTCGTGATGCTGCCGCGCGCCGCGGCGTCGGCGGAGCGCATCAACGCCGTGCTCGACGTGATTCCGGACGTCAACGATCCCTCCTTCGCCAAGGCTGCGGAGGGCACGCCGGCCCTCTATCGTGCAACGGTCGAATTCGAGAACGTCACGTTCCAGTATCCGGGCGCGGAAGAGCCCGCGCTGTCCGGCGTGTCGTTCATCGCCAAGGCCGGCGAGGTCACCGCGATCATCGGCGGCACCGGCTCGGGCAAGTCGACGCTGGCCGGCCTGATCCCGCGCTTCTACGACGTCAACGGCGGCCGCGTGCTCGTCGACGGCGTGGACGTTCGCGAGATGCGGCAGGAGGACCTGCGCGCGAAGATCGGCTACGTCCCGCAGAAGGCCGTGCTCTTTTCCGGAACGATCGCCAGCAACATTCGATTCGGACGCGAGGCCGCGACGGATGACGAGGTGACGAAGGCGGCGACGGTCGCGCAGGCGGCAGAGTTCATCGATCAGAAGCCGGAAGGTTATGCCGCGCCGGTTTCGCA
>Ga0310889_10000143_pt1 | contig 13385 bp, 9 predicted proteins | sample T20D2metaG_FD_204583 | JGI IMG/M metagenome (GOLD analysis project Ga0310889, IMG submission 204583) | Lab incubated soil microbial communities from West Virginia University Organic Research Farm, Morgantown, WV, United States - T20D2 | ecosystem: Environmental > Terrestrial > Soil >... | reverse complement strand
CATTACGGAGCGCATTGGAGCGACACATGATTGACCGCGAGAAAGTGTTGGCCGTGTTGAATAAGCGGTTCCCCGAGGCCGGCCGCGAGAATGTCGCGGCTGCTGCCAACGCCATCGTTGGCCTCGAGGATGAGTGGGAAGAGGTGGAGGTCCGGCTCGCGCAGCAAGCTGAGAGCGGTGACGGTTTCAAGCTGTATCGACGCCGAACCGCCAGGGGCTAACCGTGCCGCGCCGCCAGGGGTTCTTGCCGAAAATCCGGCAGCCGAAACCCCCTCCGCACGTTCCGATGATGTTTTTGGGCTAAACAGTCGTCTCCGCCCCGGGCATCTCGCTTGCCACACGTGCGTCAACGCACATCATTCCGGAGGACACAGACTCATGAGATGCATCGCGATCACCGCAATACTTGCGTGGACAATCGGCGTCGGCACGGCGGCGGCCCAGGATGCCAGGGTTCAGAAGGGCATGCAGGTGTTCGCGGCGCAGAAGTGTTCGCAGTGCCACTCGATCGCCGGGAAGGGCAACGCGAAGGGCAAGCTCGATGATGTCGGCAGCAAGCTCGCAGCGGCTGAAATCAAAGAGTGGATCGTGGATCCGGTTGGAATGGCTGCCAAGAACAAGAAGGATCGAAAGCCGCCGATGAAGAAGAAGGCGATTTCGGATGGCGATGCGGACGCGCTGGTTGCGTATTTGTCGACCCTGAAGTAAGTCACGGATCCACACGGATACGAGAGAGCGCCGACGCAAGCGCTCACGCGGCAGGGCGCTTACGCTCCGGTACGAGGCAGCGATGTTCGGGGCGTGCGCGCAGCCGCTGCAGGATCCGGGCGATCAGGATCCGCGAGTCGTGTGATTCACCGACGATGTCGTCGAATCCCGAGACGATCGCCAGCCGCCGTTCTCCGGCCGATGGTGACATGCGCGTGACGCCGATGAGAACTCTGTTACCAAATCTCGGCTTTGCGCGCATGCGCGCGGCCACCACGGAAATGATGTCGATCTCGCGCAAAACGATGACCACGACTTCGTACTGAGTCACTACATCGTCAGATGGCCATTGCGCCATCTCGACCACGCGGAAGCCACGACGCAGAAGCGCTTGACTGTGCGCGTTTTCACGTCCCGAGCAGTTGACGACGAGAACTGCGCATTGCTTCACGTTGCCTTCGGCTTCCCCCATCATGCCGGGGAGAAGTGGCAACGGGCATGCCATTTTCAATTAATGGCTGAGCTGAAGTTTGGCTCGATGTCCACTGGCACATTGGTCAAACGATCGAGGACCTTCTGCACCGGAGGTCTGACGACACCTAGCCGATCGAGCAGGTCTTTCGCTTTGGCGTAATTCCCTTCGGCCTGAAACGTCATGATGTCTCGCGTCAACGACGTCACCGCGTCGGCAATCTTGGCATCGTCCACCGCAAATGCGCCGCCGGGCAGCACCCGGAATGCGCCGGCATCGAGCAGGTAATTCAATTGCACGGCGATGCCGCGCCCGTGCGCTTCGTTGATCCCGAATCGAATCGAGCGGAACGCCGAGGCGAGAAAGGTGGTGTACATCGTCCTTGCAATCGATGGATCGATGAGCTTTCGATCGGCCAGCTGCCGCAGTGCCCAGAGTCCTGAGATGTCGGCCTTCGCCTCTTCGATCGCGCTATACAGCTCTTTCATCTCCTGGCGGACTGTCGTCGATCGGCCGCCGACGCTGATGTTGTGCGGCCCAAGACCGTGCATCAGCTCGTGCATCAGGATGTGTGTGAAGAACGCATCGAATGCGACGTTCTTCTGATCGGCAGCCGCGAGTGCAACCTTGCTGATGGGAACGAGCACGCGATTGAATTTCGCGTCCTGCATGTTTTTCAGCATGACGCGCTTAGTGCCCTTTTCCTTCACCACCCGTTCGTCGTTGGGCAGGTTGAACGCTGCCGTCTGCACCCCGCGGTTGCCATCGCCAGCGCTGAACACGACGTTGACGACGCGGATTGGCGCGAGCGCGCCAAGTTTGGGGTTGCGATACTTGGGATCGATGGGAAGGGCGTTCTCGAGTTCCTGCAGATGCGCGGAGAACGACTGCAGCTTTTTCGATTCCGCATCGTCGCGGATGGTGATGAACGCTTCAAACGCCGCTTTGAAGTTGAACCACTCGTCCTCGTACACCTCGTAGGGGCCGATGGTTGGCTCGATCGAGGCGTCGAGTTCCATCCAGGCGACGTCGCTGGCGTAATAGTCGTCGTTCAGGAACGCCTCGGCGCGGGTCGTGAGAAAGCGCTTCAACGTCGGCTGCGACGTTTGCTCGGCGGCCTCGCGCAGCAATGTGGCTGCGCGTGCGAGTTCACCCTGATACTCGACGCTATACGGAACGGCAGAGAAGCTGCCCGAAGGGGTGCGCCGAATCGTCGTGAAGAAGCCGGTGGCGCGCGCTTTTTCATCACCCGTCAATGAATCGAGCCAAAGCTGGATCTCCGACTTGGTTGCGCCGGCCGGATAGAAATTCGCTCCTTCCGGCTTCGACGGCGCACCGGGGATGAAGACGCGATTGTGATCGAGCCGCGACCATGGACCTTTGTTGATCAAGAAATAGTGCAGCCTGGCGACCGCCGCTTCGGCAGCCGGCGCCGCGCTCGATCCGCGCGAGCGGCCCAATGCATCATGGGACAGTTCCTGCAGCATCGCGTCGTTTCCTGCCCATACCTGGCGGAGGAACAGGCTATCCATCAACCGCGCGGCATCGACGAGCTTTCCGAGTGCCCGGCGCTCGTTTGCCGGCAGCGCCGTCAGGTCGGCCCGGATTTCGGCGGGCGCAAAACGGGTGGCCATAGTGGCCACCTCCCGCGTCGACGGAACAGCTTCCTGAGTTTGGACCGAATCGTTCACAGGAACTTCTCCCTTACCCGCCAGCAAGCCTGCGGCGGCAAGTGGCAAAAGAAAGCAGACATATGCGTTACGCATAAGACACATGATTAGCCATCCACTAGACGCGGGAATACAATAAAGGATTGTAGGTCAGGACTGTAGACGACAAAGGGGGGATACGATCCCCGTCGACTCCGATAGGAAATCAACCTCATGAGAAATATCGCACCACAGGCCAATTCCGAGCTCGAAGCCGTCGAGCAACGCGAGTGGCGCGAGTCGCTCGATTACGTCATTCAGCAGGGCGATCGCGACCGGGTGCACCGCTTGCTTTCATCACTGCGCGATTACGCGCGGGCGTCGGGTGTCAGCCTGCCGTTCAGCGCGGTGACGCCGTACATCAACACGATTCGCAGCGAAGACGAGACCCCGCTGCCGGGCAGTCAGGAAATCGAGCGACGGATCAAGAGCCTGGTGCGTTGGAACGCCATGGCGATGGTCGTCCGGGCCAACCGAGCATCAGACGGGATCGGCGGACACATTTCGACTTACGCCTCGGCGGCGACGCTCTACGAAGTCGGCTTCAATCATTTCTTCAAGGGAAAAAACAAGGACGGCGGCGGCGACATCATCTATTTCCAGGGACACGCGTCACCGGGCATGTACGCGCGTGCCTACCTGGAAGGCCGTATCCCTGTGGAGAAGCTGCACAACTTCCGGCGCGAACTCGCGCCTGGCGGCGGCCTGTCGTCGTATCCGCATCCGTGGCTGATGCCCGAGTTCTGGGAATATCCGACCGTCTCGATGGGGCTCGGCCCGATCATGTCGATCTATCAGGCACGCTTCAATCGCTATCTCGAGGATCGCGGCCTGAAGAAGACGACCGGTTCGAGAGTGTGGGCCTTCCTCGGCGATGGCGAAACTGACGAGCCCGAATCCCTTGGCGCCATCGGCCTTGCAGCGCGCGAAAAACTCGACAATCTGATCTTCGTCATCAACTGCAACCTCCAGCGGCTTGACGGCCCCGTGCGCGGCAACGGTCAGATCATCCAGGAGCTCGAGGCCATCTTCCGCGGCGCCGGCTGGAACGTGATCAAGGTGATCTGGGGCTCTGATTGGGATCCGCTGCTCGCGGCGGATCGCGACGGCGTGCTGGTGAAGCGGATGGGGGAGATCGTCGACGGACAGTATCAGAAGTACGCCGTCGAAGACGGCGCCTACATGCGCGAGCATTTCTTCGGCGCCGATCCGCGGCTGCTCGAAATGGTCAAGCACCTGTCGGACGAGCAGCTGAAGAAACTGCGTCTCGGCGGTCACGATCCAGTCAAGGTGTACAACGCCTACAAGGTCGCGCTCGAAACCACGGGCCAACCGACCGTCATTCTGGCGCGCACCATCAAAGGCTACGGCCTTGGCGAAGCCGGCGAAGGGAAGAACATCACCCACCAGCAGAAAAAAATGAACGAGTCGGATCTGCGAATCTTCCGCACCCGATTCGGCATTCCCATATCCGACGACGAGATTGCAGATGCGCCGTTCTACCGGCCACCAGACGACAGCCCTGAGTTGCAGTACTTGCGTGAACGCCGCAAGGCGCTCGGCGGTTACGTGCCGTCGCGGTCGGTTCGTGTCGAGCCGCTCAATGCGCCGATCGACCCGCTCTTCGAGGAGTTCTACAAGGGCACCGAGGGACGCAAGGCATCAACCACCATGGTGTTCGTCCGTATCCTGGCGAAGCTGCTTCGCGACAAGGAGATTGGCGAGTTGATCGTGCCGATCATCCCCGACGAAGCGCGGACGTTCGGGATGGAATCGCTGTTCCGCGCGATCGGCATCTACTCGCACGTCGGGCAGAAGTACGAACCGGTCGACATGGACACCCTCCTGTATTACAAGGAGGCGCAGAATGGCCAAATCCTCGAGGAAGGCATCACTGAAGCCGGCTCGATGTCGTCGTTCATTGCCGCCGGCTCGGCCTACGCGACACACGGTGTCAACACGATCCCATTCTTCATTTACTACTCGATGTTTGGCTTCCAGCGCGTTGCCGATCTGATCTGGGCCGCCGCGGATTCACGCGTTCGCGGATTCCTCGTCGGCGCGACGGCCGGCCGGACGACGCTGGCCGGCGAGGGATTACAGCATCAGGACGGCCACACGCACGTCTACTCCCTGGCGACGCCGAACTGTCTTTCCTACGATCCGGCCTACGCCTACGAGCTGGCGGTGATCATCCAGGACGGCATCCGTCGCATGTATCGCGATCAGGAAAGCGTCTTCTATTACCTGACCGTGATGAACGAGCAATACGAGATGCCGCCGATGCCGGAAGGCGTGCGCGACGGCATTATCAAGGGCATGTATCGACTTCGTCCGGCGGCAAACTCGAAATCGAAACTGCGCGCCCAGTTGTTTGGCAGCGGAGCGATTCTCAACGAAGTGCTGGCGGCGCAGACCTTGCTCGAGAAGTACAACGTGGCTGCCGATGTATGGAGCGTGACGTCGTACCAGGAGCTCTACCGCGACGGCCATGCGTGCGACCGCTGGAACATGTTGCACCCTGGCGAAACGCCGAGGCTTTCGTACGTGGCGCAGTGCGTGAAGGATGCACCGGGCGTTCTGGTTGCCGCGTCTGATTACTTGAAGGTCCTGCCGGACTCCATCGATCAGTGGATGCCTCGTCGCATGCGATCGCTCGGCACCGATGGCTTTGGCCGCAGTGAAGACCGTGCGCGTCTCAGAAACTTCTTCGAGGTCGACGCGCGCTTCGTCACGCTCGCCACCCTGGCGGAGCTGGCGCAGGACGGTCAGCTCGATCGAAAGATCGTGGCGCAGGCGATTAAGGATCTGGACATCAATCCGGAGAAATTGAATCCGGCAAAGAGCTGATACTCACAGACTATGCCTACTGACTTCACTCTCCCCGAGCTCGGCGAGAACGTCACGGCCGGTGACGTCGTTCGTGTGCTCGTCAATCCTGGCGACTCGGTCGCGAAGGATCAACCGGTTCTCGAACTCGAAACCGACAAAGCCACGATCGAAGTGCCTTCGAGCGTGGCGGGAACCGTCAAGGATGTCCGCGTCAAACAGGGAGAGCGAATCAAGGTCGGTCAGGTGGTGCTCACCGTCGACGACGGCGGCACGGCGGTGGCACCGAAGGGCGGCGCGGCAAAGGCGGCGGCCGATGAAGGCGCAAAACCGAAGCCGCAGCCCGCTGGGGCGGCGACCGAGGGTGGATTGAGTCAGAAGGCGCCAGGGCAAGGTGAAGCCGCCGCGAGTAGTGGCGGTGCAAAACGTGCGAAGGAAGACGCCGGCCAAGGGCTTGCCGACCAGCCGGAAGCGCAGCAGGCCGAGTCCGTTGCGGAGTCCAAGCCGCGGCGCGGTGAAGTCGTCGACATCAGTCGAGGGGCGCGTGCCACTCCAGCGCCTGCGGCGTCAGCCGAGACCGTCGATCAAGGACCGGCTGCGCCTGCTGCTCCATCAGTGCGACGCCTCGCGCGCGAACTTGGGGTCGACATCCGGCGCGTTCCGGGTAGCGGTCCGGGCGGACGTATCAGCAATGAGGACGTGCAGGCGTTCGTCCGCGGCGCGCTTGCCGGTGGCGGCGCTCCCGCGACCATCCCTCCCGGCTCGCTTCCCGATTTCACCAAGTGGGGCGAGGTCGAACGGAAGCCGATGAGCAACATTCGCCGGAAGACGGCGGAGCACCTCAGTTCGGCGTGGAACCAGATTCCGCACGTCACGCAGCACGACAAAGCCGACATCACCTCGGTCGAGGAACTACGGAAGAAGTACGCGTCACAGGCAGAGAAGGCGGGCGGCAAACTGACGATGACCGCGATCGCGCTGAAGATCGCCGCCACCGCGTTGCAGCGATTCCCGCAGTTCAACGCGTCGGCCGATGTGGCGCGCAACGAGATCATCTACCGCAAGTACGTGCACGTTGGCGTCGCCGCGGACACGCCCCGGGGGCTGCTCGTGCCGGTGATTCGTGACGTCGATCGCAAGGGGATCATCGAACTCGCGGTGGAACTGGCAAACGTGTCCGAGAAGGCCCGCGCCGGCAAGCTGTCGCTCGACGAGATGCAGGGTGGCGGATTCACGATCACCAATCTCGGCGGTATCGGCGGCACCTCGTTCACCCCGATCGTGAATTGGCCAGACGTTGCCATCCTTGGAATCTCGCGCGCCGCCTTCGAACCGGTTTACGATGGCAAGAGCTTTCAGCCGCGACTGATGCTGCCGCTCTCGCTCTCCTACGACCATCGGGTCATCGACGGCGCCGACGGCGCGCGATTCCTGAGGTGGATCGCGGATGCATTTGAGCAGCCGTTCGTCTTGTCGTTGTAAGCGTCATGCCTCAATCCACTCAAGTTGTTGTTATTGGTGCGGGTCCGGGCGGGTACGCGGCCGCATTCTACGCCGCCGATCTCGGGATGCAGGTAGCGCTCGTCGATCCAGACGTCAATCCCGGCGGCGTGTGCCTGTATCGCGGCTGTATTCCTTCGAAGGCCCTGCTGCACGTCGCTGATGTGCTGAATGAGGCGCGACATGCCGAAGCGTGGGGTGTGACGTTCGGCGCACCAAAGATCGACATCGAGAAGCTGCGCGCGTTCAAGACGAAGGTCGTGAACCAGTTGACCGGCGGACTGGGACAGCTCTCGAAGCAGCGGAAGATCACCTACATCCAGGGCACTGCAGGATTTCGCGATCCGCGCACGCTCGAGATTACGAGAGAAGGTCAGTCCCAGCCCGAGACGTTGACCTTCGAGCACGCGATTATCGCCACCGGATCGCGTCCCTCGACCCTGCCCGGCGTCACGCTGCAGAGTCCGCGTCTCATGGATTCGACCAGCGCCCTTGAAGTTCCCGACGTGCCCGGCTCGTTACTGGTCGTCGGCGGCGGCTATATCGGTCTTGAACTGGGCACCGTTTACGCGGCACTGGGCACCAAGGTGACGGTCGTGGAAATGACCGATGGCCTGCTGCCCGGTGCCGATCGCGATCTCGTCAACGTTCTGGCACGCCGGATCGAGTCGATGTCGGAGGCGGTGCTTCTGAAGACGAAAGTTGTTGCGATGAACGAAGCGAAGAACGGCATTGCCGTGACGTTCGAGGGAGAGGGTCTTCCCGCCGATGCACCGAAGGAGCGGACGTTCGATCGCGTTCTCGTGTCGGTTGGCCGCCGGCCGAACTCCGCTGTTCCGGGTCTCGATCGCACGCGGGTCAAGGTCAACGCGCGTGGTTTCATCGAAGTGGATCCGGCGCGCCGCACGGCAGAACCATCGATCTATGCCATTGGCGACGTCGTCGGCGAGCCGATGCTGGCGCACAAGGCCTCGCACGAAGGTCGCGTCGCGGTCGAATCGATCGCCGGGGAGCGCGTGGCCTTTGAGCCGCTCGCCATTCCGGCCGTTGTCTTTACCGATCCGGAACTCGCGTGGTGCGGCCTGACCGAAACGGACGCCCGGAAACAAAAGCGGGAAGTGACGGTGACGCGTTTCCCGTGGGCAGCGTCCGGCCGCGCGCTCACGCTCGATCGAACCGACGGTATGACCAAACTGGTGCTCGACCCGAAGACCGAGCGCGTCCTGGGAGTCGGGATCGTCGGCCCAGGTGCCGGTGAACTGATCGCGGAGGGAGTGCTGGCGGTCGAAATGGGAGCGAACGCGACCGACGTCCGCATGACCATTCATCCCCATCCGACGTTGTCGGAAACCATCATGGAATCGGCTGAAGTGTTCTTCGGCCAGGCCACCCACGTGTATCGGCCACGGAAAAAGGCGTAACCAGTCGGCCGAAATCCTTCGTTGTCAAGCGCCAGCGCGGGCAAATTGCGCGGCGGTTGCAAAAACGGAATGTAGCATCGCCGGCGTGAGCTTGCGGGTATTCGTGTTCTGCCGGCTGGGATGGTACGACGCAATCACAATCGGCCCGCCGGTGGGACGGTAGACGAGCCCGTGTCCGAATACCGGCTTCGGCCGAACCGCGATGCCGCGATCGGCGAGCAATCGCCACGCGGCATCGAATGCAATCCGACCAAGCGCCACGATCACCTTTGTTGCTCGTAAGGCTGCCGCCTCGGCGACCAGATGCGGATGGCAGGCCGCAATCTCGTGGGGCGTCGGCTTGTTCCCCGGCGGCGCGCATCGCACCGCTGCGAGGATGTACGCGTCCTGCAAGACCAACCCGTCGGCGGAATGTTGAGAGGTCGCGATGTTGGCGAACCCGGCCTCGTGCATCGCGCGCATGAGGAAGTCGCCGGAGCCGTCTCCGGTGAAAACCCGCCCTGTGCGGTTGGCGCCGTGGGCGGCGGGTGCCAGGCCGAGGACGAGGACGCGTGCGAGCGGGTCGCCGAATCCCGGAACGGGTCGGCCCCAGTACGTCTCACCTCGATGCGCGGCTTTTTTGTCTCTCGCGATTTGCTCGCAGTAGGAACGGAGCCGCGCACAACGGGTACACCCGACGATGTCTCGAGCGATCACCGCCAGGGGAGATTGAGCCATCCGCCGGGAGGTTTAACGGGTCGCGGCGAGCGATTGCACCTGCTCGTGCGCGTGGTAGGACGAGCGCACGAGTGGCCCGGATTCGACGTGGCCGAAGCCGAGGTCGAGCCCGATGCGCTTCAGTTCCGCGAACTGCGCCGGCGTGTAATAGCGCGACATCGGAAGATTCGCGGCCGAAGGACGAAGATACTGGCCGATTGTCACGATTTGACAGCCGGCCTGACGGAGATCGCGAAGAGTCGAAACCACCTCGTCCCATTCTTCGCCGAGCCCCACCATAATGCCGGACTTGGTTGGAATGCCGGGAGCGTGCCGACGCGATCGATCGAGGAGCTGGAGAGCGCGATCGTAACGGCCGCCGGGACGCGCCAGTCGATACATCCGCGGCACCGTCTCGATGTTGTGATTCAGAATGTCAGGTCCAGCATCGAGCACGGTGCGCAGCGCGGCCTCATCCCCCTTGAAATCGGGGATCAACACCTCGACGCTGCAGTCCGGAACCCGCGCGCGTGTTTCCGTGATGGTTCGTGCAAAGTGACCCGCACCATAGTCGGGCAGATCGTCGCGATCGACCGACGTGATGACGACATGGGCGAGCGACATCGCCTCGATGGCGCTGGCGACGTGCGCGGGTTCGTGCGGATCGGGTCCGGCGGGAGTACCGTGAATGACGTTGCAGTAGCCGCACGACCGCGTGCAGGTATCTCCGAGGATCATGAACGTCGCCGTTCCGTGATGCCAGCACTCGCCGATGTTCGGACAGTTCGCCTCCTCGCACACGGTGTGGAGACCGAGCGTCCGCATCAACCCCTTGAGCCGGTGGTAGTTTTCCGATCCAGGCGCACGCACCTTCAGCCATTCGGGCTTCGGAGTGCGCGGAAGTTCGTCCGCCCGCTTCCTGCGGCCGCGAATGAGGTTCACCGGAATAACCTGCATGAACCTCGATTATAACGTGCGGCCACGCGACGCACGGGTTCCGATCGGCCGCCCGACGGGCGCGGATGCACCGGGCGTTCGGCCGAAAAGACCCGTGCAAACGAGCGGGGTGATCCGCGGCTCGGTCGCATCTCTTACGGGCAACTGGTGTTCCGCCTGCGCGTGGTCAATTCACGCCAGTTTTTCAGCGACGGAGATGTCGACTGTTTCTGAATAGGTAGTCGGCCGATTGGATAGCGGTGTTTGCTCGAGCGGCATCAGCTCGGCAGTCCTCTTGCTTAGGGCGTCATCCGTCTTATGGCAGCGTTAGTCGTCCTTTCAAGCGCATCGACAATCACCTCGGCGCTGCTCCTTGTTCTGAGCAGCTGGACGGCGTCGTTGCGAGACCGGTAGCCCGCCAACACTCTAGAATAGGGCATGACGATGCAGAAGCTGGCCATCACTTGGTACGGACACTCGACGTTCGTGATTACGACTCCGGGCGGGAAGCGCATCGTCACCGATCCGTTTCTCGAGCAGAATCCGGTGTGTCCGCCGAACATGAAGAAAATCACCGCGGCCGACGTCATTCTTGTGTCGCACGGCCACGCGGATCACACCAGTGACGTGCCGGCAGTGTCGCGCGCGACCAACGCGCCGATTGTTGCGGTGTACGAACTCGCGCTGTGGCTGGAGCGCAAGGGTCTGTCGAACGTCCAGGGCATGAGCATCGGCGGGACCGTGCGGGTCGCCGGCCTCGAGATCTCGATGGTGCCGGCGATTCACTCGAGCAGCGTCGTCGAGAACGAGACGACGGTTTATCTCGGTCAGCCCGCTGGATTCGTCGTGCGGATGGAGGACGAGCAGTCGTTCTATTTTGCCGGAGACACCGACGTCTTTGGTGACATGCGCTTGATTGCTGAAATGTACTCGCCCAAGATCGCGTTTCTGCCGATTGGCGATCACTTCACGATGAGCCCGGTGGGTGCGGCAGTCGCCTCCCGACTGCTCGGCGTCCGCCAAATCGTGCCGATGCACTACGGGACCTTCCCGGTGCTAACCGGCACGCCCGATCAGCTCAGAAAGCTCGTCGAGCCCCACGGCGTCGACGTGCTGTCGCTCAAACCCGGCGAGACTGCCCAGTAAGCCGTACGAAGTGCGTAAAAGGTGGCTGGCACCTTTCAGGGAAAGGTGCCAGCCACCTTTTACGATTTGCGTAATGCATCGATCCCATGCGGGAATGAGATGGGACGATCATGTGTCGTCGGCATCGATTCCATCAGAAAGTTATGCGCGACACATGGCTCTCCGGTCTCCTATGATGCGAACATCATGAATCCTGAGTCGAATCCCACACGAACCTTGACGCTCGTTCTGCCCGAGGCCGATTGGAAGGCGTTGCGAGAAGCTGAGCCGGACGCGATCGGTTGGTTGCGTGCCCAGATTCAGAATCGACTGTCAACGTCTGGCACCCAGTGGTCGAGCCCGACAGCAGCCTCACCGGCTGAGTCGTGGTGGGGGAACGAGGACGAGTACTGACCGAGGTTCGCGGGAAAGCCCCGCGGCTCCATTTTTGACACTGCTCCAAGTGCGCAAGTACGCTTGGCGTGATGGACACGGCACTCACGCCAGGCTCCCGCATCTCCTTCGAAACCTCACCTGATCGGTATCGGCACTGGAAACTCAACGTCGACGGCGCGGTTGCGACGCTGTCGATGGACGTCCAGGAAGATGGCGGTCTGTCGCCGGACTATCGACTCAAGCTCAACTCGTACGATCTCGGTGTCGATATCGAGCTCGCCGACGCGGTTCAGCGTCTTCGCTTCGAACACCCCGAGGTTCACGCCGTTATCATCACGAGTCTGAAAGAACGAGTGTTCTGTGCCGGCGCGAACATCTTCATGCTGCGCGGATCGTCGCACGCCGCCAAGGTGAACTTCTGTAAATTCACCAACGAAACCAGGCTGGCAATCGAAGACGCGAGCCAGAACTCCGGGATCAAGTTTCTCGCGGCGCTCAATGGAATCTGTGCCGGCGGCGGGTATGAGCTCGCACTGGCATGCGACGAAATTCTGCTCGTTGACGATGGCAACTCCGCGGTCAGCCTTCCGGAGACGCCCTTGCTTGGCGTGCTTCCGGGCACCGGCGGATTGACCCGCGTCGTCGACAAGCGCAAGGTGCGTCGAGATTTGGCCGATGTGTTCGCAACCGTGGCTGAAGGGATCAAAGGAAAGCGTGCCGTCGAATGGCGACTGGTCGACGCCGTATACCCAACCAGCCAGTTCAAAGAGCGCGTCGCGCGCCGCGCCGAGGAACTCGCTCAGCGTTCCGATCGGCCAGCCACCGGACCTGGTCTGCAGCTCGGCCTTCTGACGCCGACGATCGCAGACGATGCGGTGCACTATTCCAGTGTCCGGCTCGATCTCGATCGACAACGCCGTGTCGCGACGTTGACGGTTCGTGCCCCTGAAGGACAGGAGCCAGCGACGCCGGACGAGATGCTCGCGGCAGGCGATCGATTCTGGCCGCTCCGTGTATTCCGGGAGCTGGACGACGCGCTGCTTCGACTCAGAGTCAACGAACCGTTGATTGGAACGGTGGTGGTGAAAACCGAGGGGGATTCGGCTCATGTCCTTGCCGTCGATCGGGCGATGACCGAACACGCGAGTCATTGGCTCGTGCGGGAGGTCACGCTGCTGATCAAGCGCACGCTCAAGCGGATGGACCTGACCTCGCGGAGCTTTTTTGCGCTGATCGAGCCGGGTAGCGCATTTTCCGGCACGCTGTTCGAGCTCGCGCTCGCTGCGGATCGGTCGTACATGCTCGATGATCCCGGTCGACCCAACAGCATCGCACTGTCGCCGATGAATGCCGGGCCGCTCAAAATGAGCAACGGCCTGACGCGGCTGGAAACTCGCTTCCTCGCTGAACCAGAACGCGTCGCGGCAGTTCTCTCTGAAGCGGAGCCGATGGAAGCCGGCGATGCCCATGACGCCGGGTTAGTGTCGTTCGCGCCAGACGAACTCGATTGGGACGACGAGGTCCGGCTTGCGATTGAAGGTCGGGCGGCGCTGTCGCCGGACGCGTTGACCGGGATGGAAGCGAATCTTCGAT
>Ga0310889_10000136_pt1 | contig 13515 bp, 23 predicted proteins | sample T20D2metaG_FD_204583 | JGI IMG/M metagenome (GOLD analysis project Ga0310889, IMG submission 204583) | Lab incubated soil microbial communities from West Virginia University Organic Research Farm, Morgantown, WV, United States - T20D2 | ecosystem: Environmental > Terrestrial > Soil >... | reverse complement strand
CACTATTCCGCGGTCGTTTCTGTCACTTGCCGCTTCAGCGGCGTCGCGCTTTTCACGATCGTAGGTGGCCACTACATCATTTTCGGTCTGTTCGATCTGACGTTCGGTCTTCCGCAGGCGGTCCTTTTGCTGCTCGCCTGGAAATCTTCACAGACCATCGGGATCGCGCAATGAGGCAAACGGCCGATAGACTGCGTCGATGGCGACCCGGCGCCATAGCTGTTGTCATCCTATGTGCCGGCCTTGGCTTTGTTGCGTATGAAAAATTCCTGGCGCGTGACATCTCCATCTACCCGGACGATGAGCAAAACTTCAAATATGGATCGATCGGCAACGATGGCGCGACAGGCGTGCCCTATGCGATATGGATTGTGTTGCCGAAAGTATTTCCGGAGTACTTGCCGGGTCCGGGCGGCTACGCGTCGCTGGGCTTCCGTTGGGAACCCGGCCGCACGCAATCCGACGCCCCGCTTGGATTTTCGCGCGCCCGCGTTGGTGTCGAGCGCATGGCAATTAATTGCGCCTTTTGCCATGTCACGACCTTTCGTCGCGCGCCCGGCGCGCAGCTCGAATTCGCGGCTGCCGGTCCGGGCAACACCGTCGACGTGCTGGGCTATCAGAATTTCCTCACGGCGTGCGCGCGCGACTCACGGTTTTCAGGCGATGGCTTGTTGCCCGCCATGGAACAGGAAGTGCATCTGTCCTGGCTCGACCGGTTGATCTACCGCTACGCGATTATTCCATTCCTGAAGAAAAGCCTTCTGCGGCAAGCCGAGCAATTCAAATGGACTGGCCAGCACGAGCGGCCGCCGTGGGGACCAGGTCGCATCGATCCGTTCAATCCGGTCAAGTTCGGCATGCTGCGCCTGGCCGACGATGGCACGATCGGCAATTCGGACATGCTGGCGGTGTGGAATCTCGGCGCGCGAGACGAAGTCAGAGCCGATGCACCGTTGCATTGGGACGGGCTCAACACTTCGGTCCGTGAAGTGGTTCTAAGCTCGGCGCTGGGAGACGGAATGACGGCGCAAGAATATGACAAACAGACCCAAGCCTCGTTGCGCCGCGTCGCTACTTTTCTGCACCGCACGAAACCGCCGGCGTCGCCATACCGGCCGGATCCGGCTGCCGTCAACCGAGGTCATTTGCTCTATGTGAAACTGTGCGCGCAGTGTCACGCCGTGACGGGTGCGCGCACGCTCACGGTCATACCGGTCGAGGAAGTTCAGACCGACCGGCGTCGCATCGATATGTGGACGCCCGCGGCACGCGACGCCTACAACCATTATCGAACGGGCTATGATTGGAATTTCAGCCACTTCCAGAAAGTAGAGGGCTACGTCGCCAGAACCCTGGATGGGTTATGGCTGCTGGCGCCGTATCTTCACAATGGCTCCGTTCCAACGCTCGCGGATTTGCTAGAAGCGCCGCAAGGCCGGCCGAAGGCTTTTGTACGCGGCGGCGAGGTGCTCGATTCCAGCCGCGGTGGTTTTGTGGCGCCGCCGTGCGACCCTGCCCATCCGGAGAAAGGAGCGTTCTGTTTCGACACGACGCTGCCCGGCAACGCCAATTTTGGCCACGTCTACGGGACCGATCTGACGGCGGCGGACAAGGCCGATCTCCTTGCCTATTTACTCACCTTGTGAGTGCAGAGGTGTCGCATGAACGAAGCGCAAACTTTATCCTATACCAGGGCGCAGACCGCGACCCGGCTTCGCATCTATCAGGTGCTGTTTGCAATCAGCATCATCGCCGGTCTGCTCGCAGGGTTATGGTGCATCTTCGACCCGGTGGGCTTCGCCCAGCTGGTGTTCCAGATCGATCCGTACCCGCAAACGTGGCCGCGGATTTGGGGAGCAACGCTTTTCGGCCTGCAGTTGGCCTACATACCGGGCGTGCGCAATCCATCGTTCTATCGCTGGCCCAACTGGGCCAGCATCGCGATCAAATTCTTAATGACAATCATATTCCTGACCGCCGGCTCTTCTTTTTATCTGTTGGCCGCGTGGGAGCTCGTTTGGTTCGTCATTTTGCTGGTCGCCTATTATCGGCTGATGCTAGCCGGCATACATGGCGATCCGTAGCGGGCATCCTCAAACGGCCCAGCAGCAACAGTCACTACCATCGCTAGATGTCCGCTATTGGCACTTAGCGGACATGGGCAAGTGCACTGCACATATCTGCTTTCGAGGGTAAAGCGGACATGACCTTTTGCGCTGCACATGTCTGCTTTTGATCCAAAGCGGACATCGCCCCCGTTCTACGCTCCGACGACTGGATCGATGACTTGCCCAGCAGCGTATCCCGTTGTCGTGAGTTGATAGCGGTACCGGTTTCGCAAATCGATGGCGATCCAATTGTTGGCGACCGCCTTATTGATCCCGCGTTGGAAATCACCGTCGCGCACTTCAAAAAAATAATTGCGTTGCAGCGTTCCCGTCGCAGGAACCCGATGACGCATGAAAACGCCGAGGATTTGACGGCTAACGTCCTCGTCGGAAGGTCGGTCAAGCATAGATTGACAATAGGGTTCGCTCGCCATCGCTCCTATGCCCCTACGGCAACAGTGGACAAGATTGCACAACCGATGGGCAACCTTGACTAATTTCTGACGGATGGACTCGGAAGGTGCAATGTCTGCTTTTTACCATAGCAGACCATAAGCGCCGGACTCTTCAAGTGTCGCGTGAAAGTGTCAGCTTTACTGACATGAAAACCGGAATAAAACATTTTAGGCACATTACAATTTCGATTGGCCATGCATATGTCGATGTTACAGCGCCCAGCACAGCGGCGTCTTCTTGACCACATCATGTGTTAGAAAACGAAGAGCGCTCGGTGTGCTGGCTCCGCTCATCCCGATGTCGAGAGTTTCCTCGGGTGATTGGGGCAGTAACGACCAATGACAAATCCCTATTACATCAATGAACTTCAATCCGACTTGAGAGGGGTTAAGGAGGGTTGGTACGCGATTGACGAACGCGGTCGTCTTTTGTCCGGCCCGTTCTCTAATCAAGAGATATGCCTGGCAAGAATCAGCCAGTCAGGGGCAGGCGAATGTCGAAAGTAAAGTTCATCTCCTCACCAACCGAGATTCCCACTGGGCAGACGTTCGTATTGGTCAAGTATGGCGAGGAAAGCGGGCAAACGAGAAATTCTCTTGGTCTTACCATCGCGGTTGCCCGCAACCAGTCAAAGACTGTTAGCGATCTTTCCTTCTTAGCAAATATTCATACGGCCAAGGAGATCGCCAAGCGAGAAGGCATTTCAAACATTTTTGCCTTGAAATAGCATGTAATTGTGACTTGTTCGGTTGGTCTGCCGCCGGGCGACCACTTCAATCGAGGTTCTCCCAAACTACGGGATCGTCGTGAGCCGCTGGCTTGATGTCGCCTACTGACACTTAGCAGACATCCGCTTAACGTTACCGAATGTCCGCTTTCGGGGTAAAGCGAACATCGCGGTTTCGCCGGATGTGACGCGCGTCACTTACAAGTTTTTCCATTTCAGGTACCAGTGTGTGTTAGAAGCAAGCCGGGGGCATAAGCGTGAATCTCCTCATTCTCGTGGTCGACGATGAGCCCGATGTTGAGGTGCTATTTCGCCAGCAATTTCGGCATGATCTCCGCGCCGGCCGTTTCGCGATGAAATTTGCGCTATCCGGCGACATAGCGCTTCAGCACATTGCTGATGCGGCGGGCGTATCAATCATTCTGATCCTGTCCGACATCAACATGCCGGGAATGACCGGTCTAGAGCTGCTACCCAAGGCTAAGGCGGCTCGACCTGACGTCCCGGTTATCATGATCACCGCCTATGGCGATGCGGACACTAAGCGCAAAGCATTGGAGGGCGGCGCCGAGGCACTTTTTACGAAGCCAATCGATTTCGGAATGCTGCGCGGTGAAATCGATACACGAGTCGAACGCGCCGCGTGATATGTCCGCTATTTGGCACTTAGCGGACATCGGCTTGTGCGCTGCACATGTCCACTTTTGACCCAAAGCGGACATTCAGCAAGAACTTGCTCAGCGCAGCGCTAGCTGACGAAGGTCCACGCGAAGAGAAAAAGGACAATTGCCGCCGCGCCGAATAGCACTAACTGACTCGCTTCAAAGTCAGAATGGTGGTGGTCACTTATTGACATGGCCCGTCCCCGGTTCGGCGTACATCATCGATTGAAGCGGGTGGTGAGCGAAGCACAACCAAGGATTTTGTGGGCCCGCATCGGTCACAGAAGTAGCCGTGAATTTCAAAATTAGCGTGCACAGGGTGGGACTCAATCTCTGCAAGAGTGGTCTCGGCGCCGCATACCGGGCACGGATTTAGCGGCTGGAGTAAGAGCGGCTTGGATCTGAGCGCCGCATATTGAAAACGCATGTACGCTCCCTTCGCCCGACGCGTGTTCGGTGCGGTTCGAGGACGCTCGATCAGAAAATATTTTTAAAGTTGAAGCGAAAACACTTGGCCGCTTGGCTTTGGTGTTTCGAACCATTCTGTTTCCTCAAATTCGAATGAAGAATCTGTGCAAAATTGCTCACTTGACCTGATTGTCCACAGGCTTTCTCATGTTTGCACAGCCGCTTACGGTGGCTGTTCCATACAAACCGCTTTTCTTATTTGTACCGGGCGCGACTGACCGAGGACCGCGCCAACGTTGCTAATAGCACTTGCGATAATCTCAATTGGCCGAAGCGTAATTCGCCTATTCATTCCAGAAAGGTGAGCAGTTTTATACAGACTGCCGCTGTCGATGGGTGCAGACTTTTTTCGATCGAGCCGCTGTCGCAAGGCGACCGGGCTTTCATTTCAACTTACCTAGCGGAACCCACATGGGTGTCCGTAACCTCGCTCCGAAACATGTCGGGCGAAAGGAATATCTTATGGAAATGCCTGCAATCTTCAAAGGTGAGTCGCTCACGCGTCTCGCACAAGGTGCGTCCGTTGGCGCGATCGCCACAATGATCGTCGGCTTTGGCTGGGGCGGATGGGTCCTCGGAAAAACCGCTGAGAATGACGCAACGACGCGTGTAAACGCGGCGTTGGTGCAAGCTTATGGGCCTGTGTGTATCGAAAGATTCAAGCGTCAGCCCAACGTGGAAGCGAAGTGGGTTGAGCTCACGAAGGTCGATACGTGGCGCCGCGACGCCTACATCCAGGAAAGCGGCTTCGCGACACCTCCAGGTTCGACGTCCCCGAATCACGCTGTCGCTGATGCATGTGCAGACGCGCTCAGCAAAACAATCGCCATGCAGACATCGACCGCGAAGTGACGTCAATGGACTGATCCGAAGAGGACCGTGCAAATGTCCGCTTTCGGGGTAAAGCGGACATAGCTTTTTGCGGTGCGAACGTCTGCTTTTGACCCAAAGCGGATATGCCAATCCCGCCGATCAATGCGTAGCGCGGTCTGTCTTCTGCGTTAGCCACGCGTGGCGAGCTTTATTCCGAAGTAGCTCAAGCCTCCGGCGACTACGAGACCGATCCAGCTTAACCACATCGGCACCGTCCAACCGCCGATTACGGCCGGCCAACCAAGGAAAATTCGTAACACATGGAACAACGCTACTACTCCAAAGATCACGCTGGCTATTATTGTGAAGGTTTTCTGGCTCATGGCTCAATGTCCTCGAAGGTATTCTACCCAACTTGGCATCGGAGCCCGACAAATGTCCGCTTTCGGGGGTAAAGTAGACATGACAGCCTGCCGATGTCCGCTTTTGCGGTCGCTATTGGGTGTAAGCGGACATGAGGTTTTGCAACGCACACGTCGGCTTTTGACCCAAAGCGGACATTGTCCGGCGTTTTATGTTGTAGCGCGAAGCGAGTCTCAGCTCTATCAAAACATTTGCTTGAGCCGGTACGATGCAGTCTCCTCGGCAGCTGGAGGGTAGCCCGTTAACGGTGCCCCTCCATTTTCCCTCCCGGACGCCGGCGACAGCTCCGCGGTTCGTCTGTCAGCCCCCGGGGCCGTCCGTCATGATGTAGCCCATCAGGTCGCCCACGTTGTGCTCCAAATTTCGGATGATGTCCTTGACGACGTCTCCGATCGAGATCACGCCCACGACCTTGCCCGCGTCCAGCACTGGTAGATGGCGAAAGCCGCGCGCAGCCATCATTGCCATGCAGCCTTCCAGTTGGTCGTCCGGCTTAACCGTTACCGGGTCGCCCGTCATCACTTGGCCCACCGGAGTCTGCTTCGCATCGAGCCCGGCCAGCAGCACTTTTATGGCGCAGTCGCCCTGGGTCACGATACCGACCAGTACGTCGTCGTCGATGACCAGCACCGACCGGACCCGGTTGTCGCGCATCTGGCGCAAGGCTTCGACGACCATGTCGCCGGAACGAACATGGATCAGGGCGCCACTCTTTTGGGCCAGAGCGTCTTTGACTGTGTTCATCGAGTTCCTCTCGTGAGCCCTGTCCCTTGGCCCGCCTAAGTGGTACGCATTGAAGGTTAGAGCCGGCTCGTTCAGCATTGACCATAATCTAGCTCACTACGCGGCTATTAATCGAGGGGCTGAGCTCGTTCGCGTCGCATCTCTTCCTTTGCTGACCCGGAGCGAATCGTCAGCTGCACTTATCTCGTAGCTAGTCGTCATTCAGTGGATTTGCGCCCACGGGCCAGCACCGCGACAATTAAGCATGCTCACCAGTAGCGAACTTTGCTGCGGCACGTCGAGACGCAAATCGGACGTTAATGGCCCTTAGCGGACAGTGGTGTTTGCAACGCACGTGTCCGCTATCGGAGGTGAAGCAGACATCACTCCGATCTAACCGTCACGCAGAACAACGCGGGTTTTCGTTAAAAACATGGCCAAGTGTCGCGCATGGCTTGCATTACCCCTTTTTGCGCGCTTAGACCCCATTTCTCGATATGTTGGTTTGCCCACTCGTTGAAGGCCTCAACCATCGCGTCATCTGATACAAACGATTTTGGACATGCCGAGGGAATAGATACCGTCGTTAAATCAGGGGGCTCTTTAATGTCTTTCGATGCCAGCCCATCCGTAAAGACCCGACGTGCTACGCCCGAAACAAACTCCAAACAAAAAATTTTTTCAAAGCTTCCTTTTCGTCCTGTGCAATGTTTGTATAGTTCTTGAACATCCCACTCAGTGTTTTCAAATTCCGCAAAAGCCGGGACTGGAGCAATTGCTGAGAGGATAACCGCCGCTCCTATCAGGATTCCGCAACAAGATCGTCTCGCGCTCATTGCTGCCCTGTCTCCTCAACATGGCGCAAATATCGGCTGCCGACTCCAAACTTCGATTTAATTCAGCCTAACTGCGACGCACTCGTAAATGACACCATCAAGTGCCATGGTTGGTCAGGCAGGTATGAAGGTAGCAAGTACCAGAAACAGCGCCAAGCCGCCGAGCATGATGGCTTGCTCAATACGGCTGGAATCGAATTCGCGTGACATTTGACGCTCCCTTCGATCGGGCATATGGCGATTCGAATTACCGGTAAGCTATTGGCGGTGCTGCGACCTCGTATGTGAGGTCGCTCACACAACTGCGAACTTACTTCATGAAAATGGGGACCGGTTACCGAGGCTCGCGCTGAATTCCGCTATCGGGGGCGGAAATGACAAATCGCGTGCGGAATGTCAGCTTCTGGCCCATAGCCGCCATTTCGTTTTGCACTGCATCCGTCCGCTTTAGGGGGTAAAGCAGACAGACGGCTTGCCGAAGTCCGCTTTCGCGGTCGCTATTGGGTAATAGCGGACATGGGTTCTTGCACTGCACATGTCAGCTCCTGACCCATAGCGGACATTGACATTCCCACAATGCGTGAAAGTTCCATTAGCCGTATTGCGACGCAATGCGAGAATGGTGAGTGACGGCATGTGTTAAATTTAATAGCCGGCTGCGTGACTTCTTCTTTTAATTGATCGACGTCAAAGCAACTTCGTTTCAATTGGCGGATTGAAGAGCTAATCAAATGAGTGATAGCGCAGGAGGAGTGTCATGTTGAAAACGGCGGGAATTCTCTGCGCCGCAATCCTCGCGGCGGCAGCTTTCTCTAGCACCGCGGACGCACGCCACGGCGGTTGGAGTGGTGGCGGTGCGCGCATGGGAGGCGCCGGCTTCAGCGGCGCGCGATTCAGCGCTGCCCGTGTCGGCGGCCCTGCCATGAGCGGCGCGCGCTTTGCCAGAGCGGGTGTCGTGGGCGGCGGCCGATGGGCCGGCGGCAGATGGGCTGGTGGCCGGTGGAACGGCGGCCGCTGGCATGGCGGCCGATGGTGGCCTTACTGGGCGGCGGCAGGTGTTGGGATCGGCCTGGCGGCGTGGCCGTATTACGGCGGGTACGGTTACGATGATTGTGTCCAGTGGAGGCCCGATTGGGGCTGGGTGAACGTCTGCCAGTATCCAGGCGGTTACTACCCCTACTGAGGGCGAACTCTACGATGTTTTTGAGGCGCCACCAAACAGGTGGCCCCTCTTTTACATGGCGTTCGGACGCGGGTCCGATCAATCCTGCTCGGGCACAGCTTTTGTTGCGCTATCAAAATCTATTTCGGTGCTGATGGTTTGCTAATATACTGGGCCCATAAGAAAAACACGCTGGGAGGTGATCATGCCGCAACCACGCAAAGTTCGTTGGCCAAAGCCGCCGATTGGCGAACGCCGCTGCCCGGCATGCGGGCTACCGATGTTTCTTACGTGCATTGAGCCGACTGACGACGCCGGGCAAGACGCGCGCACGTTTGAATGCAGCAAATGCTATTATGCGGAAACGATGCTCGTAAGGTTCAGCTAACAACCAGCGGCAGCGGGGGCTTATGGCCATCTACAAACTAATCGCCAACGGTTCGTTCGGGCCGGACGAAATCGAGGCCATGAGCGCTGCTTATGAAAGCGCACTGGTCAATCTTGGCATCGTCAATCGCGACGACCCGATAACTGAGCTAATTGCCAAAGCGATCGTCAATGTCGTGGCGACGGGTGAACGCGATCCCCAATTAATCGAGCAACGTGCGATCAATGCGCTGGGCGTTCGCAGGACCGATGCCGCGTAGATCAAGAGTGCCGTCCTTCTGAAGGCCCCGTTTCGATGTCCGCTATTGGCCCTTAGCGGACGAAAGTAAGAGAAACCCCAGCCGCAACATGGCGTCATGACTGGGGTCCCTCCGCACGCTCCTCCCTGGAAAATGAGCGCGTGCAATGAGCCGATGGCGGAAGAGCCAAGCAGGGGACTCCTACTTGGCTCTTATTGACTCCTACTTGGCTCTTATTACTGAACGCGACCGCAAAAACGGGGCGGGGAATCCCGCGCAGTCCCTCACTGAACGTAAAGCGATATCCATTCGTTCCGGCTCGGGCTTTAACCGATGCAGTTCCATCGGTTCCACACATCGTCGCGAGTTTTCTTGCAAGAAGAAAAGTTCAACCCGTCCATGACTGAACGTTTATTCAGTTCCGTCGTTATCGGCTTATGGGAGAACAGCAGGCAGCGCGGTTATTTGGGTGGTCCTTGGGCGGCGTATTTCTGATCATCCTCGCGCTTAACGCCATGACTCGATAAACGTCTGGAAAAACCTAAGACGCCGCATGTGGAAGGACACTCGGTGTCGAAAGCAAATGAATGGGAATTAATAAGACGCCAATTTGATGCGCTAACGTATGACGAAAGCGTAGAAAGCATCGAAGATATTTTTGATGCTCAATTCCGTCGCCGCTTCACCGATTTGATAAACCAGATCGCCCAACCTGATAGCATGACTGGTTCTATCGACTCGCGCCCACGTCAGCGATGACTTACCCATCCCTCAAGAGGGCACGCAGTTCCCGAATTATGTTTTCTAAGTGACGCGCAACTTGGCCGGTCTTGTCTATTAGGTCATTCCGGCCCTCTACGTTTCCAGTTTTTAGCGTGCGGGAGTTGTACATTTCCAAAATCGACGAATAGCGCTTTATGTCTTTTTCAACTTCGCGCTTGAGATTCTTCGCGGCCATAACATGCTCCCATTTCTGGCGCTGTCGCGAGAGCTGCGCCACCACACGGAGCATATAGGCGCCAATTCGGTATTTTCGAGCGAACGATATAGCGTCGCAGGGGTTCAACCCGCTCGTCGCGTGATTTCGAGTTCTGTTGGGTCACGTGGTCGGGGTCGCGCTCAACCGAGGCAAGCGGGGCCCTTTTATTCCCAGCGGAAACTCAAATACTGGATTGTCTTGAATAAGGCTGTGATGCCCGCTTTTGGCCCGTAGCAGACATCAGCTACTGGACCGCACATGTCCGCTTTTAGGGGTAAAGGGGACATGGGTTTTTGAGAGAAGTCGCTTTCGTGGTCGCTATTGGGGGTAAAGCGGACGTGACGTTTTGCGGTGCGAACGTCCGCTTGTGACCCAAAGCGGACATCAGTAAATAGCCAACCGCTGGAAACGGCGTAGGCCCGCTCACGCGAGTAAGGTACGGCGGTAGTGGTTGGTCAGCGCTACTGATTGATTTCTAGTATCGAGCGGAATCCAAATTCACTTGCAATTGCACCTCGTACACGCGCGCGGTCCGCCGCCGACAAGCGCGCTGCGGGTATCCCCGTGCGAATAGACCAGAGGGGGTGTATGCATGACCAAGTCATTCAAAGAGTACGAACACGAGGGCTGGAACAGCAAAGCTTCTCAATATGAGCGATTGATACTCCCCCTCACGCGCCAAGGCTTCGAACCGATCCTTACGTCCTTTAGTGATCTGACAGGCAAGAAGCTTCTGGACGTGTGCACAGGACCCGGTCACTTGGCAGGCGAGGCTGCGTCGCGCGGTGCGTTAGTGGACGCGATCGACTTTTCCGAGGCGATGGTTAGAGAAGCCAAGCTTCGCTTCAAGGACATAAGTTTTATGGAAGCAGATGCGGAGGTTCTCCCGTATGACGATCTCAGCTTTGACGCGGTAACTTGCTGCTTCGGGTTGCTGCACTTGCCCAATTCAGCGCAGGGCGTGCGTGAAGCTTATCGCGTGCTGAAGCCTGGTGGGCGCTATTCCGTCACCCTTTGGTGTGGGCCGGAACGCGGTGGCGAACTGTTCAAAGTAATCCTGCAAACCGTTTCCTCAGTCGGGGATATGAACGTCGATCTGCCAAAGGCGCCGCCGATGTTCGAATTGTCGGAACCTGGGAAAATCGAAGCATTGATGAGCGATGCTGGCTTCGATGACATCCAACGGAAACCAATCGCTTCGGCGTGGCGGACGCGTCGCGCGGAGGACATTGTAGAATTCATAAAGTACGGAACCGTTCGAACCTCCCTAATTATCCAGTTTCAAAAACCGGAAGTACGCGAGCTTATTATGGAAGAACTGGTCAAAGCGTTCCGGCCATATGAAAGGGGTGCGGAGCTTGAGGTGCCCTGCCAGTCCATTTTGGCAACGGGCGCGAAGCCCCATTGAGATCACTAATAGTCCAATGTCCGCTATTGGCCCTTAGCAGACATCGCGACATGCACCGCACATGTCCGCTTTCGGGGGGTGAAGCGGACATGGCGCAGGCCCGTCCCAATATCTGCTAATGACCGACAGCGGGCGCGAGAGGCATTATCTATTTTTCGTATTTCGATCCAGAAGGGATTGGAATATCCAACCCAAAAGCACGGCTACCACGCCCGCCGCAATAATTACGAGCCAATAATTTTCGACCCACATCATTGCTCTCACGGGCAGCGGTTGGGAGTCAGCAGAGCACACCTTCCAGCCAGCCTTCAGGCTACGCGCTCCGTGCTCTTTTCATGCTTAGGCTTGGTCAGGTGTACTGCGATAACCCATCCAAACCAGAGGACCAGGAAAAAAAGCGACAGCGATATTGTTAAACTGATTGACGGGTAAATTCGATCCAAGGCGAGGCCGACTGCGACAACGACTAATTCCATGACTACGACGACCAAAACATAGACGGTCAATATCCACATTGCTTCTGCCCCCGCTGGCGCCCCTAAAACTTGTACTTCTAGTTACGCCGTACAGGACGTAAATTGAGCATTAAATTCAGCCAACAATCACACATCGACTTGCTTGCCAAAGCTTTGCGGTCTGTATGAGCAATCATTTTTCTGGGAACGATGCCGAGTGTCCGCTTTCGGGGATAGAGCGGACATGACCTCTTGCGCTGCACATGTCCGCTTATGGCCCTTAGCAGACATCGCTAGTTGCACCGCATATGTTCGCTTTTGACCCAAAGCGGACATGAAGTTGGGGTCTTTCCCGGTGCAGGTTTGAGCCGCTACGATGCCTTGTCCTGAGCCTCGGGGGAGGCAATGAGACGACGCAAGTTCATCACGCTTCTCGGCGGCGCAGCGGCCGGTTGGCCGCTCGCGGTGCGCGCGCAGCAGCCAAGCATGCCGATGGTTGGCTTCATGAGCACCCTATCACCTGAGAACATTTCGGGGCCCGTGGCCGGGTTCCATCAAGGCCTCAGGGAAACGGGATATAGAGAAGGCCAAAATCTGACCATCGAGTATCGTTGGGCTCAGGGTCACTATGATCGATTGCCTGAGCTCGCAGCTGATCTGGTTCGCAGACGGATCGCCGTACTCGTGGCGAGCGGGGGCGATCCGTCGCCGCAGATTGCGAAGGCGGCTACTCAAACAATTCCTATCGTGTTCGGCATGTTTGGCGACCCGGTCAAGGAAGGCTTGGTAGACAGCCTCAACCGGCCGGGCGGCAATTCGACTGGTGTGACTATATTTGGTCCGGCAGCGGTGACCAAACGACTACAGCTGCTGCATGCCCTTGTGCCGGAGGGCGTCGTCATCGCTTTTCTCATGAATCCAAACAATCCGAACGGTAATCTCGAAATGAGAGCCGCACAGGCGGCAGCCACCTCTCTCGGAAAACAAATTGTTGTCTTTAGTGCCAGCAGCGAAAGCGAGCTTGACGCAGCATTTGCAAGCATGGTGCAGCAGCGAATCGGCACGCTTCTCGGTGCCTCCGATCCTTTTCTCTTTAACCGGCGCGACCAGATTGTCTCACTCGCAGCACGCCATAGGATACCGGCGATCTACTACCTGCGCGACTTCGCTCACGCGGGTGGGCTGATGGCGTACGGCAACAGCTTGACGGACATGTATCGTCTCGTCGGCGTCTATGTTGGCCGGATTCTCAAAGGCGAGAAGCCGGCCGAGTTGCCAGTTATTCAGTCGTCCAAGTTCGACCTGGTTATCAATCTTAAGACCGCCAAAGCGCTAGGCCTCAGCGTGCCGTTTGGACTGTTGAATGCCGCCGACGAAGTGATTGAATGATTGTCGCAATGTCCGCTATTGGCCGTTAGCAGACATCAGCTACTGCACCGCAAATGTCCGCTTTTAGGGGTAAAGCGGACATGGGTTTTTGAGAGAAGTCGCTTTCGTGGTCGCTATCGGGGGTAAAGCGGACATAACGTGTTGCACTGCATATGTCGGCTTGTGACCCAAAGCGGACATTGCCAGCTCAAACCTGATACGATGTTTTGTCCGAGCCTCGGGGGCGGCAATGAGGCGGCGCGAGTTCATTAGTTTTATCGGCGGTGCAGCGGCGTGGCCG
>Ga0310889_10000125_pt1 | contig 14041 bp, 15 predicted proteins | sample T20D2metaG_FD_204583 | JGI IMG/M metagenome (GOLD analysis project Ga0310889, IMG submission 204583) | Lab incubated soil microbial communities from West Virginia University Organic Research Farm, Morgantown, WV, United States - T20D2 | ecosystem: Environmental > Terrestrial > Soil >... | reverse complement strand
AGCGCAGGCAATTTCGTACTGGAACTCGGAGTTCCCGGTCTTGGTGCGCATCTCGGCCGTCGTGACGTTCGGAATAAACCAAATCGGGATCGTCAGGCCGGGAATGGCGTCCTGCTTCACGCGAAACTCGGGCACACCGAAGCTGTGAATGACGTCCTTGCTCCTGAGCTTGACGATGATCGGCTTGTTGACGGGCAGATACATCTGATTGACCGTCGTGATGTCGTCAACTCCGACAGGGTCGGAGCGATCGAGTCCCAACGGATTCGACTGGAGGTCGATCAGCTTGATGTCCGTCCGGCCAAACTTTCCGTCGGGCCCGGCATAGTGGATGTTCCAGGCGAACTGCTCGCCGGTGACTTGAACGACCACCGCCTCGCCCTCCGGCGGTATGTCGCCGATGCGCGCGGCCCACAGCGGGATGGCGAATCCGATCAGCAGGACCGCTTCGATCACCGCGACGGCTATCTCCGAGTATTTCGACGTGTTCGATGTGACGCCTGTATAGTCCGCCACTGGATTCCGCGATTTCCGGAACCGAACGATCACGTAGAGGAAGAACCCTCCCCAGCCCACGAACAGGATGAGCATGAAGATGTGAATCCAGCCGATCAGATTGTCGATCTGACCGCCGTGAGTCGCGGCGAGCGGAGGCATTCCCAGCCACTCAGTCATGATCTCGATGCTCCTCCCTGGAGCTCCGACCATTCATTCTCGAGGTCGATGTCCGCGATGCGCTTCGCGCGATTGCGGAGATAGAGAAAGAAAGCGAAGAACCCACCCTGCACCGCAAGCGTTAGTCCCAGGAGCACCAGGATGCCGAGCCTGGTCCCTTCGATCATCGAGGTTTCCTCTGCTCCGAAGCAGACCGGGCAAGCGAAGGCGTTCGAGCTGCTCGCGATCAACATGACCACTACCGCGATCAAGATCTTCATAGCGTCCTCGTCTTGCGCAGGAACCACGAGTCGTAGACCATCAGGCCAACCGACACTCCGAAAGCCGCGACCGCCGCGACCAGGCTTCCGGCCCCGTTCCCATCCCGATACTGGCCCAGGCACCACACGCCGAACAGCACCGCGAGTGCCGCGGAAAAAAGAATCAGCAGCGCGTGGAACCACCTGAGATTCATTTGTGCTCGGCACCCGTATGGGGCTGCTCGACGACGACTTCAGGTATCCAGAAGCCATCGCTGTGGGTGAGGACGGGCAACGCCAGTAGCACGAAGAAGAAGGCCACGGTCAGCGCGAGCACCGCCAGGATCAGCTTCTTCTCGGAGACCAGGTGCATGAAGTAACCCGCGACCAATGATCCCTTGACGATCGCGACAAACAGCGCCACGGTCACGGCAATCGGCACGGACAGGTGGAAGCGCGAGATCGCCACGGTGACGACGGTCAGGATCATCAGCGCGACGAAGACGGTGATGTAGACCTTGACGTGCCGGTCGATGTCAGCCGGATCGTGACCGGCGTGGTCTGCGTGGTCGCTCGTCGCTCCGTGGTCGCTCGACATGGATGCCCCTACAGAAGATACAGCGTTGGAAACAGGAAGATCCAAACGAGATCGACGAAGTGCCAGAACAGGCCCGAGTGCTCGACCCGGTTCGTGAACCACACCGGGTTCGTCTGATAAAGCTTCGAGCCGGGGCCCCAGAAATACGCGTTCACCACCATCCCGCCGAACACGTGGAGCATGTGGAGCCCGGTCAGCGTGTAGTAGACCGCGAGGAAGTTGCTATGGCTCGGACCCTCGCCGATGGCGAAATGGTGGCTGTATTCAAAATACTTGACGACGAGGAAGACGGCGCCAAGCAGGATCGTCGCGCCCATGTAGAGCCGAAACGTCCCAAACTTGCGGCGCATCAGCGACGCCCACGCCATCACCATGGTGACGGAGGACGTAATCAGGACGATCGTGTTGAACGTGGCGAGATAGACGTCAAGAACGGTGTCGCCGCGCGGCCAGCTCGGCGATCCTGTCCGAATCAGGATGTAGCTCGCGAACAGCGCCCCGAACAGCATGACTTCAGAAGCGAGGAACAGCCAGATCCCGATCTTGCCGTTGGTGAGACCGGTGTCCCGGCGCTCCTGAAAAGTGTACGGAATATCCATCGCCTATGAGGCCTCATGCTGCGGCGTGAAGTCCTTCGCCGCGCCAGGAACGCTGTACTCGTAGGGCCCGCGGTACGCCTGCGGTTCCGTTGCAAAGTTGCCGTGCGGAGGTGGCGACGGCGCCGCCCACTCGATGGTCGTGGCCTCCCACGGGTTGGCCCCGACTTTCTCCCCGTTCCAGATGCTATAGAAGAAATTGAAGATGAAGGGAATCTGGAAGAGCCCCATGATCCACGCACCCCACGACGAGACGACGTTCCAGTGCATCGTCCCCTGCGCAAAGTCGTAGCCGCTTCCAGCGTCGAACAGCCGCCGCGACACGCCGGCCAACCCGACGATGAACATCGGCATGAAGACCACGTTCATGCAGACGAGCGTGCCGGCGAAATGGATCTTCCCTAGGGTCTCGTTCATCCGTCGCCCGGTCGCCTTGGGATACCAATAGTAGATTCCCGCCATCAGGCCGAAGATCGTCCCCGGAGCCACAACGTAGTGGAAATGCGCGATGACGTAGTACGTGTCGTGCAGCGGGATGTCCGAGATGTTCAGGCCGAGCGGAAGTCCCGTGAGCCCGCCGATGCCGAACATCGGCAGGAAGGCGGTGGCGAAGAGCATCGGCGTGTTGAAGCGTATCGATCCCCCCCACAGCGAGAGCAGCAGAGACGTCAGGATCACGACCGACGGGATCGAAATGATCATCGTCGTCGTCTGGAAAAACGCCGCCATCGCCGTGCCCATGCCGGTCATGAACATGTGGTGGGCCCAGACGATGAACGACATGAAGCCGAGGAAGACGAGCGAGTAAACCATCGCACGATAGCCCCACAGGGGCTTCCGCGTGTTGTTCGCGATGATCTCGGCCACGATTCCAAACGCGGGGAGGATCAGGACGTAGACCTCCGGATGCGCGAGGAACCAGAACAGGTGCTGCCAGAGGACCGCGTTGCCGCCGCCGGCGTTGGTGAGGACCTGGCCGCTGACGACGAGGCCGCTCGGCATGAAGAAGCTCGTGCCGGCGACGCGATCCATCAACTGCATGACGCCCGCGGCCTCGAGCGGCGGAAACGCCAGCAGCAGGAGGAAGGACGTCACGAACTGGGACCACACGAAGAAGGGGAACCGCATGAAGGTCAGCCCCTTGGCGCGCAACTGGATGGTGGTCGTCAGGAAGTTGAGCGCGCCGAGCAGCGACGAGGTGATCAGGAAGATCATGCCGACGAGCCACCACGTCTGGCCGGTGCCGGCGATGACGGAGAGCGGCGCGTAGGAGGTCCATCCGGATTGCGCGGCGCCGCCCGGGACGAAAAAGCTGCCGAGCATCGTCAGGCCGCCGAGGACGAGGCACCAATAGCTCGCCATGTTGATCTTCGGGAAGGCCATGTCCGGCGCCCCGATCTGGAGCGGCAGCACGAAATTCCCGAATCCTCCGACGGCGAGGGGCACCACGCCGAGGAAGACCATGATGGTGCCGTGCATCGCGCCGAGCTCGTTGTAGAACTCGGGGAGCATCGTCCCGCCCGGCATGCGTGCATCACCGAACAGCCCGCCGATGAGCGGTAGCGGTACGCCTGGGTAGGCGAGCTGCCAGCGCATGATCATCATCAGCGTAAAGCCGAAGAGGAGGAACAGCATTCCGGTGACGGCATACTGAATGCCGATCACTTTGTGATCGGTTGAGAAGACGTACTTGCGCCAGAACCCGAGTTCCTCGTGATGGACCTCGTGCGCGGCGTGCGGCTTGGAGTGGTCGACGCCCGTTGGGTGACTCATGCGGCTGATCTCCCGGCCGCTACTTCACGGCGAAGGTGAAGGCTTGCGTCTTGGTATCGCTGGCTCCCACGGTCACGGTGGCCGTCTGCGTCCCGAGCCTCTCATGCCAGGCAGTGATCTCGTAGGTCCCCGCGTCCAGGCCGGAGATCGTGTATTTCCCGTCCGAGCCCGACACCGAATAGAAGGGGTTCGTGAAGACGCCGATGTAGGCGTTCATCCACGGGTGGACGTCGCACTTGACCTGGAAAATTGCCTCCGGCTTGGCGAACGTCGTGCTCATCTCCTTGACCGTCGCCGGCTGCCCGCGGTTGAACGCCGGGTTGATCTTGGGAAGCGTGTGGATGTTGTGAAGGATGCCGTCAGAATTCAGGATCCGGTAGGGCTGCCCGACCATGATCCCCATCACGTGCGGCACGTACATACAGCCGTGCTGATCGAGAGTGACCGGAGTCTTGGGAGCGGGATACGTCTTGCCTGCAGGGAGCCCCTTCGAGACCCAGACCATGATGTTCGCCATCGTATTGCCGCTGCCGAGGATCAGCATCTCTCCGGGAACGGGTCCCTTGTGCATCTTGGCGCACGCAGGGTCTGCGTCCATCGCGAGCGGCTTGAGAGCGGGCGCCTTACCCGCGAAGGTAATGGTTCCCGTGATGGTCGCCGCCGCGGCAGCGACGCCCGGCAAGCCCAACACCGCGACCAGCACAGCCACCAGACACAACCTGCTCCCTGTCGCGCGCATGCTCATCTCCTTGGTCATTTCAAACCTCTTATCCGGTTTCAGGCGCTTATCCGTAAGTGAGCCGAGTCTATAGCGGGCTTCGCCATTGGCGCAACCCTTTCACGCCGGCTCGGGGCCGCCTCAGGTGTTCTCGAAGGCGAGCGACTCGGCAAACCTCGGGTCGCGCAGTGGTACGAGCGCATGCCGTCGCATCAGCCAGCTCGCCGTCGCCACGAACGATCCGCCGACAGTCATGAGCGCCGCGACGTCAAGCAGCGACGGACTGAACCCCTCCGGATGGAGCGTCGGCATGACTTGCCAGTAGAGATCCACGAAATGCATCAAGAGGAGCCAGAGACCGCCCGCCGCGAGGGTTGCTCCGTTGCGTTTGACGCTCCGCCCCATCAGGTAAAAGAACGGCGCCGCAAAATGTCCAAACAGGAGGACGAGCGAGACCGTCAACCAGGACCCCTCCATCCGCGCCTTGTAAAAGATCGTTTCCTCCGGGAGGTTCCCGTACCACACGAGGAAGAACTGGGAGAAGGAGATGTAGCCCCAGAACGCGGTGAATGCGAACAGGAACTTCCCGATGTCCTGCATGTGCTCGCGACTGATGAGCGTTTCGACCAACCCCGCCCCGCGCATCGCCGGCACGACGACAGAGAGCAGCGCGATGAATCCCAGCCAGGAGCCCGCGAAGAAATAAACGCCGAACATGGTCGAGTACCAGTGCGGCGTGAGCGACATGATCCAGTCGATGGAGGCGAACGTCGAGGTCAGCGCCATGACGATGATCGCGGGCCCGGCGAATTTGCGCAGGCGCGCCGACACCTTGTGATCGCCCGTCGTATCCTGAGAGCGCGATCCGCGCGAGTAGAAGACGGCGATGAAGGACCAGATGCCAAAGAATAGCGCCGCCCGGATCAGGAAGAACTGCGTGTTGAGATAGGGCGATTTCCATGCAAGCAGCGCGTCGTGCTCGGCCGCGTCGGCGTGGGACCATTCGAAAAGATCGTGCAGGCCGAAGATTATCGGGACGAACAGGACCGCCATCACGGGAATCGTCGAGAACACCGTCTCCCCGATCCTTCGCAGCACGACCCCCCACCCTCCCTGGGCCGCGTACTGGATCAGCACGAAAAACAGCGCACCGAGAGCCAGGCTCATGAAAAACAGGAACGACACGAGCCACGAGAAGAAGAACTGCTTCGGATTCCCCGGCCCCAGAATCGCACACGCCACCGCTCCGAGCAGGGCGATGACGCCGGCAATGACCGGAAGGCGATTCCACGAGTGCCCCGGCGGGATCGTGACCTGGTCGGGTCGCAGCGCTACGTGATCAGGTTCGGACGACATCTAATGGCTCTCCCTAAGATTCCAGGAGCTCGACGCTACGTGGGCCCAGGGACTCCAGCAGCTTGCGGGTGGCCGACGGATCGAACCGGGGATCCCACGATTCAATCGAGATGAAGAAGGCGTCGTCGCTCGCGCGCTCGAAGACCTTGGACTGGAAGAGCGGGTGGTGGTGCATCGGAAGCCGGTTCAGGCCGAGCATCCCGAACACGGCGCCGAGCGCGCCGAACAGGACGGCGACCTCGAAGGTGATCGGAATGAAGGCCGGCCAGGTGAAAAACGGCTTGCCGCTAATGACGAGGGGGTAGGCACTGGTGTGGACCCACCACTGCAGGACAAACCCTGCCATCGCACCAGTCAATGCCATCACCAGCACGATCCAGGGAAGCAACGAGCGCCGGAGTCCCATCGCCTTATGGAGGCCGTGGACGGGGAACGGGCTGTGCGCGTCCCACTTCGTGAAGCCGGCGTCACGGACGCGCTCGCACGCGCGATAGAGGTCGTTCGGCGTCGCAAACTCGGCGAGGATCCCGTAGTGCGGTCCTTTCGGGAGTTGCGGGACCAACGGCAGCTGGAAGCTCCATTTGGAGCCCGCCTTCGCGCCGTTGACCAGAGCCGGCGTTTCGGCGGGCAGGCGCGCCGGTGTCTCGTGGTCGGGACTGTCGTGTCCAGAGTGCCCATGCAGGTGGGCCTGCGGCAGGACGGTCTTGACCTCGGCGGTGGCCACCATCGGTAGAAAACGCACGAACAGGCAGAACATCGTGAAGAAGAGGCCGAAGCTTCCGAGCAGGCACATCACGTCCCAGACCGTGGGACTGAAGTAGCCCCACGATGAGGGCAGGAAGTCACGGTGCAGCGACGTCACGATGATCACGAACCGCTCGAACCACATGCCGATGTTGATGACGATCGACAGCGTGAACAGGATCGGGATGCTCGTGCGCGCCTTCTTGAACCAGAAGATCTGCGGGCTGATCACGTTGCAGCTGACCATGGTCCAGTAGGCCCACCAATACGGTCCGCCCGCGCGGTTCAGGAACGTGAACAGCTCGTAGGGGTTGCCGCTGTACCAGGCCGTGAAGAACTCCGTGGCATAGGCGTAGCCCACCATCGTCCCGGTCACGAGCATGATCTTCGCCATGTAATCGAAGTGGCGGAGGGTGACGATGTGCTCGAGTTTGAAAATCGTGCGGCAGATCACCATGAGCGTCAGCACCATGGCGAACCCGGAGAAGATCGCGCCGGCGACGAAGTACGGCGGGAAGACCGTCGTATGCCACCCAGGCAGGAGTGAAACCGCGAAATCCATCGAGACGATCGAGTGGACCGAGAGGACCAGCGGCGTCGCGAGCGCGGCGAGAATCAGGTAGGCGGTTTCATAGTGGTGCCACTGCCGCACTGAGCCCCGCCAGCCAAGGGCGAAAATCCCGTAGATGAACTTTCGGATGGGCGCCTTCGCCCGATCGCGAATCGTCGCCAGGTCCGGAATCAGGCCGACGTACCAGAACAGGACCGAGACGGTTCCGTAGATGCTGACCGCGAAGACGTCCCAGAGGAGAGGGCTCCTGAAATTGGGCCACGTGCCCATCTGGTTCGGGAGCGGGAACATCCAGTACGCGACCCAGACGCGGCCCACGTGGATACCCGGGAACGTCAAGGCGCACATGACCGCGAAGATGGTCATCGCCTCCGCCGAACGGTTGATCGAGGTTCGCCAGGTCTGGCGGAAGAGGAAGAGAATCGCCGAGATGAGCGTTCCGGCGTGGCCGATGCCGACCCAGAACACGAAGTTCGTGATGTCCCACGCCCAGCCAACGGGCTGGTTGAGGCCCCAGATGCCGATTCCCTCCCAGAACAGCCACGACACCGCCACGCCGAGAAGGCTGAGGAGTGCGAGGGACGGGATGAAGAAGAACCACCAGCCGATCGGCGTCGCCCGCTCGACGGGTTCCGCAACGGCCTCGGTGATGGAGTGGAAATCCGGCGATCGAAGGATCAGCGCCGGATGGCCCGCGACAGGATTGTCTAAAAGCTCTGCTTCCGTCTGGGCCAAGCCGGCTCCTCGCTTCGACTGAGAAAAGTGGCTGTTTTGTACATCGCGAATCACGCCGAGTCAAGGCTTGTCCCGCACCGGCGCACCGCCCGGGTCATTGTGGGGCGGTCGTCGTGGTCTTCGGCGCGTCCTTTTTCTCCTCGCCCGGGACCTTCTCCCACACGTAGGCGCGGTTGTTGATGTACTTCTCGAACCACTCCATCTCGATCTGGAGCTTGAACAGCCGGTGACGCAGCTCGGTCCAGCCGTGCCCCTCGCGCGGCGCCACATAGAGATGCGTCGGCACGCCGTTCGACTTCAGCGCTCGATACATTTCCACGGACTGGGGCATCGGCACGCGGGGATCCTGCTCGCCCACCAGGAAGATCGTCGGCGTCTTGACCTTCGCCACGTCCTTCAACGGCGAGTTGTTCCAGTAGAGATCGATCGGCGCGTTGGCCTGCCACGGCGTGCCGCCGAACCACGGCGTGCGGAATTCGCGGTGATCGCTCTGCGCGTACATCGAGATCCAGTTCGCCGCGCCGGCGCCGCTGCTCGCCACTTTGAACCGATCGGTGAACGTGATGATCTTGTTGGTCATGTGGCCGCCGGCGCTCCATCCCATCTTCACGAGCTTGTTGGGATCGGCGACGCCCATCGCGATCACGGCGTCGGTGCCCGTCATCACGTCGAGATGCGCCTGCTTGAAGTAGCCGTTGACCATGTCGCGCAGGAACTTGTCGCCGTAGCCTGTGCTGCCGCGATAGTTCGGGCGCAGCACCGCGTAGCCCTTCGCGGCGTAGACCTGGTTCTCGGTGGAGAAACCAAATCGATCCGACGAGGCCGGGCCGCCGTGCGTCTGCACGATCAACGGATACTTCGTGCCCGCCTTGTAGTCGAGCGGATAGGTCAGCAGGCCTTCGATCGTGACGCCGTCCTGTCCCTTCCACGTGATCTTTTCCTGGCGCGCGGTCTTGAACTTCGCCAGGTCTTCTTCAAAGACCGACGTCACGCGCCGCGGCGACGCACCGGCCGCCATCGTATAGATCTCGCTTGGGCGATCGAACGAGTTCAGCGTGAACACATGCAGTCCGTTGTCTTCCGCGAAAGACCACGACCCGAGGTTGTGATCGCCCCTCGTGAGTTGCGCGGCTTCTTTCGTCGCCACGTTTACGCGCATGATTTGGTTGTGCGTGCCCATGTTCGCGGTGAAGAAGATGGTCTTGCCGTCCTTGCTCCACTGCGCGTTCTCGACGCCATAGTCAACATTGGGCAACAGGATCCTCGCCGGGCCGCCCGCGGCCGGGACCAGGAACAGCTTGTCGTTGTAATAGATGTCGCCCTGCTCGTTCGATCCGGACGTGAAGAGCACCGTCGATCCATCGGGGGAAAGCGACGCGCCGCCATCCGGGACTTTGTTGTTCGTGAGCTGCTTCGCGTTCGATCCGTTCGCGTCCATCAACCACACTTCGGTGCGATCGGTGAACTCGAGCAGCGGGCTGGTCGTGCGCTGCATCGCGATGCGCTTGCCGTCGGCGCTCAGCTCGTAGCCGCTGACGTTCCAGTCGCCTTCGGTGACCCGCTTGGTCTTGCCTTCCAGGTCCGTCGTCCAGAGGTGCCGCTGTTTGAAATTGTTCTCTTCAAACGAATACACATCGTCGAACAGGCGATCGCGTTCCTTCTCTTCCGCTGACTTCGCGTCGGAGGCGAGGAAGTAGATCGACTTCCCATCGGGCGCCCACGTCAACGAGCCGGGAGCGGACGGATGGTTGGTGAGGCGGCGCGCTTCGCCGCCTTCGATGCTGAGGAGATAGATCTGATTGTTCGCATCCGGATCGCGCCGCGTCGTGAACGCGATCTGCCTGCCGTCCGGCGACCAGCGCGGGCTCGATTCGCCGCGATCGCCAAACGTGAGCTGCACTTGTCCCGTGCCGTCAGCGTTGATGCGATAGATGTGGCCGATGCGACGGTTGGCCTTCCAGTCGGCCTTGTCGATCGTGAAGAGGACCTGCCTGCCGTTCGGTGACAGCTGCGGATCGCCGACGATTTGCTGCTCGAGCGCGTCCACGAACGCCCGGCCGCGCCTGGCCTCCGAAGCTTGAGCGGAGGGCTTTTCCTGCGCAGGCGAAATCACCAACACGCACACGACGAGGGCGAACAGGTGTCGAAGGCGTTTCATAGGCCTCTCCAAGATGGAATTGTGACTGCCACTTTAACCCGTCTTGACATTTTTATCCCCTGCGCGCATAACTAGCATCCTGCCAGCGCATGGTGGCGGTCACCCGGTGCTTCCCCCACTGCTAGCCTCCACTATGCGCCCTGGCGATCCCGGCACGACTTGTCGCCCCGGCAAGGAGTGCAAACCCCGGCAAGAAACACCACCTCCGGCAGGAAACACGTTTATAGTGCGCATGAATAGATGAGCGACGACCGCAAGTACCGTCAGCGCGGATATCAGGACGACGGCCGCGATAAGCCGAAGGGTCCCCGTCCGGACGGCGGCGGCAACAAGCCAGAGCGTGAGCCGGGCGCGCCGGCCGGCGCGCGTCGGATCTCGTCCGAAGGCGCGCGCAATCCGCGCATGATGGGTTCGCGCCAGGTGGCGCGCTGCGCGCGCTGCGGCACGATCGTCGAGCCGGAGATCAGGTCGCTCAGCAAGTGCCCGAAGTGCCAGGTCGACTTGCGCTCCTGCATCCAGTGCGTGAACTTCGATCCAAGCGCGACCTACGAGTGCGCGGTGAGGATCCCGGCGCGCGTCTCGCCCAAGGACGCCGCCAACGACTGCCAGCACTTCAGCGGCCGCACCACCTTCGAGCGTGAAACCACCGCGGCCGTCAGCCAGAACAACAATCCGAAAGAACCGAGCGGCGCAAAGAAGGCCTTCGACGACCTCTTTAAGTTCTGAAATCCGAGATCCGAGATCTGAAATAATCGATTGATGGGCCTTCTCTCTCCGCAAGACGAAGCCACGCTGAAGGCACATCTCTCTCCGATCACCATTCCCGTTCAGCTTGTCCTGTTCACGCAGGCCTTCGGCGGATCCGAGAGCGGCGACGTCGCCAAGGAAGTCCTCAACGAGATCGCGTCGCTCAACGACAAGGTCACGGTCGTCGAGAAGAGTTTCGTCCTCGATACGGAAGACAAGGCCAAGTACAAGGTCGACAAGGCGCCGGCGATTGTCATCCTCAGCGACGGCATCGACACGCGCATGCGGATGTACGGCGCGCCGACCGGTTATGAATTCGTCGGCCTCGTCGAAGCGATCATCGTCGCCGGCACCGGCAAGATCGATCTCGACCCCGAGACGATGAAGTGGATCCAGGCGGTCGACAAGCCGACACACATCCAGGTGTTTTCGACGCCGACGTGACCGCACTGCCCGAGGGCGGTCGTCCTCGCACACAAGATGGCAGCGGCGAACGAGAAGATCACGGCTGACGCGATCGAAGCCACGGAATTCATGGAGCTCAGTCGCAAGTACCGCGTCACCGGCGTGCCGAAGACGATCGTCAACGAGACGATTGAGATCATGGGCGGCCTGCCGGAGAAGATGTTCGTGCGGCAAGCGCTGGACATGCCGGAAGAATAAGGCACGAAATAATCGCCACGAAGGACACGAAACCTACGAAGGACACGAAGGCTCTTTTTGGGGGGTGCCAATGGCTCTGGTCTTTAGAAGGCTTGTCTTCGTGTGTTTCGTTTGTTTCGTGGTCTTCGTGGCAGGTCGTGACGCCGCAGCTCAATCGAAACGCGTTTATATCTCCGTCGACTTGGAAGGCATCAGCGGCGTCGTGGGCGACGATCAGACCAGTGCCGGCCAGCCCGAATACGGCCGCTCGCGCAAGTTGATGGCCGAGGATGCGAACGCCGCGATTCGCGGTGCGTTCGACGGCGGCGCCACGCAGGTCATCGTCAACGACTCGCACGGCAGCCAGCGCAACCTGCTCCCGGAAGATCTCGATCCGCGCGCCCGCCTGATCAGCCACAGTTTCAAGCGTCACGGCATGGTCGAGGGACTCGACGAGTCCTTCGACGCGGTGATCTTCATCGGCTATCACGCCAAGGCCGACTCACCTCGCGGACTGTTCGCGCATACTGGCTCCGGCGTGGTGAAGGACGTGCAGGTCAACGGCCGATCGGCCGGCGAAGGCGGGCTCAATACGCTGATGGCTCACTGGCACGGCGTGCCGGTGGTGATGATCACCGGCGACGATGTGGCGGTTGAGCAGCAAAAGGAGTGGACGCCGAACGTGCGCGGCGTCGTGGTGAAGCGCGCCATCAACATGCGCGCGGTCGAGGGGATGTCGCCGGCGGAAGCGCGCCGCGAGATTCAAGCGGCGGCAAAAGAGAGCGTCGCGGCGGCGAGGAAGCCCGCGCGCGATCGGCAGGCCGCCTACAAGGTCCGCATGCAGTTGCGGAACTTCACGATCCCCGAAGTGGCCACCGCCTTCAGCGAGATCCAGCTCGTCGCGCCCGACACCGTCGAATTCACGCGGGCGACCATGCCCGAAGCCTATCGAATCATTCGCGTCCTCTACCGTTTCATCAATCCCGACTGATTGGGGACTGGCACCTTAACACGCCGTTTTGATGCAGTTTCTGCGTCAGCGGGTCACGACGGATCGTCCAAATTCGCGCCACGTGCCATCTTTCGATTTCACGCGATCGACGATCTCCATCCGCGAATCGGATGTGAGGCGGTAGGTCGTCTCTCCTTCTTCCGTTTCCGGCGTCCCCCACTTCGAGACGAGCGCATCGCCGTCGCGCCGAGCCTCGAGGGGCCGGAGCATGCCGGAATTGTCGAACCACATGCCGCGGTAACGCCCGTCGCCGGTAGGCCGGTAATACGCATGCCCAGCGAACGTGGTCTTCGGCATTTCATTCCGGAACGTCAATCGCAGAAACTGCCCGTCAAGCTCCGGCGTCCAGGTGAGCGAAATCTTCGAAGGCTGGTTGAGGACGGTTCCGGTCCCCGACCACTGCCCGGCAAACCGGGTCAGCAGGGTGTCGGACGACACCTGGAACGCGAGTACGAGCGACAGCAGCAGATGCATCATCCCCTCCTGCCCTGATGACGATCGGGATGGCGAGCAATCGACACTACGGACGCAACCGCGCCTGTCGAATCCTGTCGAGCACGTCCGCGTCGACCGTGGCCTCGGCGACTTCGACGTGGCCGGCGCCCGTGAACTTCAGCGTGATCGGGACGACCGTGTTGACGGCTTCGCTCGTACCACGCAATGTGCCCGACAACCACAGCTCGATCGCGATCGTGGACGGAGCGCCATCGGTGGGTATCTCACCACGCTCCAACTTCGCATCGGGCATCGCGTGCTGCAGCGTCTTGGAGGTGAAGCGGAATCCGGCCGGGCCTCTCGCCAGCATCAGGACCAGTGGATCGTTCGCCGGCTGTCCGAGCAGCGTCTCGAACGGCGCGCCGTTGATCACGAACTGCGTCTTTCGATCGAAGAAGCCGTCGGGCAGATCGAGTTGTCGCGCGTTGAAATACCGGATCACACGATCGATCGCGTCGATCACACTTTCAGTGGCTGCCATCGAGCTCCGTCTTGCAACACAAAGCGCGTCTCTTCGGGGACATCCCAGCCCGGAATCGTCGGAAACGACGGATCGCCCGGCAGCGTCAACGTGACCAGGTCGCCATCCTTGAAGAATCCGGGCATCACGCGCACGATCGGTTTCGATGTCGCCCACACCAGGGCATCTTCGATCGACGTGCGATGCGCGAGCTGGCGAATCGTGGTCCACGTCGGCGGCGGCAGCAGGAGCTCGCGCCGCTCGAATCGCGCGATCGCTTCACTCGGCGACAGCCACTCGAGCGCGGTGGTCTCGCTCTCGTCGTGCTTCGGCGTCTGTCCGGCCGGCATGCGCGCCAGGAAGAAGCGCGTGTCGTAACGGCGGATTTCGATCTCGGGTGTCACCCAGTGCGCGTAGGGCACGAGATCGTCGACGGTGATAGTGACGCTCGCTTCTTCCTGGAGCTCGCGCACGGCCGCGGTTCGATACGCGGCTTCTTCAGCATCGCTGAGATCGCCGAAT
>Ga0310889_10000116_pt1 | contig 14312 bp, 10 predicted proteins | sample T20D2metaG_FD_204583 | JGI IMG/M metagenome (GOLD analysis project Ga0310889, IMG submission 204583) | Lab incubated soil microbial communities from West Virginia University Organic Research Farm, Morgantown, WV, United States - T20D2 | ecosystem: Environmental > Terrestrial > Soil >... | reverse complement strand
GCTAGAGCTGTACAATCTCGCCAACGATCCAACGGAATTTACCAACGTGGCGGACAAACAGCCGGATGTTGTGGCGAAAATCGAGGCGTATCTGAAGACGGCGAGAACGGAATCGCCGAATTGGCCGATTAAGTAGGCAGGGGTCTTTAGACGACGGCCAGCTTCCAGCTTCCAGCTGCCAGCTTCCAGCTTCCAGCTTCCAGCTCTGAGACTGCTGATATGAATCGTCGCGATTTTCTCAAGGCTGCGAGCGCAAGCCCACTGATACCCGGGGTGCCGTCAACGAGCCGCGTTTCGCAGGTGGCACCTGCGCGGGAGAGTGATCGGGCGGCCTGGGTCGCACTGCTCCGCACGCTCGCCGATCCCGTCCTCACAAACCTCGCGAAAGGCACACTGAAAGCGCGCATGCCGGTCGAGCAGGCCGCCAGTGCAAACCGTCAGAACGTCACGCACCTCGAGGCGATCGGCCGGTTACTAGTGGGCCTGGCCCCCTGGATTGAACTGCCTTCCGAGGCGACGGGAGAAGGCAAGCTGCGCGGCGACTACGCGGAACTCGCTCGCCAGGCGCTCGCCCGCGCCGTGGATCCCGCATCGCCCGACTATCTGAATTTCACGCGCGATCGGCAGCCGCTCGTCGACGCCGCATTTCTTGCCGAAGCGGTGTTGCGGGCGCCGCGCGTGCTCCGCGACGCTCTGGATCCGTCGACCCGGCGCAACCTCATTGCCGCCCTCGAATCGACCCGGATCATTTCTCCCGGGTTCAATAACTGGTTGCTGTTTTCCGCGACTGTCGAGGCCGCCCTCTTGAAGCTTGGTGCGGCGTGGGATCGGATGCGCGTCGACTATGCGCTTCGACAACATGATCAGTGGTACAAGGGGGACGGCGCCTATGGCGATGGCCCGCAGTTCCACTGGGACTACTACAACAGCTTCGTCATTCATCCGATGCTGCTCGACGTTCTCGACGCCTGCCGTGACGAGATGCCGGCGTGGAAGGAACTGTCGGCGCGCGTCGACGAGCGCGCGAAACGCTACGCCGCCGTGTTGGAGCGACTCGTCGCGCCCGATGGAAGCTTTCCAGCGATCGGACGTTCGATTGCGTATCGCTGCGGCGCGTTTCATCTGCTCGCATCCGTCGCGTTGCGCCGCGCGCTTCCGGACGGCACGTCGCCGTCGCAGGTAAGAGGGGCACTCACCGCGGTGATCCGACGGACGTTAGAGGCGCCTGAAACCTTCGATTCGAATGGTTGGCTTCGGATCGGACTGTGTGGTCACCAGCCCGGCGTCGGGGAAACCTACATCTCGACTGGAAGCCTTTATCTCTGCTCGGTTGCGTTCTTGCCGTTAGGGCTGGACGCGAACGATCCTTTCTGGTCGTCGCCACCTCAGCCGTGGACGTCAGTGAAGGCATGGCGGGGAGAGCCGTTTCCGATCGATCACGCGATTTGAATGAGCAGTTTCCAGTTTGAGCCCGGGACGAGGTTTTACTGGAAACTGGGAACTGGGAACTGGTAACTTCTCTCGCCATGAATAGACGCGATTTTCTCTCGAGCGTTGCTGTTGTTCCTGCTCTCGCCGTCCGGCAGACGCCGGCACCGCCGGCAATGAAGCCAGGACCGCACGGTCTCAAGCTCGGCACCGTGACCTACAACATCGCGAAGGACTGGGACGTTCCGACGATCATCAAGAACCTGACGGAAGCGGGCTTCGATGCCGTCGAGTTGCGAACGACCCACAAGCACGGCGTCGAGATCACGCTGTCTCCAGCCCAGCGCGCCGAAGTGAGGAAGCAGTTCGAAAGTTCGCCGGTCAAGATCGGCGGCCTCGGAACCACGTGCGAGTTTCACGCCGCCGATCAGGCAGTGGTTCGCAAGAACATCGACGAGACAAAGGCGTGGGTCAAGCTCGCGAAGGATCTCGGGTCACCGAGCGTCAAGGTGCGTCCGAACGGACTGGTGAAAGATGTTCCCGAAGAGAAGACGCTCGAGCAGATTGGCAAGTCGCTCGCGGAATGTGCGGCGTTCGCGCAGGACAACGGCATCAAGGTGCAGCTTGAAGTGCACGGGACCGAGACGCAGCGCGTGCCGCGCATCCGGAAGATCTTCGATTATGCAGGGAATCCCGCGGCCCTTCGCGCGTGCTGGAACTCAAACCAGACAGACCTGCTCGACGGTGGATTCGACGCCAACTTCACGCTTCTCAAGAGTCAGATCGGTCAGATACATATGCGTGATCTGATGCTCGAGGAATACCCGTGGCGCAAGTTGATCAGCAATCTAGCGGAGATGAACTTTGCGGGCTACTGCTTTGCCGAGATTCCGGAATCGACCGATCCGGTGCGCGTGCTGAAATATTTCCGAGGCATGTTCAGGGCGTATCAAGGGTTATAGCTGAAATCTCAGTATCCTCCCCGCCCGAGCCAGTGTAGGAGCCCCAGCGTCAGCCATGGCACGTAGGTGATGAGAAGCACGCCGACGGCGAGGATCCCCAGCATCGGCAACGTTGCCCACGTCACCTCGAGTACCGGTTTCTTGAACCGCACCGACGCGAGCAACAGGTTCAGTCCCAGAGGCGGATGCAGGAAACCGAGCTCGAGATTGGCGACGAAGATGATCCCCAGGTGAACGTAGTCGATGCCGTAAGCTTCCGCCAGGGGCAGAATCAGGGGCACGACGACGACGATGGCCGAGAAGATGTCCATCAGCGTGCCGACGATCAAGAGAAAGACATTCAGCGCGAGCAGAAACAGGAGCCGCGAGTGGATGTGTGATTGCGTCCATTCGACGAGCCGCGTCGGCACCTCGGCATACACCAGATAATCCGTAAGTCCGGCGGCCACCGCGAGAATCAGCAGGACGCCGCCGACCAGGGCGACGCAGTCCGCCGCGACGCGAAGCACGTCTTTCCATGTTGGCAGATCGCGATGGATGAACCGCTGGACGATGAGCGTATACAACGCGGCCAGCGGCGCCGACTCGACAAGCGTGGCGACTCCGCCGACAAATGCGCCAACCACGAAGACGGGGAGGAAGAGTTCCCACTTCGCTTCCCACACTGCCGCGAGCGCTTCAGCGGCGCGGAAAGGCCGCCGCTCGGCGTGCGTGAGCATGCCTTCGCGGACCCCGAGCATCGCGAGAAGTCCAAGCATCAGGACGCCCGGCAGCAGGCCACCGATGAACAGGTCTTCGATCGATGCTTTCTGCGACACGATGCCGTAGAGCATGAGCGGCAGCGAGAGAGGGAAGAGCAGTCCGAGCGAACCCGATGCAGTCAGCAGCCCGATCGAGAAGCGCTCGCGATAGCCGTCGCCGACCAGTGCGGGCAGCAACAGGCCGCCAAGCACGAGAATCGTGACACCGGATCCGCCGGTGAAGAGCGTGAAGAATGCGCAAAGCGTTGCCGCCGCCACTGCGGTGCCGCCGGGAGCCCATCCCACCCATGCGCGGAAGACGCGTAGCAGGCGTTCCGACGAGCGTCCTTCGGCAAGCAGGAACCCGGCGAGCGTAAAGAGCGGAATCGCCGCTATCCCCGTCGACGTCGTCAGCTCCTGATACGCCATCATCGGGAGCACGACCGGCGGGTTGCCGCGCGTCAGCGACGCGAACAGCGCAAACCCGCCGAGCAGCGCGAAGATCGGCGCGCCGGCGACGCCGGCGATGATCACGATCAAGAACCACGGGAGAACCGACTGGTTTTCCAGCATCTCGCGATGCTGGTTGAGCAGAATGCCAGCAATGATGCCGAGCGCGGCAATGGCGCGCCCCTGCCACTTTGGGGACGCGCGCCAGACCAGACGCAGCGCGATCAGCGCGAACCCGATCGGGAGGGCGAGATCGGCGACCCAGGTCGGCAGGCCCGCGGCGACCTGGTCTCCCGCGATCCGATCGCTGCGGACGAGGGCGCTGCCGCCGAGCGCGAAAATCGTCGCAATCATGGCGCCGATCGTCGCCGCGAGGATGTGAGCGATATCGCCGATCGGACCCTTTGGCAGGAACTCACCCGTGGCCAGGGTGAGCAGTTTCCCGTCGCGCGCCGCAATGGCGGCGCCCAGCATTCCCAGCCATAACGTCAGCGTTGCCGCGAACGCTCCGGATCCAGGAATCGCCGCACCGAAAAACCGCCGCGACGCGATCTCGGCGAGCGGCAGAATCATGATGCCCGCGAGGGCGAGGCTCGCGATGCGGTTTTCGGTGTCGGTGGCGAACGCCTTCAGCAACTACTTGCCCTTGGACTTCCTGAGGCGGTCGCGTTCCTGTACCGCCATATCAAAGATGTCCGCAGGCACCATGTCTCCCCGCATCGTCGAGACGAGTTGATTCGCTGCAGTGCGGAATTCCGCGGCGGCTTTGGCATCGAGCGTCGTCACCTGGAGTCCGCGCGCAACCATCTGTTTGACCGATTCCGCATCTTGCGCCGGCGCTTCTGCGCGGACGCGCTTTTCCATCGCCTCAGCGGCGCCGCTGACCTTGGGTTTGTCGTCGGCGCTGATGCGATTCCAGGCCTGGGTGGACATGATCATCGCTCCGGTCAAGGGGGCGATGTGCAGATCGAGCATGTACTTCGCGTCACGGAAAATCTGGAGCGAGAGAGCGAGATACGGAGGGTTGGGGGCGGTATCGATCAATCCGGTCGAGAGCTTCAGCTGCGCGGGGATATCGGCAGGCAGCAGCGCGACGGGATGGAAGCCGTTCTGAACGTACCACTGGACCCATTTGTCGGCGCCCTTGCTGGTGAAGAGCTTTGCCGATTTCACATCGGCCAGCGATCGCAGCGGCTTCTTGGAAAACACCTGCACCCATCCGCCGGTGCCCCAGCTGACGAGATGAAAACCCTTCGCCTGCAGGCGCTGTTCCAGAACAGGCGTGAGCTTTTTCTCGACCGCCATCTCCTCTTCGTCGTTTTCGAAGAAGAACGGCATCGCAAACACGTTGAAGGCGTCATCGAGTTCGGCAAGGCCTGCGGCAGTCAGGAAAGCTGCCTGCAGGGTGTCGATCCCCGGACGCATTTTCTTGATCATCGTCGACTCGTCGCCCTGAGTGCCACCCGCATAGACGGTGAGCGTGACTCGGCCGGCAGTGTCCTTACTCCACGTGTTGCCCATGTCGAGCAGCGCCTTGTGCCACGACGTATTGGCTGGCGCAAGCGTCGCCAGCTTGATCTCGCCCGGCGCGGCGAGGATGAGCGCGGGAGCCGCAACAAGCGGAAAGACAACGACCAGGAACCGTTTCAAGGCAGACATATTGATAAACGCTCCTTACTTCGTAAACATCGTGTCGATGTGATCGAGCAGCGCGCGTGCCCGGCGTTGCTGAACGAGCGTGACCAGCCGCACCGAGGGATCCTTTTCCGGATCGATGGCGAGCGCCGTTTCCAGTAGCTTTTCGAATTCCGCACGGTCCTGTGCAGGAAGTGCGACGCCGTTGGCAAGCGCCACATACGGCCCCGGAGACGACCCCTTCTGTAATTCGACCGCCCGGGCGAAATGCTTGCGAGCGCGTTCCGGATCGCCGCCCAGCGCCGCCGGCAGACTATCGAGCGAAATGAACATCTCGTGCAGCGCCCCCTTGCTCCAGCTCTCGTCGAGCGCCAGCGCGCGATCGGCGAGGGCGCGAACCACAGGCATATCGATCACGAGATCGGGTTTGTCGATCCCGAGACCGATCGCCGATCCCCATGACGCGGCCATCCAGTAAAGCAGGGGCACATCTTTCTTTTCGGCTTTCGCGAGCGCAGGCTCGGCGTCGGTCAGCAGCTTCTGGCTGATTCCGGGAAAACGCACTTCCATCGCGCGCAGGCAATAGCCTTTGGCGCGCAGGTAGAGCTTGAGCGCCCTCTGGTTGAGGTGCGCGACTTCATCATGATGCTGCGCCTCACCGAGCACTGCCGCTTCGGTCTCGAGATAGGCGACGCCGTACTGCGTGAAGTTGCTGCAGGTCGCGATCAGCAGGTCTTTGTTCTTCGGCGCCGAATCGAGCAGCGACTCGTAGAGCTTCAGCCCGAATGGAATCGCGTCGCCGACAAGCTCGAGGTCATCGTCGCGCGTAAACACATCACCGCTCGACGCGAGCGTACTCGCGACCATGCCCACGGCCTTACGCTGGACCAGTCCACAGGCCGGCAGGGCGGCTGCGGCGAGTGCGATGACCAGGAAGCGGGACAGGACGGTCCGGGAGCGGGCCAATGTGGGCATGCTGAATTAGAAATTGTATAACGTCACCGCCAGATTCCTTCATGTGTGCAGGCAAGAGCCCTGAGGTACAAGATTAGGGGACCGATTGTCACGGAGTCGTGAGCGAACGCTGAAAAAGGATGACGTTGGCTAAGTATCTTGCGAAGCCAACGTCGTTTCGCCTCGGGCGACCAGCGTGAGACACTCCTCGCGAAGCGACACCATGCCGTTGGCACGCGCAGCTTCGTAAAACCGCGCGTCGGCTGCACGCGTGAGGATCAGCTCGCTGATGTCGTTTTCATCTCGAGCAGTTCGAAGATGCCGATGCGTCCACGGAAGCCGGTGCCGCGGCAATCGTGGCAGCCACGGCCGCGATAGTATGACGCCCGCCTTGTCGTTGGTCTGCGCCTGATTGACGCCCGGCAGCGCAAACTCGACGGATCTTCGATCGTGACGATGTTTCTTGCCCCGTTTGCGCGAGCTCGCCAAGCGCGGATCTATTTCAGTGCTGCCAACCATCAGGAAGCTCGACATACGATCGATCGAGTTCGGAGGTCGACGGACATCCGAGCAACTTGATCGTCCGCAACAGATCGGCACGGAGAATTTCGATCGCACGGCGCACACCCGCTTCGCCAGCCGCCCCAAGGCCGTACGCATACGCGCGTCCAACGAGCACGGCCTTGGCGCCGAGACAGAGCGCCTTCGCCACGTCGCTGCCCCGGCGGATGCCACCGTCGACGAGCACTTCGATCTGGCCCTGTGCTGCCGCGACGACCTCCGGCAGCGCGCGAATGGTCGCATGCACATCATCGAGCTGGCGTCCGCCGTGGTTGGACACGACGATCGCGTCGGCACCGGCATCGATCGCGCGCCGGGCATCGTCGCCGATGTGCACGCCTTTGACGACGATCTTTCCTTCCCATGCCTCGCGAATCCATTTGAGATCCGCCCAGGTGACGACTGACGCTTCGAGGGCAGTGCCGACGTCGGCATAGAGCATCGGCCCTTCGCCCGGCAGGACGACGTTCGGGAACTTCATCAGGCCGCCATCGCGGAAAAAGCCGGCGAGCCAGCGCGGCTTGATCGCGAATTGCGTAACGAAGGGAAGCATCTTCCACGGGTTTCGAGTGACCAGCTCCTTCATGCCGTTGCGCAAATCGCGCTCGCGCATGCCCGCGACCGGTGTGTCGATGGTGACGACGATGGCGGAGTAGCCGGCTTTGCGCGCACGAGCGATGGCCGCGCGCGCGACGTCGTGCCCGCCCACCAGGTACAGCTGATACCACGCCGGACCACTCGTCGCCTGCTTCACATCCTCGAGCAGACAGCCGGAGAGTGTGGAGAGCGTATAGATCGTGCCGAAGGACCCCGCGACCCGCGCCGCGACTTCCTCGCCTCGCGGATAGAACATGCGCGAGCTGCCGACCGGCGCGAGGATGATCGGCATCGCGATCTCGGTTCCCAGCACCGTCGTGCGCATGTCGTAGCGAGGTGCCGCGACCGCGCAGCGCGGACGGAAGATGATGTCGTCGTAGGCACGCGAATTTTTCTCGAGCGTATGTTCGCGATCGGCGCCGCCATCGATGTAATCGAACACGGCTCGTGGGAGCCGTCTGCGCGCGCCTCGGCGCAAATCTTCGATGTTGACCACGCGGGATGTGTTCATGTCGACGCCATATTATGATGGCGGCGCCCAAAATGACGTGGACGCCGTGGATTCAGGTCTACGATCCTCTCGCCAGCGCGTGGCTGAGCACGGCGGCCGCCGCGTTGCCAATCGTATTGCTCCTCGCCACGCTTGGAGTCCTCGAATGGCGGGCACACTATGCCGCGCTTGCCGGACTGGTTTCGGCGCTTGCCATTGCCGTTCTCGTCTACGGTATGCCGGCGCCGACGGCACTCGCCACCACGTTGTACGGAGCCGCCTACGGACTCCTTCCGATCGGCTGGATCATTCTCAACGCGGTCTTTCTTTATAACCTGACCGTCCACACCGGTCAGTTCGACATCGTGAAATCCTCAGTCGGTCGCCTGTCGACCGACCGGAGGGTGCAGGCGCTGCTGGTCGCGTTCGCGTTCGGTGCGTTCATCGAGGGGGCGTCAGGCTTCGGCACGCCGGTGGCCATCTGCTCAGCATTGTTGATCGGCCTCGGCTTCACGCCGCTGTATGCCGCGGGGTTGTCCCTGATTGCCAACACGGCACCGGTCGCGTTTGGCGCCATTGGCACGCCAATCCTCACGCTCGCGGCGGTCACCGGCATTCCGGCCACCACGCTCGGAGCGATGGCCGGGCGGCAGCTTCCGTTCGTGTCGCTCCTCGTGCCCGCCTGGCTGGTGGTAACGATGAGCGGATGGCGCGGGCTGCGCGGCGTGTGGCCTGCAGTCCTGGTCTGCGGTGGCACGTTCGCGGCTGTCCAGTATCTGTGGAGCAACTTTGTCGGTGTCGAACTCGTCGACATCGCGGGTGGGTTACTTTCGATTGCGGCGTTGGCGCTGTTCATGCGCGTGTGGCAACCGGCAGAAACATGGGATTTCGACACTCGTCGGGAGCCGTTGTCCGGGACGCGGGAGCCGGGACGTCCCGCGAGTCACACTCATACCCGCGCTGAGCTCACTCGCGCGTGGATGCCGTGGCTGTTTCTGTCGATCGCCGTGATCTTGTGGGGACTGGCTCCAGTCAAAGCATTCCTCAATGGTGGTTCTCAGGGGCTCGCCGCCTACCGTGCCGGCGGTCGTCCGTACGTGAGTCGCGCGCTGTCGCCAACCTGGAACGTGCCGCTTCTTCACCGCGCCGTGTTTCGCGATTACCCAGTCGTCCCACAGGCCGTCGATCGCACGCGTATCAACGATGTCGCGTACCGCAACGAACGTGCTGAAGCTGCCGTGTTCTCGCTCAATTGGGTGTCGGCGACCGGCACGGCGATTCTTCTCGCCGCGCTGGCGACTGCTGCCTTCCTTCGCGTCGCTCCCCGGCAATTCCTGTCGGTTGCGTTCATGACGCTTCGTCGTATGCGCGCTTCGCTTCTCACCATCATGCTGATGCTCGCACTCGGCTTCGTGACCCGGTACGGCGGGACCGACGCAACGCTCGGCCTCGCGTTCACGAAGACGGGCGTTCTCTATCCGTTTTTTGCGGCGATGCTCGGATGGCTCGGCGTCGCATTGACCGGATCGGACACCAGTTCGAATGTCCTCTTCGGCAGCCTCCAGAAAATCACGGCGGAGCAACTGGGATTCAACCCGGTGCTGATCGTGACCGCGAACAGCACCGGCGGAGTGATGGGCAAGATGATCGACGCGCAAAGCATCGTCGTGGCGACGGCATCGACCGGCCAGGTCGGGCAGGAGGGAAGGATCTTGCGGTTTGTGTTCTGGCACAGCCTTGCACTGGCGATCATCATGGGTCTGATCGTCGTTCTGCAGGCGTATGTATTCCCGTGGATGGTGCCGTAGTCAGCTTCCAGCTGTGGACATTCAACATGATTGAGCAACATTACCTCGACGACTCACTTCAGCAACTCCGCAAGCTCAAGGCACAAGCCGAGCAGGCAATCGCGCAGACGTCCGATGAGCATTTCTTCGCGACGCTTGATCCTGAGGCCAACAGCATTGCGTTGATCATGAAGCACATGGCCGGCAACATGCGTTCGCGTTGGACGGATTTCCTGACAACGGACGGGGAGAAACCGGATCGCGAGCGTGACCGGGAGTTCGAGACCGGCGCCGGCGACACGCGCGCGTCGATTGCCGCTCAGTGGCAGGAGGGTTGGGCGCGCGTCCTGAACACGATCGCGCTCCTGGCGCCTGACGATCTATCGAAAACGGTCTACGTGCGTGGGGAAGCGCATTCCGTCCTCGAGGCGATCAATCGCCAGACGTCGCACTATGCCGCGCATGTCGGCCAAATCGTGCTCCTTGCGAAACATTACGCGGGCGCGAAATGGAAGACGCTCAGTATTCCGCGGGGCAAATCGAAGGAGTTCGACGTGTCGAAGAGCGGCGCACCATACGGGGTCAAGGAGAACAAGTAAGTAGGCGGAAGCCCTTCGACTCCGCGGTAGCCGGTAGCTGGAAGCTGGTAGCTGGTAGCTGGAAGCTGGAAGCTGGTAGCTAAAAACTAAACCCCGTGCCCAGATTCAGTCGTGTGCCACCGCCGTCGAGGCCATGTGCGATATCGAAGTTGAGCCGCACCGGCGCGGCGATGATGAAGAGCCCGCCTCCCGCACCGCGCTGCCACTTGGCATCCTTGAGACGACCGTCGAAGTCGGCGATCTTCGAGACGTCCATGAACGCAGAGACACCAAGCTTGCCGCCGTGGAGAACCGACGTCAGCGGAACGCGCAGTTCCGCGGAGGTCACGATCATCCGGTCGCCGACGAACGTGCCTGTGCCGAACCCGCGCAGGTTCGATGAGCCGCCGAGCAACAGGCGCTCGTAGGGTGGCAGCGTCGCATCGCTGGTGAAATACTGGACGCGGCCGGCGGCCACGGCTTGTCCGATCACGCGCAGATATCCGCGCGCGTCCGTCTCGTAGCGGTTGATTCGATCCGCGCCGCGTAGGTTGAGCGCAGACCATCCGGCGCCGAGATATACGGCGTTGCGCGGAAACGCCGGATCGCGCCGCGTGTCGAGTGCGGCGTTCGTGCCGAATGTCCAGATGTCGTCGTTCACGTCCCCGAATTCGACCGAGCTGCGTGATGCGTCGGCACCCACTCGGAACATGTGCGCGAACTGCCGTTCGACGCGCCCCTTCAGCTCGACGCGCTGATCATCAATCTCGTAATGTGGATTCTCACGATTCCAGATCCCGAACGTTGCGAACACGCGACTGACCGGTCCGCTCTTGAACCCGCGTTCCGCTTCGATCGCCGCGCGCTTCGTGCCGCCCCACGTCAGCGGCACCGAGAGCCGTTCACCGGCCCCGAACAGATCGATCGTGCTGACCCGGCCGCCATAAGTGAAGCCGTATCCATCGACGTAGTTGAGTATGGGAAAGAACATCAGCCGGGACGTCACGTGATGCCATGGTCCCGACGTCGACGTAATCCCGCCCGACGCGGCTGACCGGACCCCTGGCCGCTCGTGAACGACGAGGACGATCGCGACGTCGGTAGGATCGTCGAGCGAGCGATACCGCTTGCGGACTTCGACCGTCTCGAAGCGCTCGCTGTCCTTCAAACGTTTTTCGATACTGCTGACCGCATCCGGGCTGAGGGTCTCGCCAAGCGAAATGCCGGCCAGTTTGATCACGTCCTCGTCTTTGACGTCGGCGTTACCATGCACGCGGATCTCACGGATCGTCTCGGCTGGTGGTTGGTCCTCGCTCACCGACGGACCGTGCTCGGAGTGACTGGGTGCCTCGAGTGCCAGGGGTGCCTCGAGTGCTGCGGGTGCGAGCACTCCTGGCACCCTGGGCACCCCTGGCACCCCTGGCACCCCTGGCACTCCTGGCACCCTGGGCACTCCTGGCACCCCTGGCACTCCTGGCACCCCTGGCACCCCTGATTCCAGCTTCGGCACCGTAATCTTCGTCTTGACCTCTGCTTCCCGGTAATTCGAGAACGTCCGGTCGTAGCCGGCTTCATACGATCCGAGCGCGAGCGTGAATCCCGCGTGAATGTTCATGCCGCGCGGCAGCCACACGCCCGGGAACGGCTGTCCCATCGTCATCGACGCGCGGATGTCGTCGATGCGCACCAGCCAGCCCGCCGGCAGGAAATCCATCCACACGTTGTCGAACGTGTACTTCACGATCTGATGTTCCGCCGGATCGACCCACAGCGTGACGAGCGCCGTCTTGTTCATCTTGCGGTTGATGTCCTGCTCGAATTGCTTCTGCTTCTCGTCATTCTTCGACGGCTTCTTCTTCTTCATCTCCCGCGGCGTCTTCTCGTCGTCTTCGTCGTTGAAGAGATTGGTCGGGTAGTACTCGATGCGAAGAACATCCTGGCCTTCGAGCTTCTCGCGGCCGGCGAGATAGTAGTTGCCCGGCTCGAACTTGAAGTCCATGAAATAGGCTTCCGATACGAAACGCGGCTCGGACGTGACGGCGCCTCCTCGGTTCACCTGGAGGCCCTCACTACCGAAGCTGATGTCTCCGGCTTCCTGTGGCTCGTTCTTGGCTTTGCGTTCCTGTCGCTTCTGCTCACGCCGGATCCATTCCGTCTCGTACTGCTGCCGCTCCGACTCCTTCACCGTCACGCCGTTGAAACGCACGGGACTCCGGACATGCATGCCCTCTCGCTCGTACCAGGTGTAATCGCGTTTCGTGCGATAGAGCGGCCACTGGCCGGGGCCGAAGACGTCGAACGCCTCGGTCTCGTCGAGCACGTACTGGTTGAGCATCTTGCGATTGACTTCGCGCCGGGCCAGCACTTTTTCCATGAACGCATCGAGGTCGCTCTTCGCCGCCGATTTCGACTGACTCGTCGGCGGCTTGGGCGACGTTTGAGCGATCGCGAAACTGGAGCAGGTTCCAAGCAAGAAGAGCGCAAGGACAGCGCTCGAGACTGGGGAATACACGGACCCTCCGAGCAGGCGGGCTGGCACATCCGTTAGACGGCTGTCAGCCGCTCATAGTTCTTTTATTACTGTACGACATCAGAGATCGACCCAGGCTCCGGTTGCAGCTGAACGGAACAGCGCGTCGATGACGCGCATGTTTTTCACCGAATCCTCCAGCGGATACGGCGCAGGTCGGTCCTCCATCGCCGCACGCGAGAAAAGATCTCCCTGAATCGTGTATTGGTCGCACGTTTCGAATTCGACGACGTGAGGATCCGGTACCGCGCCCGGTGGCGAGTCTTCGACGAAGATGCGGCACGGTCGATCGGGCGGAGCGTTGAATGGAATTTCGATTTCAACCCGCCCGAGGGTTCCCGCGATCGTGATGCGCTGCGCGTGAGCCAGCTGTGTGCTACAGGTGCCGACGGCATGGCGTCGGTCAAAATCCATCATCAATGACGCCATATAGTCCACGCCGCGATTCGGCTGTTCTTCAATCAATGCGCACACGCGGCGCGGCTCGGCCTGAAAAATCATTCTTGCGGTGTTCACGAGATAACAGCCGATATCCAGAACACCGCCTCCGCCCCACTCCTTTACCTGTCGGATGTTGGCCGGATCGTCCATGAAGAAGCTGAAGTATCCAACAATCGAACGCACCGACCCGATCCGGCCCGACTGCGCAATCTCCAGTGCCCCAAGCCACTGCGGATGAGTCCGGACCATGAATGCTTCCTGAATGAGCACGCCGGTTCGATCGCGGACTGAGAGAAGCCGCTCGGCGTCGGCAGCGATCAACGCAATCGGTTTTTCGCACAGCACGTGCTTGCCGGCTTCGGCCGCACGTATCGTCCAGTCGACGTGAAGGTGATTCGGCAGCGGAATGTAGACGGCGTCAATATCAGGGTCGGCGACCAGCGCGTCGTACGAACCGTATGCCTTCGCGATTCCCAGCTCCGCGGCCGCCGCCCGGGCTTTGCTTTCGTCGCGCGAGGCAATCGCGTCAACGGTGGTCCATCTGCCCTTCTGCATTGCCGGGATCACTTTCTTTGTCGCAATCCGGGCGACGCCGAGGACACCCCATCGAAGTTTTCTATTCAGGCTGTCATCCATATAGGTTCCACAGGGTTCTACAGGGTTCTGCGAGGTTCTACAAGGTTCCCGAAGTCGACGGCGGCACAACCCAGTCGAACCAGGTAGGACCTTGAACAACCCAGCCGAACCTTAAGCGGACCTCCGCGTTCGTAAACCGTTACGTCGGTCGTAAACGACGTCGCACGGATTGACGCAAATTCTCGGCAGTTTTTCGTGCTTCAACGTGGTACCCGCGTTGCTCTCACTCGCATCGATTCCCGACGTCCCTTGTCGGACGCCTGGCCGGAAGATCACGGGTCGCGTCCTACCCCACGCGGCAAGCGATGACCGGTCGGATGTTCGTGCCGGGGACGCCGGGATGATCCACCGACGCATGCTTCTGAAGGACACGGGCCACGGAAAACACGGACCAGACGATACAGGCCACGGAAAAACACGGACCAGAAGATACAGGCCACGGAAAAACACGGATTAACACGGAATGGGGGCTTCAGCAAAAAAAACCACATCCGTGTTCATCCGTGGTGAAGTCCGGGCCCGC
>Ga0310889_10000114_pt1 | contig 14323 bp, 10 predicted proteins | sample T20D2metaG_FD_204583 | JGI IMG/M metagenome (GOLD analysis project Ga0310889, IMG submission 204583) | Lab incubated soil microbial communities from West Virginia University Organic Research Farm, Morgantown, WV, United States - T20D2 | ecosystem: Environmental > Terrestrial > Soil >... | reverse complement strand
GGTGACGGCGGGGCAATCACCACAAACGATACAGAGCTTGCGGCCCGCGCAAAGCGGTTGCGAAACGGCGGACAGACCGATCGGTATCATCACGGTGAATTCGGAGTGAATTCGCGGCTGGACGAAATGCAGGCGGCAATCCTTCGCGCCCGGTTGACCTTTCTTCCGGCCTGGACGTCTCGGCGCAGAGCACTGGCGCAGGAGTACCGCGGACGGCTGGCGAACCAGCGGGCGGCGGTGGTCCCGCCGCAGCTCGACGCAGGACACGTGTATCACCTGTTTCCGGTCCGATCAGCAGCGCGGGACGCTCTGCAATCGAGTCTTCGAGCGGCGGGAATCGAAACCCTGATCCATTACCCCGTGCCGATACCGCAACAGCCCGCACTTCGGTCCGAACAGCCGGCCGATTGTCCTGTCGCGAATCGGGTGTGCAATGAGATCCTGTCCCTGCCGTTGTATCCGTCATTGCCGCCGCAGGCCATCGACCGAGTCGCTGACGCGCTTGCGTCGGTCTAACGATACCGGTCCGGGATAGGCTCAGTTCTTCTAGTTCGGTTTTGATGTCGTTTCTCATTCAACTCGCGCAGTTACTCCTCATTGGTTGGCTTCCCGGCGCGGCCATATTCCGGTTGCCCTGGCTGAATCGCGACCGGCGTGCGGCGCTCGACGCCGAAGAACGCGTCTTCTGGGAAGTGACACTGAGCGTTGCCATCTCGCTGTCGATCGTTCTCGGTCTCGCCATCTTTCATCGCTACAGCTTCCAACGGCTCCTGATGGCTGATGCCGCCCTCGTCATCCTTGGTGCCGGGCTCGCCCGGGGCCGACTTCGATTCGGGCCGGCTGCGCGGCGCGTCACATGGACAGCGCTCCTACCCGTCGCTCTTGTGGTCATCGGGCTCTGGAGGTTCTTTCCGCCTTCCGAATACATCATCGGTGGAAAAGATCCCGGGACCTACATGAACGAAGGGATCCAGATCGCGCAACGCGGCGCGATTGTCGTTCATGATCCAGTCGTCGCGACGGTGCCGCCGTTTGCGCGCGATCTGTTCTTCCCGTGGCACGGTCGCACCGATTACTACTCGCTGCGCTTCATGGGGTTCTTCATTCAGGATCCCGAGAGCGGCGGCGTCGTCGGCCAATTCCCGCATCTGTTCCCTGCTTCAATTGCGATCGGCTACGGAATCGACGGCCTGACCGGGGCCCGGCGGACCGTCGGATTCTGGGCCATCCTCGGCTTGCTCGCCGTTTACTTCACCGGCGCGCGGTTCGCAGGACGAGCGGCGGGAGCGGCGGCCGCCGGGCTGCTCGCCCTCAACGTCATCACCGTATGGTTTGCGAAATATCCGAACGCTGAGGTGACGATGCAGGCGTTGCTCTTCGCCGCGCTCCTGGCCAACGCGCGGGCGCACGTCGATGACGATGGGTTCTTCGCACCAGTGGCTGGCTTTCTTCTCGGTCTGCTGCTGTTTTTGCGATTCGACGTCGTGCTCGGCATTCTTGGTGTCGCGATTGGTCTGGTGCTTGGCGTGCTGAACGGCCGCCGCGCGCGCGTGTCATTCGTCGTCGTATTTGCGATCGTCGCCGTCGCCGCGTCGATGTACCTCCTCGGTCCGATGCGGGCCTACGCCGCCGCGCCAATCCTGTTCTTCAGAACGCTGCCGACGTGGGAGTCGGTCGCTCTCGCGGCGATCGTGATCGCGGGAGTCGCGGTGGTGGCGCTGTCGTGGCGTGTGCCGGTGACGATGACTCGGATCGGCAACTGGATACCGATTGCGATCGTGATCACCGTCTGCGTGCTTGCCACGTATGCGTTAGTCTTCCGGCACCAGGTGGGAAAACTCGCCGAACACGACGCGAGTGCCCTGAGAACGTTCACCTATCTTTACTTCACACTTCCCGCGCTGATAGCCGCTCTGATTGGTCTGGCGCTGCTCATCCGGCGTTTCTTTCGCGATCCGGCGCTCGTCAGCACAATCGTCATTTTCAGCTGCTTCCTTTTCTACAAGGTGCGGATCGTGCCGTATCACTTCTGGATGACGCGTCGATTCCTGCCTGTCATCCTGCCCGGTGCGCTCATCTTCGCGTCGGCGGCTGCGCTGACCGGTGTTCGTTTGCCGCGCAGCTTCTCCGGCGCCGCGCGTACCGCGCTGCGCGTGGTGTTCATCCTGCTCCTGGCTGGCTACTACCTGCGTGTCAGCCGGCCGGTCGTCGCCCACGTCGAGTACGCGGGCCTGATTCCCAAGCTCGAGCAGCTCGCGCGCACGATTGGCGACGACGACCTCGTCATTGCCGAATCTCGCGACACGAACAGCGACATCCATGTGCTGGCACTGCCGCTTGCCTACATCTACGCGCGCAATGTGCTCGTACTCTTCCCCGCTCGCCCCGACAAGCCGACGTTCGCGGCGTTTCTCGAGTGGGCGCGCACGCGTTATCACCGCGTGCTGTTCATCGGTGGCGGAGGAACGGATCTGCTGTCCAATCGATACGGCGTCCGTCCGATTGCAAGCGAACGGTTCCAGGTCCCGGAATACGATGCGCCTCTGAATGCGTTTCCGCGGTTCGTGCGACAGAAGGAGTTCGAATACGGACTCTATGAGTTCACGGACGCAGAGCCCGGAAACGAGGATGCGGGCTTCGATCTCGACGTCGGTGTTCGTGACGACCTGCATGTCGTCCGCTTTCACGCCAAGGAAGTCAGCGAGGGGCATACCTTTCGCTGGACCGGCGCGCAGTCATACGTCTCGATCACTCGACTCCTGCCATCGAGCCGAGAGCTGACATTGTGGCTGAGCGATGGCGGCCGGCCGGCGGCGGCGGGACCGGCGCAGATGACAGTGTTTTTGCAGGGAAGAGCGATTGGAACCGCGGTCGTGGAAGGCGGATTCCGTCCATATACGTTCGAGATTCCGTCCGATCTCGCGGCACGCGCCGCCGCAAGCAGCGATCCCGTCGAGCTCCGCCTCGTCACGCCGACGTGGAACCCGCATAAGGCGCTCGGAACATCTGACGATCGCAACGTCGGCGTGATGGTCGATCGCGTGGCGGTAAGATAGCGTCAGCGTCACATGCCACTGCACATCTCCGATCGCCGCGAGCGTGGCCTCGTTGCGACCGCGGATCAGGCGCTCGCGACCGTCACCGCGCTGGCGAGACCGTTCCGCGCGCGCCAGCGACCCCGCGCGCCAAAGCGCATCCTGGTTCTCCGGCTGGAAAGAATCGGCGACTTGCTGATGACACTGCCGGCGCTGGCGGATCTCCGCGCATTCGCGCCTGATGCCGAGATCGATCTCGTGGTTGGCAGCTGGAACGCGGAGCTGGCGCGCGCCATCGATCCGGTGAACCGGGTGCAGTGTCTGGATGCTTCGTGGCTTGCGCGCGACTTCGCAGGACGTGGCGTCCTGTCGCTGATCGCAGCCGCTCGCCAATGGCGTCGCCATGCTTACGATCTGGCGGTGAACTTCGAACCGGATATCCGCGGCAATCTGATGCTCGCAGTTTCTGGCGCCGCGTGGACAGCCGGATACGGCAGTGGCGGTGGCGGTCCATTGCTTGATGTCGCTCTGGATTTCGATACACACGCGCACACGAGCGATAACGCGCGCCAGCTGGTCGCCGCGATCTTCGATTCGCCTGTGCCACCCGAACAGCCTCCGACACTGGTCGTGCCAACGGCAGCTCACGAAAACGCGGCGCGGTTGCTGGCCGGCAGCGGACCGCCATTGATCGGTGTGCACGTGAGTGGCGGGCGCGCAATCAAGCAGTGGCCTGTTGAGCGCTTCGCTGACGTCGCACGACGATTCGTCGAACACCTCGGCGCGACGATCGTGTTGAGCGGCTCTGCGTCGGACCGAGCCATGGTGGAAACGGTCAAATCAGCGTTGCCCGGACCTCACGTGGTCGATGTTGCCGGTCACGTCGACCTCTTGACGCTCGCTGGGGTGATCGAGCGGCTCGATCTTCTCGTGACGGGCGACACTGGACCGATGCACCTCGCTGTTGCCGTAGGCACACCGGTCGTGGCGGTTTTCGGGCCGTCGGATCCGGCTCGCTATGCGCCACGCGGTCCGCTGGACCGCGTCATTCGCGTCGATCTGCCATGCAGTCCGTGCAACCGGATCAGGCGGCCTCCTGCCCGTTGCGTCGGTCACACGCCAGATTGCCTCCAGTTCGTAACGGTGAACGACGTATTCAGTGCTGCGACATCCGTGCTGGATGCGGCGGCACGAAGCGGTACCGTTCCCGTGCGTCTCCTGCCGAATGATTGACGACGTGCTCCTGGTCGACGCCGCGACCGGCGCCCGGCGCGCGCGACTCGACGAATATCTCGATCCGACTGCCGAACAACGCGCGCTCACCGCCGAGTACCAGTGGATAAAACAGCTTCGCCAGCTCGACGTGGATGGACAGCCGCTTCGCCGTCGATTCACGGTCCGCGGCGACTCTCTCTGGTGGTTCTCTGAGTTGTACCTCCATAAACAGCAGGTGATGCTGAATGTGTTTCGAACCATGGCGGCGCTGGAAACGATGCACGCGCGCGAGAATCCGCGACGGGTTCGAATCGAGCAGGGAGGAACGATCCTTCGTACTCTCGCGCCGCAATTCGCCAGCAAAATGAACGTGCCGTACGAAGGCGCGGTGAGCCTGGACAGGATTTCAGCGCGGGCCATGCAACTCAACGTGCGCGCTCGTACCTTGACCCTGGCGGCACGCCTCTCGCGCGCACGTGGCACCCCTCCGCCGCCGTCGCGGAGGCCGGTCACGGTCGCAGCATTCGTGCACCGGGCATTCTGGCGTGCACGTGAAACCCAGGGAAGTGCCGAGTCGTACATCGGACCCGTACTTAGCGAGCTGGAGTCGCGGATCGCTGACCGGATCGCCTATGTCGGTGTCGGACCATCCGAAAACTTCCGCGCGAGACGATGGTGGCACGCGATTATGAAACCGGCGTTGCCCGAGGGTGCCGTCGTCCCGATTGAGTTATTCGCGCCACTGTCGAAGCTGAGCGACTCGAACGCTGTGTGGCGCGATCGGCACCGCATGCGGCACGCGCTCGTGCACAGCGAATCGATCCGCCGGCACGCGATGATCGAGGGCTACGATTGCTGGCCGATTGTGCGCGAGGAACTCACGGGCATTGCGTTTCTTCAGTGGCCCTGGTCGGCCCGGGCGATGGACGAAGCCGGAGCGGCGCTTGATGCGCTCCGCCCCGACGTCGTCGTGACGTACGCAGAGGCGGGCGGGTGGGGCCGGGCGTTGATGCTGGAGGCGCGGCGCCGAAGCATTCCCAGCGTCGGGCTCCAGCACGGGTTCATTTATCACTCGTGGCTCAATTACCTCCATGAAGACGATGAGATGCGGCCGGATGCGACCGGCCCGGCCGCCGAGGCCGGGTTTCCTGCCCCGGTGCGCACGCTGGTGTTCGACGACTATGCGCGATCGCATCTGGAACGTCGCGGACACTTCAATCCTGAATCACTCGTCGTCACCGGAAGTCCTCGGCTGGACGCTCTCGTGCGATCGGTGACGGAACTCACGCCACAGGAGGTCGCGGCGGCTCGCGAGATGAGTGGAGCGAATGAATCACGCGAGCTGGTGTTGTTCGCCGCCAAGTACACCCAGGCCAGGCATGTGCTCCCTGCGCTCGTCGAAGCCGTCGCACGCATGCCGAACGTCCAGCTCGCGATCAAAGCACATCCTGCGGAAACACCCGACGTGTACTTGCCGCTGATTCGTGGGTGTCCTTTAGACCCCGCCAATATCCGCGTGCTGCCGGCGACAGCCGCGCTCGGGCCGCTACTTCGTGCGAGCAGAGTGGTCGTGACCGTCAATTCGACGGTCGCTCTTGACGCGGGAGTCCTCGGACTCCCTGCACTCGTGATTGGACTGCCCAACAACCTGTCGCCATTTGTTGCGGCGGGAGTCATGGCGGGAGCTGCGACACGGTCGGACATCGAGCCCGCGCTGCGGCGAATCCTGTATGATGAAGAATTCCGTCTGCAGATTGAGCGCTCCAGAGGGGAGTACTTCAAACGATTTGCTATCGGGTCGGACGGCCGTGCGGCGGCGCGCTCGGCTGATGCGGTGCTGGGTCTCGCACGCGAAAGGACCACTTACTGATGCGGGTGTTGATTACGGGTGGCGCAGGCTTCGTTGGAAGCCATCTTGCGGAAGCGCTGCTCGATCGCGGCGATGAAGTGTTCATCATCGACAATTTATCCACTGGATCGATCGACAACGTCGTCCATCTCAAGCAAAACCCGCGCTTCCATTACACGATCGACTCGGTCTCCAACGAGCCCGTCGTGGCGGAGCTCGTCGATCGCTGCGACATCGTCGTCCACCTCGCCGCTGCCGTCGGCGTCAAACTCATCGTCGAGCAGCCGGTTCACACCATCGAGACCAACGTTCACGGCACTGAAGTGATCTTGAAGCACGCGAACAAGAAAAAGAAACTCGTGCTGATCGCCTCGACGTCGGAGGTGTACGGGAAGAGTACCGACGTCCCGTTCCGAGAGGATGCCGATCTTGTGCTCGGCCCAACGACAAAACACCGATGGGCCTACGCCTGCAGCAAATTGATCGACGAGTTTCTCGCGCTGGCGTACTGGAAGGAGCGCAAGCTCCCCGTCATCGTCGTCCGCCTCTTCAATACGGTCGGCCCGCGTCAGACGGGCCAATACGGCATGGTCATTCCCAACTTTGTTCGGCAGGCACTCGCAGGCCAGCCGATCACCGTTTTTGGCGATGGGACGCAGTCGCGCAGCTTCACCTACGTCGGGGACGTGGTGAGGGCTATGGTAGCCTTGATCGAGGAACCGCGCGCCGTCGGGCAAGTCTTCAACATTGGGAACGGAAACGAAGTCACCATTCGTGAGCTCGCCGAGAAGGTCAAGAAGATGACCGGTAGCTGCTCGCAGATCGTGACCGTACCGTACGACCAGGCGTACGAGGCGGGGTTCGAGGACATGCCTCGCCGGCTTCCCGATATCGGGCGCATTCAATCGCTCGTTGGATATCAGCCGACCGTCGACCTCGATGAGACGTTGACGCGCATCATCGAACATTTTCGGCAGCTGTAGAACGATGTCCGGACCACTCAAGCTCAAGGCGCGGGGACGCCAGGTCGCGGAACGTCTTCTCCGCGCGCAGGCGAAGCCTGTCCGCCGGCTGCTTCTTGCGACGGGCCGCGATCACGCGCCTCGCCTGCCAGAGATCGTCCAGATCGAAGCCACCAATATCTGCAACGCGAAATGCGTGTTCTGTCCACGAGACGAGATGCATCGCCGTCAGGGCATCATGAGTCTCGAGCTGTTCAAGAAGATCGTCGACGAGTGTGCGGAACTTGGAATTACGCACGTCCGGATGCACAACTACGGCGAGGCCTTCATGGATCGCAAGCTGGTCGAGAAAGTGCGATACGCGAAGCAGAAGGGCATCCGTGAAGTCGGCATGATCAGCAACGGATCGCTGATCACTGAGCTGGTGGCGCGCGGAATGATCGACGCCGGTCTCGATGCCATCAACATCAGCGTCGACGCGTCAGGAAAAGAGGTGTTCGAGGCCACTCGCCTCGGGCTGAATTACGACAAGGTAATCGCCAACATCGAACGGCTGGTGCGGCTTCGTTCAGAAGGCGGAAAACGGCGCCCCAAGCTCATCCTCTCGTTCGTTCGTCAGAACAACTCCGCAGATGAGCAAGCGTTTATCGAACACTGGCGATCGATCGCGGACAAGATTCACGTCACGGATTTGCACAACTGGGCGGGAACCCTGAATAGCGAATCCGACGTCAACTACCCGTGCTATCGACCGTGGCTGACGTTCACCGTGCTCTGGGATGGCCGCGTATCGCTGTGTTGCGCGGATTTTGACGGTAAGACGATTCTCGGCAACTTGAACACGCAAACGATTGCAGAAATCTGGAATGCAGAACCCTACCGGAATGTGCGCCGGGAACATCTGGAGAGCGGCGGACCCGACGTGTGCCGTGCCTGCGACCTCCCGAGAAAAGATTCCCCCCTCTGGATTACGAAGCTGGTTTGATTTCCTCCATCCCTGAGCTCGCATCCCCTGTCTAATCAGGGGTATAATGACCTTTGGCTGGAGACATCCCCATGCACAAATTAGCTCGCCTCGCACTGGCAACAGTGCTTGTTTCGGTATGCGCGACATTTGCCGCAGCCGGCGATTTGAAGCTGACGCTCAATAACGGCCGAGTCACGCTCATCGCTCAGGACGTGCCGCTCCGTCAGATTCTCGATGAGTGGGCGCGGGTCGGAAAAACCACCATTGTCAACGGCGACAAACTCAGCGGTCCGCCGCTAACACTTGAGCTGGTCGATCGACCGGAACGCGAAGTCCTCGACGTGCTCCTCCGCTCGGCGAGCGGTTACATCGTCGCTCAGAAGGACGTCACCGCGCCCGGCGCGTCGGTGTTCGACAAGGTCATGATTCTGCCGGTAAGTCGCGGGCCGGTTGGTGTCGCTGCTAATACGCCGCCAACGCCGTTTAACAATCGAGGGGTGGCGGTGCAGAACCCGCCGATGCCGGTGCCAGACGACGACGATCCTCCAGGACCAGGGGAACAGCCGCAAGTGCTGCCGCCGGGAATGGTTGTCCCGGGTGGGCCCGTGCAGAACCAAGTCGTCCCGGTGCCGGGTGGCCAGCAGGCTCCCCTGACGGCACCGCGTCCGGGATTCCTGCCTAACGCGCCGGTTGGTCAGCCGAATCCGTACGTGCAGCCTCCGGTCCCCGGTGGCCGGCCCCCCGCGCCGCCTGCGCCGGGCGCGCCTGTGCCAGGAATTACGGCGCCTGTTCCTGGTCAGGTTCCAGTCGTTCGACCGCCTGGAGGTCCAGGTGGACCCGGCGGGGACGACGACAAGTAATTTAGAATCACCGCAGCATGAGGGCCAGCCAACCGTCCGTGCGTGGCGGTGAATACGCCACGCGCGGCGATTACCATCGGGCGCCCGATCCCAACTGGGAGTTTTACCCCACCTATCTCGCGAAACTCGACGCCGTCCGCCGCTGGCTCAATCAGAGTCCGAGAGGGACTCGCGTCCTCGATGCCGGGTGCGGCGAAGGCGTTCTGGTCGAAGAGTATGCCGATCGACTCGCCATCGAAGGGATCGACCCGAACTACTCGTCCGATCGCGTCCGGAACGGATCGCTCACTGCACTTCCCTTTCCTGATGCGACGTTCGATCGCGCGCTCTGCCTTGACGTTCTTGAACACCTGTCCTTCGACGAGCAGCCGCGTGCCTTGGCCGAGCTGTTCCGCGCACTGAAGCCCGGAGGCGAGCTGCTCGTCTCGGTTCCTAATCTCGCGCACCTTCAGTCGCGTGTGCATTTCGTTCTGCTCGGCCGGTTGATTCGGACCGCGTCTGAACTCAAGCATCCGGGAGATCGACCTGCCGCGGAGTACATCGACCTGGCGCGTCGAACCGGGTTCCACCTTGTCGAACGTCGCGGGATCTTTCCCACCGTCCCCGTGCTCACCCGGTGGATTCGTCGTCGCCCGCTCGCGCTCCAGCCGCTGCACCGGTGGTTATCGCGTCTCCTGCCGGTTCCCGGCTGGTGCTTCCTGAATCTCCTGACGCTGCGCAAACCCTGACCGTTGTTCCAGAAGATCCGCGAGCTCTCAAAGCACCTGGCGATCTACGGCTCCGGCGATGTCGCGATCCAGGCGCTCAACTTTCTGTTACTGCCGCTCTACGTCAAGTACCTGACGAAGGCGGATTATGGCGTGCTTGCCTTGCTCGCCAGCGTTGAAGCGACAGTCAAACTTTTTTTCCGCTGGGGCGTTGACGGCGCGTTCATGCGTTTCTGGTACGACTGCGAGGACCAGCGGGCGCGTCAGCGGCTGGCCAGCACGCTGTTCTTCTTTCTTCTCGCCGCCAACGGCGTCCTCCTTGTTCTGTCTCTCATCGCGTCTCCCTTCATCTCCGAACGGCTCCTTCAATCGGCCGGCAATACGCTCGCGTTACAGCTCGTTCTGCTGAATACCTTCGCAATTGGCTTCACGTTCATTCCATTTCACGTTCTTCGCATCGAGGGCCGCGCCCGCGAATTCAGCGGGCTGACACTCGCGCGGTCGGCCTCCACGCTTGTGCTTCGACTGGTTCTCGTGATTGGCGCGGGTCTCGGGGTGATGGGAGTCGTGCTCGCTGACGTGATCGTCACGTCGGTCCTGCTCGTCATCATGCTGCGATGGTTCGCGCCATTGTTGCGGCCGATGTTTGCACGCGATGTGCTTCGTCAGTCGCTCGCGTTCGGTCTGCCGCGCATCCCACACGGCTTCGCCATGCAGCTGATGGCCGTGGGTGATCGCTTTGTGATGACGCGCTACGTCTCGGTCCAGGAGATCGGTGTTTACTCGATGGGTGTGAGTTTCGGGCTGATCGAAAAGATCGTGCTTGGCGCGTTCGAGTACGCCTGGGCGCCGTTCTATTACGCGACCGCGCGTGAACCGGATGCGGGACGCGTGTTCAGTGCAATCGGCACCTACGGCATTGCGGCGCTCGCGCTGATGACAGCCGGGCTGTCGGCCATCGCCGCAGACCTGCTCGAGGTCGTCACCCACGGACAATACGTCTCGGCTGCCGACATCGTCAGCTGGACCGCAGTCGGCGTCTTCTTTTACGGTGTCTATCTGTTGACATCGATCGGCCTGAACATCACTTCACGGACGGCGTACTATCCCGTCACGACGGCCGTCGGCGCGGGATTGAACATCGGCTTGAACTTCGTGCTGATTCCTCGGTTCGGCATCATTGGCGCGGCGTGGGCGAACGGGGCCGCTTACGCCATTCAGGCGGCACTGGCATTTCGGTTTTCTCAACGGTTCTATCCGGTGCGTTACGAGAGTGGACGCATCTCGAGAGTTGTGATCGCCGCACTCATCGCCTTTCTCGTCGCGAAAAAGCTTCCAGTCATGCCGGCAGCGGTCGGGTTGGTCGTCCGCGGGGCGTCTGTCGTCACGATCATGGGCTCGCTGCTCTGGGTCACCGGCTTTTTCAACGCCGATGAAATCCAGGCACTGAGAGCGCTCCGTGCGTGGAGAAGACCGGGCGCGGTGATGCGATCCGCGGAGACGACCGAATTGGCTGGCGAGATCGTTTCGGTGGAAGTTCCGGAGGAAGCGGAGAGCCAGCTCGGCCGCAATTCATAGCGTTATCGGGGCCGAGACGATACAATAGGTGGTCCTTTCCTGACTCAAGTCTTATGCGACTTCCCGGCGGTTTCGCCGGGCTGAGTACCCCGGAGATCTGACAGCTCGATGGCACTGGCCCCGAATATTGCGGACGACGGACGGCAACCGCTGCCAGGTGGCGCCTTTCGAAGTTCGGTCGCGAAGCTCCGGGAATCCATCGCTATTCGTGCTCGCGCGCTACCACTCGCTCGTCACGCCTGGGCGCGTTACCGGCGGCGGCGCTACGAACAACGGATCCGCCGTTTCGTCGATGAAAAAACCGGCCGAGCGGATCGGCTTCCGATGGGGGCGGTCTACGAAGCGACCATGCGGTGCAACCTGCACTGCGAGTTCTGCTATGTCGGCGACCTGCTGAACATCGAAGGTGAATGGCGCCAGGAGATGACGCTCGAGGCGCTGAAGACGGCGTTTCCCGACGACCCGGGGTTGCAAGTCAGTCTGACCGGCGGCGAGATCTTCATGCGGAAGGACATCATGTCCGTCCTCGATCTCTTCCACGAGAAGGGTTACGCCTGCGGATACTTGACGACAAACGGGACGATCATCACCGAAGAGCGTGCCGAAGCGCTGGCGGATCTCGCCGCCGCCGGATTCCTTCGGCATATCAGCGTTTCGATCGATGGCCCCGGCGAGATTCACGATGCCGCGCGCGGGCTCAAGGGAACGTTCGAGCGAACGTGCACCGGCCTGCGACGCCTGCAGGCTGCGGCGAAACGAAAGCAAGCGCCTCTTCGGGTGAGCATCAATACCACCGTAGCGCACGAGAGCCTCGATGCGTTGGACCAGATGGTCGATGTCGCCGAAGAACTCGGCGTCGATGCAATCGGTTTGAATCACCTGATGTTCAGCACTCCCGAAGAAGTCGCTGAAACGGTGCGACTCATCGGAGCCAAGGACGCGTCCGTGATTGCCACATTCATCACGCCCGATCCCGGACTCGACATCGAGGAGGTTCGCCGCAAAGTTGGTGCGCTTCAGGACAAGTGCCGGCGCAAGAACGTGCTGTTCGATTTCCGTCCGAAGGTGCACCCGCAGCTGATCGACAACTACTACACCCCGGGCGCGAAACTCGAAGGCCGCTGCTTATATCCGTTTCTCCACGCCCGTGTCTCGTTTTCCGGTAAGGTCTATTTCTGTCCGTTCATCCGCGTCGAGGTCGGAGACCTGTCGAAGTCTTCGCTCGAGGACGTGTGGAATGGCGAACGGTATGTCGACTTGCGCCGGCGTCTGGTCGAGAACGGAATCTTTCCGGTCTGCCGTCGCTGCTGCAAAGTCGAATTGTCTCCAGTCCCTCTTGCTGAGCCTTTTGGCCCCGGTGTCCCGCGCCCGGTCAGGCGCGCGATTCCCTTGACTGTTGTCCGGTGAGTCACATCCAGATGCTAGGTCGCTTCACACTGCTCATCAACCCGCCGCTCATCAATGGCGTCGCATTCACTCGACAAGGCCGCTGCCAGGAACGCGAAGAGGTCCTTGGCACGACCAAGCCGCCGTACACGCTCGCGCTGACGGCGTCACTGCTGCGCGAAGCCGGCTGCGACGTGCGACTCGTCGACGCGACCGCCGAACGGCTCTCAATCGACGACGTGATCGCGCGGCTCGATCGCGAGCGATTCACGCCGACGCTGATCGTGTTTCCGACGACGACACCGACGCTCGATGCCGACGTGGCCGCGATCGCTCGACTGAAGCAACGGTATGGCGCGCCGATGTTCTGCTTCGGCCCGCACGCATCGACGGCACCGGCGCTGTCAATGGAACGCGTGCCGCTCGTCGACGGCATGTTCGTCGGTGAACCAGAGGACGCGATCGTTCAACTCGCACGGCTCGACGCTCTCGAAAAGGTCGGCGACGTCAACAGCCTGACCTGGCGTGTCGGTGCGGTGGTGGTGCCGCACCGGACGCATGGGAGTTTCACCCGTTTCGCGACGATGCCGTATCCCTCATGGGATCTCGTCTCGCTGGATCGATATGCACTCCCGCTCGTCAACAAGCGCTATGTCATCGTCGAAACCAGTCGCGGATGCCCGTACACGTGTGACTTCTGCGTCGCCCCGATTCATCAGGGGCACAAGTTCCGCGAGCGAAGCGCAAAATCGATCGTCGACGAGATCGAACGGACGCATCGCGAGCTGGGTGTGGATTTCTTCTACCTGTGGGGCGACACCGTCACCCTCAACGTCAAATCGTTCACCGCCTTTTGCGATGAGTTGATTGCGCGGAATCTTCCGATTCAGTGGTTCGGAAATGCGCGTGCCGACAACCTGACCGACCCTGCGTTTGTCCACCGCCTCAAGCGCTCAGGTTGCTGGATGCTCGCGCTGGGCATTGAGACAGAGTCCGATGATGTGCGCAAGGACATGGTCAAACGGCTCGAACGGCAGAAGATTCAGGCGGCGTTCAAGAACATGCGCGAGGCCGGGATCAGATCCTTTGCGTTCTTCATCTTCGGTTATCCAGGCGAGACGCTGAAGACGATGGACCAGACGATCGACTACGCGATCGCGTTGGATCCGGATTTCGCCAACTTCTATCCGGCGGTTCCCTACCCTGGCACGGCGCTGTACGAGAAGTGCGTCCGCGACTCGCTGCTGCCCGCCGAGGCAGGGAACGACTGGTCGAAGATGGAGTACTCGTACTACCTGCTTCGCGGCAACGGTCTCGACGAACAGGTCGTCATGAGCGCGATCAACCGCGCGAAGCGGCGGTTCTTCCTTCGCCCCGGCTACATGGCTCGTCACGTTGGCGATGTCGCTCAGATTGCCCTGTCCAAGCAGAACATCGTCTGGCAGGTGCTGACGCGCACGCTGTTCGGGGCGCCGGTCGTCGATACGTCGTCAGCGGCGCCGCAGCGGCAAAATCAAAGCGCGTAGGGGTGGACGGCTCGAAGTTCCTCGATCGAGAGCCGGCGGTGGGTCTGTGACAATCGCGGATGCCCGGCCACGAATCGGCGCAACTCGACGAGCTGCTTCAGATAGCCCAACGCTTCTTTTGTGTTCATTTTGCTTTCGCCGGCAGTCCTCCCGACAAACACATAGGGAACTTCGACCACGGATCCGGGCCGCCCGCGTACGAGCAGTTCGAGACAAATCTTGAAACCCCCGGCGGAGA
>Ga0310889_10000113_pt1 | contig 14380 bp, 8 predicted proteins | sample T20D2metaG_FD_204583 | JGI IMG/M metagenome (GOLD analysis project Ga0310889, IMG submission 204583) | Lab incubated soil microbial communities from West Virginia University Organic Research Farm, Morgantown, WV, United States - T20D2 | ecosystem: Environmental > Terrestrial > Soil >... | reverse complement strand
CGGTGAACCGGGCAAGTTTTGTACTGAAGAAACGCCGATCCGGCCGATTTCGCTGTACGGGCGCGACAAGGTTGCCGTGGAGCAGACGCTTCTCGATCGCCATCCGAATGCGATCAGCTTCAGGCTGGCAACCGTGTTCGGCATCTCCCCGCGCATGCGCCTTGATCTCCTGGTCAACGACTTCACCTATCGTGCCTACACGGATCGCTTCATTGTCCTGTTCGAAAGTCACTTCAAGCGGAACTACCTTCACGTCCGGGATGTCGCGCGCGTGTTTCTGCACGGCATCGAGCACTTCGACACGATGAAAGGCGGTCCCTACAACGTCGGCCTGTCGGATGCCAATCTGTCAAAGCGAGAACTGTGCGAGCGGATCCAGGCACACTTGCCGTCGTTTGTCTTCGTTGAATCGGCGATCGGCCAGGATCCCGACAAGCGCGACTACATCGTCTCGAACGAAAAGATCGAACGCACCGGATTTCGGCCGGCGTACTCGCTCGATGACGGCATACGGGAGCTGATCAAGGGTTTCGCGATGATCCGAAACAGCAAGTATTCGAATGTCTAGCCAGCCCCCACTCATTTCGGTCGTGTTCTCCTTCCGGAACGAACGGCAGAATATCCCCACCTTGATCGCCCGCCTGGACACGGTGTTTTCCCGTACGGCCACCGACTATGAATTGCTGTTTGTGAACGATGCCTCCGACGACGGATCACTGGACGCGCTGGTCGACGAGAGATCCCGCAATCCGAGGGTGAAGGTGATCAACATGTCCCGCCGGTTTGGCGTGTCGGAGTGCGCCCGTGCGGGAATGTCCGCCTCGAGCGGCGATGCCACGATCATCATGGATGCGGACCTGCAGGATCCTCCGGAGGTCATCCCACAACTCCTGGAAAAGTGGCGCGCAGGCGCCGACGTCGTCCACACGGTGCGAACCCGCCGTCACGGTGAAAGCGCGCTCAAGATGATGATGACGCGACTGGCGTATCGCATCATTCATCTCGGTTCGTCGATCGAATTGCCGGTTGACGCCGGGGACTTCAAACTGCTTTCCCGGCCGGCGCTGAACCATCTTCTCGCGCTGACCGAGTCCGATCCCTACATTCGCGGACTCGTTGTCTGGATCGGTTTTCAACAGGCATTCGTGCCCTACGAACGTGACGCGCGGCATGCGGGAAAGACCCACTTTCCGTTCTTCAGCCGCAATCCCTGGAAAACGTTCGCGATGGGCCTGACCTCGTTTTCCTTCATGCCGATCTTTGCGGTCATCGCGCTGGCGCTCGGCGCAAGCGGGGTGACCGTGCTGCTCGTCCTCTACGTCCTGCTGCGGCAACTGCTGTTCGGGGACGTGTCGACGGCGCTGGTGCTCGCCGCCATCGGTGCGTTCTTCTGGACCACGACCCTCGTCGCCGTCGCCGCAGTGGGCATCTATGTCATCCGGATCTACAAAGACATCCGCAATCGTCCGCAGTACATCGTCGCGTCGACACTCGGTGTGTCGATGCCGGCTGAAAAGGCTGCCGTCGAGAGGGTGACGATGTGAAGACCGCCCCACTCGATCTCGTGCTCGTGAATCCGGGCAGCCGGATGCGCCTGTACCAAGCGCTGGGCAAGCGTTTGACCGCGGTCGAGAATCCGGTCTGGGCCGGCCTGATCGCGACGTTCATCCGGCAACGTGGGTTTTCGGTCGAGATCGTCGACGCGGAAGCTGACGATCTGAGTCCTGAAGAAACGGCGGCGCGGATCGTGGATCGTCGTCCGCGCCTCGTGACGGTTGTCGTCTACGGACATCAGCCATCGGCGTCGACGCAGAACATGACCGGCGCTTCCGCAATCGTGACCGCGATCAAGACGGTGAGCCCCGAGACGCGCGTGCTGATGCTCGGTGGCCATGTCGCAGCGCTCCCCGAGCGGACGCTGCGAGAGGAATCGTGCGATTACGTCACCAGCGATGAAGGGCTCTACGGGGTCAGTGATCTGCTAACGGCTCTGCGCGAATCCGACACTCCGGACCTGCGTCATGTGCGAGGCCTGGTGTATCGCAGCGATGGCGCGGTGGCATCGAATGCCGCAGCGCCGCTCGTGAAGGATGTCGAGCGCGAGATGGCGGCAATTGCCTGGGATCTGCTACCGATGTCGCGCTACCGCGCCCACAATTGGCACTGCTTTGGCGGCATCGAACGCGAGCCGTATGCGGCGATCTACACCACACTCGGCTGTCCGTACCACTGCTCGTTCTGCTGTATCCAGGCGCCGTTCAAGTCAGGCGAGAAGGCGCTCGGGCTTCGCGACAGCGTCAACAGTTACCGGTTCTGGCCGCCGGCGAAGGTCATCGAGCAGATCGATCTCCTGGTGCAGAAGTACGGCGTCCGCAACATCAAGTTCGCCGACGAAATGTTCGTGCTCCATCCGCGCCACGTGCTCGGGATCTGCGACCTCCTCATCGAGCGGAACTACAACCTGAACATCTGGGCGTACGCGCGCGTCGACACCGTCAAAGACGAAATGCTCGACAAGCTGAAACGCGCTGGATTCAACTGGCTCGCCTTCGGCATCGAGGCGGCAAACGAAGGTGTGCTCAACGACGTCGATAAGCGCTATCGTGTCGATCAGGTGTACGAGGCCGTGGAGAAGGTCAAGTCGGCGGGCATTCACATCATCGGTAACTACATCTTCGGTCTTCCGGAAGACACCGCCGAGACGATGCAGCAGACATTAGACCTGGCCCTGAATCTGAACTGCGAATTCGCAAACTTCTATTGCGCCATGGCGTACCCAGGCTCCCCGCTCTATCAGCAGGCGCTCAGCAGCGGATGGGAATTGCCTCGGACGTGGAGCGGATACTCGCAGCATGCGATCGATACGCTCCCGTTGCCGACCCGTCACGTGTCTGCCGGCGACGTTCTCCGATTCCGCGATCATGCGTTCCATCACTACTTCACGAACCGGCGATACCTCGAACTCGTGCGCACGACTTTTGGCGACCCGACGCTGTCGCACGTCATGCAAATGACGGCACATCGGCTCGAACGGATGTATGCGAGCCGACACAAGTCGTCTGTGCCGAGTTCCTCGCCGACAGTTACTTGATAATTCGCAGATTGGTCGGCGGACTTGGCGGTGTGTTCGAGACTATCTTCACGATCGTGCCGCCGGTGTGATTGACGACATACAACTCCCCGGCTGCGTCGATGCCGAACGAGCTGATGTTGCCAAGCACCGCCGACCCTCCAAGCTCGGTCGTGTGATCGGTCGGCGTCGAGGCAGTCGCTTCGCCAGTGGTCGGATTGATCGAGAGCGCCATCGACCACACCCGGCCTTGAACGTAGTCAGCAAAGAAATAGCGGCCGCGGAATGTGCCGGGTATCGCACTGCCACGGTAGACGAAACCTCCGGTGATCGACTGTCCGACCGTGCGGCCATACTCCCAAATCGGATCCGTCAGTCCGCCGGGTGGAACGTATACCGGCGGCGGCGTGGTGACGTTCGGATGAGCGCCTTCTCTGTATCGCCAGCCGTAATTGCGGCCGGGACGGTTCGCAGGCTCGTAGTCGACTTCTTCCCATGCACCCTGACCGACATCGGCAATGATGATCGCCCCTGTGCCACCGAGCGACGGCATGTCAAAGCAATAGCGCCACGGGTTGCGAAGTCCAAAGCTCCAGATCTCTTTCAGAACTCCTGTCGGTCCGCTATTGACGAATGGATTCGTTGACGGGACGACGTAGCCGTTGACGTTGCTGGCCGGGACATTCACGTCGATGCGGAGCATCTTGCCCAGAAGTTCGGCCGGGTTCTGCGCGCGGTTTTCAGGATCGTTGCCGGATCCGCCATCTCCCAAGGCAATGTAAAGATAACCATCGGGACCAAATGCGAGATTGCCGGCGTTGTGGTTGCTGTAGGGCTGAAAAATGTATTTCAGTCCAGACGGCCACTGGAGATCGAATCGCGACGCAGCATCGGCGACGGCGGGATTCGCTGTCGAACGCAGGAAGCGGGCGATGACGGTGTTTCCTGCGAGGTCGGTAAAGTTGACGTAGAACCTGCGGCTCGTCGCATAGTCCGGCGAAAGCGCCATGCCCAGCAGTCCGCGTTCGCCGCCAGAGGCAATTGAGCCCGTCAGGTTTAGAAAATCCGTCGCCAAAACAGAACCGTTCTCGACGACACGAACGCGGCCGCCCTGCTGCACGACGAATTGACGCGAATTGTTCGTGGAATCCTGGATAAACGCGACCGGCGACGAGAACCCGGACGCGTAGACCCGGCCCGTCAGGAGCGACTGTGCAGCCACCCGGTGCCCGGAGACGACGGCAGCACAGACAATAACCGCAAAAATCGACAGTCTTATCGGGCGCATAACAGGCCTATTGTTGCAGGAATCGGGCCGATCATTCGAGGCGCGCCAAAGCGAACTATCATGGGGGGAATGGGCCGTTTCTGGATCTTGATCACGCTTTTTGTGGCCGCATGCGGTTCGAGCAAGCCGTCGACGCCTTCGACCGGTTCGGGTGGCGGCACCGCCTCAATCACAGGCCGCGAGCGGATCGGGTGGGATCAGCCGGCATCCGACGCCGACATCATCGGTACTCTGCGATTCGCCATTTACGTCGACAACGTACGCAACGAGATGACCGGTGTTTCGTGCTCCTCGACACTTGGCGCGTCCGGCTTCCCGTGTAGTGGACAACTGCCGGCGATGACCAGCGGCCCGCATACGTTGCAGATCGCCGCGTTCAGTGGTTCCGAGGATGCGGTCAACGAAGGCGATCGATCCGGTCCGCTCCACGTGGTTGTGTCTGCCGCGCTCCTGGCCGACAGCGCGCCGGCGGACGAGTGGCAGCGGCTGCAGCCCGAACCGACTCGGGACGGCGTCCGGCTTCACGTCGATCGGGTTGCGGAGGGACTGGATCGTCCAGCCGACGCCGCATTCGCGCCTGACGGGCGGCTCTTCATCGCTGAGCGGGGACAGGTCCGTGTCCTCTCTAACGGCGTCCTGCAAGACGCTGCGGCGCTCTCTCTGCCCGCCGAAGACACCTCGCAGCGCGTGCTGTCGATTGCCTTCGATCCTGATTTTCAACGGACTCGTTTCGTGTTCGCGCTGCAGACGATTGATTCACGAGACGGGCCGGTCGTCTTCCTGGCGCGATATCGTGAGCTGCGCGGAGTGCTCGGTCAGCGAGCGGTGTTGTTTCAATCAGTGCTCGACAGCGGTGGCGACATGTCCGCGGTGATGCGCTTCGGCCCTGACGCCAAACTTTACATCGTGCTCGGGAGCGAAGATTCCGCCGGCAAGGTTCTTCGGCTGAACCCTGATGGGACGACGCCGCGCGACCAGCCGGGCTCGTCACCGGCGCTCGCCGGCGGTGTCGGCAGCGCCCAGGGCCTGACCTGGGATCCGCGCATGCCGCTCCTCTGGATTGTCGACGACGATTCGACGGCAGGCCACCTCAGTGGTGTATCGATGTCTGAACCGCCGGTCCGCGCCATCGCTCGCGCGCGCACTGAATTGCCTCTCGGATCCCGCTCGATCGCCTTCTACACGGCCGACGCAATCCCGCAGTTTCGAAACAACGCATTCGTCGCGTCGGCGCAGGGATTCATCTTGCGTCTTCGCTTTGCCGACGACAATCCGATCAAAGTCGTCGATTCAGAACAGCTTCTCGAGAACCAGGTCGGACCAATACAGGTTCTGGTCGCCGGACCGGACGGCGCTGTCTACTTTTGTACGAACACCGCGGCGGGGCGATTGTCGATTACCCGGTGATGCAGGGCGCACTCTTTAGACTGCGCCGTCAGTGCGTCAGCGCGTAAATGACGACGTTGATACCGACCGCGTAGCCATCAGGCGAGAACAGGTAGAAGTAGCGCGGATCCTCCCCTTCACGTTCCCAGGCGTCGGAAATGTCGGTGTCGTGCGTCATGAGAACCATGAGGCGGCCATGCTCGTCGGAAATGCCGCGGATGTCAGGGATCGCGCTGTCCTCACCGCGTTCCGACGTTCCGCCGCCGCTCCGCATCCAGTGATTGATCGACGGGATTTGCGGCAGCTTGGCGATCTCGAACATCGTACGGAACAACGGATGTGACGGCGACAGGTCCACGATCGGGTATTTTTTCGGATCGAGGACGCGGCCGATCTCCTCCGCCCATTGCTCCCATGCCTGCTCGCCCCAGAAGTCGTCGACGTAGAGGAAGCCGCCCTTCAGCAGGTATTCGCGCAGCCGTTTGACTTCGGCGTCGCTCAACCGCATCACGCCGACATCCTCCATCTCGATCCACGGGCAGTTGAACAACGCCTCGTCGGTCAATCGCACGACAAGGTAGTTGGGCTCGCCGTCAGACTGTTTGCTGACACGTGTTTTCGTCAGTTCCGAGAGACGGATCGAGAAGTTGATATCCGCGTCGGGATAGTCCGTCCACCAGCCCATGCCGCCCGCTTCGCGCCGATCCGATTCGTACATGCCGCGGCAGAAGTTGAACGAACCGTCGAAGCTGTCTTTGGTTGGAAAACGTGGCGGCGCGTATCGCAGGCGTCCCCACCCTTGTCCCCAGCCCTGGTCGAAGCCCTGCGCGGCGACGATGGCCGCCGTGAGGACCGCGAGGACGCTGGCAAGGACGAGACGCTTCATTCCCGCCTAGTGGCTTAACGCATACAAGATGACGTTAATCCCGAGCGCATAACCGTTTGGGCCGAACTCGAGAAAATACCTCGGATCCTCTCCCTCACGCTCCCACGCGTCGTCGATATCGGTGTTGTGCGTCATGAAGACCATCAGCCGCCCCGCCTTGTCGTTGATTCCGCGACCGTGGACCTCGATGCTGTCTTCGCCATACTCGGACGTACTGCCGCCAGGACGCCACACGCGAATCGAAGGGATCTGCGGCACACCCTTGACCGGATACTGGGTTTGAAAGAGCGGATGATCGGGCTTCAGATCGAAGATCGGGTAATCCTTCGGCGGCAGGACACGCGAAATCTGCTCGACCCAGTAATTCCATTCCGCATGTCCCCAAAAATCGTCGACCCAGAGAAAGCCGCCCTTCATCAAGTAATCGCGAAGGCGGGCGACTTCCTCCTCCGTAAACTCGGCGGCGCCCATGTCCTCCATGTGGAGGTAAGGACAATTGAATAGGTTGTCGTCGGTGAGCCGGACCGTCAGATGATTCGGTTCGCCATCCGGTCGCTTGCTGACGCGTGTTTTTGTGAGTTCAGAAAGGCGTATCGAAAAGTTGATGTCGGCGTCGGGGTAATCGGTCGTCCACCCGGCGCCGCTCGGGTTTCGGCGGACGGCCGTGTACATGCCGCGGCAAAACGTGAACCCGCCGTCAAAACTTTCCGCCGTGGGCTCGCGCAACGGCGCGCGGCTCCGGCGCATGAAATTCTGGGCGCTGAGTACGGCGCTCCCCGCGATGATCAGCGTCATCACTATCAGCGGAAAGCGCCGCCCGGTCATTACTTGTCGTCTTTCTTCGGAGCGTCGTTCTTCGGAGTATCGCTGGATTTCTCCGGTCCCTTCGAGAGCGACTTGTAGTACTGCTCGACGAGCTTCCGGTATTCCTCGGGCACATCATCGGCGCCCGACAGGAACACTTCACTCCCCTTCATCTCCGCCTGACGACGGAGGTTGAATTCGAAGCGCTTCATCCCTTCGGCCACTGCGCCCTGCAGCCGCGCCAGTTCGGCGGCGTCCTTATACACGCGGTCGTCGTCGAGCGCGCGCAGATTGCGAAGGACATCGTCGAGCGCGCGCGGATCGATACCCTGCCCCTGAAGCATTCGGCGAAGCTGCTGTGCGTCGTTGGCGAACTGACGGACTTCACCGCGCCATTGACGGATGTCGCCCGGATCGACCTGCCCGCCCAGCCATTGACCGCGGCGATCGCCATAACCGCCGTTGTCGGTGAAACGTCCGCCGAACGTGTCGCCATTTCCGCCCGCGCCGGCCTGCGTGCGGTCGCCGTTGCCACCATTTCCCTGTTGGCCCTGTTGGCCCTGTTGACCGCCCTGACCCTGCTGGCCACTCTGACCCTGTTGGCCGCTCTGGCCCTGTTGGCCCTGCTGGCCCGACTGTCCTTGTTGCCCCTGCTGGCCAGACTGTCCCTGCTGCCCTTGCTGACCCTGTTGCCCGGACTGACCTTCCTGTCCGCGCTGGCCGTTCTGTGCTTGCTGACCGTTCTGATTCTGCTGCCCCTGGCGGCCCTGCTGTCCCTGCTGCTGACGTTCACGCATCCGCTGATCGAGCGAGTCCACGCCGCGCGCGAGCTGTCGCGCCTTGTCGAGAGCCTGGTTCATGGCGTCGGCCTGCGACGGACGTCCAAGCGCCGAAGCGGCCTGCGACAGCGTGTTCTTCACGGCGTCAAGGTTCGAACTGATCGAGTTTTCCATCGGGTCCTGGTAGGACCGATCCGCACTCTGCTGCAACATCCTGCCCGAATACCTGATCTTGTCGCGCACCTTGTTGTCGCGAATCCCGTTGGCGGCTTCGCTCAGCTTGCGAGACGCGTCCTTTTCCTGATTGCGGATGTCACCCGCGGTGCGATCGAGTTGCTGCTCGAGTTCGCCGACCTTCTGCTCGAGCGCATTCTTGCGCTCAATCAACTGCTGCGCCTTCTCCTGCCGACGATCGCCAGCCGACTCGAGACCTTTGACGTCGTCGGCGATGCCACGCTGTTCGCGCGCGAGATCCTCAGCCTGCTGGAGCGCATTCTTGACGTCGCGATCCGCGCGACCGGATTGTGACTGCTGCAGCCGCTTCTGCGCTTCCTGCAGCCGCTCGAGCGCCGACGCCGCCTGCGCGGCCGACGCCTGTTGACCGTTGGCTGCGGCCCGGCGCATCGCATCGGCCGCGTCGCGCAGTTGGCGCGCCGCCTGGGCGAGATCGGGACGATTCTCTTCGCGCGACAACTGCTCGAGCCGGCGCGCGGCCTCTTCCGCCTGATCGGCCAGTTCACGCTGCGACTGTCCTGCCCCGTTGCCCGACGCCTGCTGGCCGAGCGCCTGGCGGCGCCGCTGACGCTCCGCTTCCTGTTCCTGCCGGCGCGCCAGGTCCTTCAGCTTTTCCATCAGCTCGTCGAGTTTCTGATCCGACTGCTGCTGCGAGGCCTGCTGGCGCGTTTCGTACTGGTTCGCCATCTTGTCGAGCTCCATCTCGAACAAGTCGGCAAGATCCTGCGCCATCTGTCCACCACCACCGCCGCCACCGCCGCCCTGCTGACGCTGGATTTGCACCTGCGTCTCGTACTCTTCCTCGGCCTTCTGCAGGAACTGAAGCGCCTTCTGCTCGGGAGGCAATGCGCCGTCGGGGCTGACGGCATGGAGCTTCCCCTCGGCGTTCTTCATTTCCGTGACCGCCAGCGGCAGCAGATCCGCGACCTTCTTGAACGCCGGATCCTGTTCGACCAACCGGCTGTTCATGCGGGTCAACAGTCCTTCGACCTGATCGCGCAGCCGCGACTGCGACAACGCGATGACGGTGCTGTTCTCGCGCAGCTTATCGGCGGTCATCTTCTTGCGATCGCGCTGCACGTTGAATGTCGCAGCAATGATCTGACGCTGCTGCTCGGAAAGCGCGCCAACCTGGCCGCCTCCGCCGCCGCCTCCGCCGCCGCCTCCTGCATCAGAGGGTGCGCGACGGAATTCCTTGCTCAGCGGGCGCACGCGCACAAAGTACATGTCGCTCATCGCGGGTTTGGGACCCTGAACCGAATCGTTGTCGGCCGCCTTCGCGTAGTACGACACGAAATCGCCCGGCTTCACGTTGAGCTCTTCGAGGTAGAACGTGTGACCGCCGGACACTTCGGTCATGCGCTTCTTGCCATCGAACAAACGGATCGTCTTCTCCGTCTCGCCGTTGACCGAGTACACGAGATCCAGGCCGCGCACGCCGAAGTCGTCCTCGGCGCGGGCTTCGACAAAGACTTCCTCGATCGGCGACGCCGTCGTGTCGCGCCCGGGTTTCGAGATCGACACGGTCGGCGGTTGATCGTCGAGCGCATCGATCGTGTATTGCGGCGACGCGGTCAGGCGCTCGCCGGACGCCGCATCGAGCTCGATGTGATAGAACCCGTCGGCTTCAACCTTGAACGCGCCGAGCAGCGGCGCCGGTGATCCACCGGCCGGATCGGGTGAGAGACCAGACTTGTTCTTGTCGCCAAGAACGACCTGCCCGCCGGGCGCGGTCATCGTCGGCACCGCGCGGACGTGAACTTCAGTGCCTTTCAGAACGGCGATGTCGCCACCGTCCTCCACCTTCTGCGGCGCCAGTCCGGTATATGCCGGGAAGTGATACTCGAGTTCGAGGCGCTGCACATACGGCAGGTCGACGACTTTCAGGTTGTAGTGCTTGGAATTGACGCCGTTGGCTTCAACGAAATACTCGACCGGCGCTGCGAGATCGAACAGCATTCCTTCGTACGAGCCGTTCTCGTTGCGCAACAGCGGCACCCGCTCGTAGGGCGCGTCCGGCGATTTGCGCATCATGAGCGACGCCTGCTCCGAGTCGAACCCGGATAGCTTCGCGGCGATCGCTTGATCGGCACCGCGCGCCACCGTCGCGTTTCCGGGAGTGACTTCGATGCTGTACGGCGCGGCCGCTTCGACATCGCGCGAGATGATCAGAAGCGCCGACAGCGCATGTCGCAGATATGCGGGACCGAGGAGGAACAACGCGATCGTTGCAAGGCTGATCACCGCCAGGGTCGTGCCATAGCGGCGCATCGGCACCAGTTCGACCCGTCGACCGCCGTCGACGTCGCGTGCCTTCTCGACCGCGGACTCGACGAGGCGACGCACGAGCGTCGCAGAGAATGGTGAACCGGTTCCGCCGTGTTCGGCTTCGACGGCGCTGATGATCGCCGCCTGCAGCGACGGCTCATGCTCCTCGAGATAGAGAGCAACCTGTTCGTCGGTGGCTTGCCGCATCAGCGGCCGAACGAAGAAGTATCCAATCAGGCCGACGAAGGCGAGGCCGAGCACGACACGGAAGGTAATGATCGCGCCGGGCGTGAATCGCCACGATTCCAATCCGTAGGCCGAGGCCAGCAACACCGCCACGCCGAGCCCGACGACCGCGAGCGCGCCGCGCAGCGCCAGTTTCATGCGCCACCGCCGTCGCACCTGATGAATGATGTCGACCAGTTCCGAGGCCGAATCTGTGCGCCGATACTCGTCAGTCATAAGCGCGGTTCTCCTGATAGATCCGGGGGGCTTCGCCGCCGCGGACCCCCCACGCGCCCGTGGCGCGCCTACTCGTCAGCTTAACACCGCCCTCCGCCACACCCCGCTCGACAATTACGACAAATTCGTGGCGTTTCAGGGATTCACACCTGCACCGGTCCCGAACGCGAAATCCGGTTTCCCACCAGAGTTTCAAGCCCGAGAATCACGATCCCCACAAACAGGAGATACCACCACACGCGCTGGTTCTTCTCCTGTTCCTGGTCGGTCGTGGAGACATTCGTCCCGGCCGGTACGGCTCCCCCGGCCCGTCCCAACACACCGGCGACGACTTCCTGAGGATCCATCGGCGTCAGGTCGGATTCGGACAAATCCACGTTGCTCGCCACCGTCATCGGCGGCGCCGCGTCGCGTCCCTGAGCGCGGACTTCATAGAACCCCTGCTCGGTGAGCTCGAGCACATCGGGTCCTTCTCCATCGAGCGTCACGCGTTCGCCCGATGGCGTCAGCACGACGCGCGGCTGCACCTGGCGCGAGGCTCCAGGAACCGGCGCTGCTCGTCCCGCTTCGAGCACATCGCCGACTTTCAACCATGATGGCCGCTCGGTATAGGACGCCAGTGTCGTGACCATCCGGTGAACGAACGGAAGGAATACGGCTTTCAGCGGCAGATCATTCCCCTGCAGATCGAGCGACGACGTCCACAACAGCACTCGGCCATTCCCAACCCGTCTCGCCACCAGCGCAGGTGCGCCGTCGTCGAATCGCGCGAGCACCTGTCCATCCTTGACCGGCTGGACCGAGCGATACGAGTAAAACCGCGCCCCCGAGAAGTCGCCGCTGCGGGGCGCGCGAAACGCCTCGAAGATCGGATCGCCGTACTCGAGGGCACCGAGTCGCGCCGCTTGTCCGGTGCTGCGATCGATCGGTTGGCCGAGAGTTGCACCGAGAATGTCGGTCGATCCGGCGCCGGAGGGCCACGTCGCACGACTGCCCATGGCCACGAGCAGGCCACCGCCGCGCGCGACAAATGCGCCCAGCCGCTCGGCCGTCAGTTGCGCCACCGGCGCATCGTTGAGAATGACGACCGATGCGCGCTGCAGATCTTCGGTCGACAGCGAGTCGACCGACCTGGTCGTGATGTCGAAGGGAGGCGCTTCACCGAGCGCCAGCGCCCGCGACAGATACAGACTGGTATCGCGCAGTGCCCCGGGACGCTCGGCAATGATGATCCGCACGGGCTCCTTCGGCGAGACGACAAAATTGAACGAGTTGTCGAGCGGGAGTTTGTCGGTGGCGATTCGAACCGTGCCCCGCGTGTTGGTCTTTGCCGGCGTGAACGGCGCAAAGGTCACTGAGGCAGAGCTGTTCGGCTCGACAGACACCCGTTCAGTCTGCACGGCGCGGCCGTCGATCTCGAGCGACACCTCGACGTTCGACGCCGGCGACGACGAATGATTGGTGACGCCGCCGGTGACGGTCACCCGATCCTGCTCCGAGAACGTCGATCGTTGCAGCGACACCGGCGTGATGCTCAGATTCGAGATATTGCTGTCGCTGATCGGGCGCGGCCTCAACGTCACACCGTCCGGGAGTCGAACTCCTTCCGCCCCCTGCCAGCCAGTCCGCTGGAAATCGGAGATCATGATCACTTCACGTCGCGGCAGCGTCGACTCGCTCGCCATGCTGCCGGCCAGCTTCAGCGCCGGACCATATCGCGTGGCCCCCGCGCCGGGCTTGCCGGTGCCGACGGCGGCAGTCAACCGGCTCCGATCGGGAGTGGACTTGAGCGCAACTTCCGCGGCCGACGAGAAGAAGACAATCGACGCGCGATCCGACGGTCCGATCTGGCCGATCGCGGTGCGTGCCTCCTGCGTCGCCCGGCTCCAGCGATCACCGTAGGCCATGCTGTACGAGTTGTCGATCAGGATGACGACTTCGCGCGCGCCCCCGCTGCCGGCTGCGGCCAGCGCTTGACGGCGGAAGAACGGGCGCGCAAACGCGGCAACGATGAGCGCCAGCGCCGCCAGCCGCAACAGCAGCAGCGGCCAATTGCGTATGCGCCGCCGCTGAACGGACTGATACGGAATCCGCTGAAGGAACATCAGCGACGGAAACTGGACGACGTTCTTCCGTTCCCGCTGGATCAAATGAATGATCACCGGCACGGCCAGGCCGGCCAGGGCGACCAGGAACAACGGGGTTAAAAAGGACATTACCGCACTCTCGTCAACCGTTCGCGCGTTGTGAGATAGGAGAACAACGCGTGATCAAGTGGCGACGACGTGTTCACCACGCTGTAGTCGATCCGGTTGGCGGAAAAACGTTCCTGGAGACCATCGATGTGCGCGCGGACCAGCGACCGATACTGCTCCGCGAGCTTGTCGGGCACAACCGGAATCTGGACGCCGCTTTCGAGGTCCTCGAACGCCGCCGGCGTATCGAACGTGAAGTCGAGTTCCGCCTGATCGAGCAGGTGAAACACGATGAGGTCGTTGCCGCGAAACCGCAGGGGGCCGATGGCCTCGAGGACGGCGTCCGGCTCTTCGTACAGATCCGACACCAGCACGAGCAGACCGCGGCGCCCGAAATGCTCGGCCATCTTGTGCAGGGGTGCGCGCAGGCTGCCGGGTCCTGACGGGGCCAGGCGATCGAGGGTGTGCAGCACGACGTCCATGTGCTTCGCCGACGGTGGCACGTGGGCGACAATGTCGGAATCGAACGCGATCAAGCCGACGCGGTCCCGCTGCTTGTGCACGAGATAGGTCAGGCAACCGGCGAGCATCTTGGCGTATTCGAGTTTGCTAAGGCCGCGACTGCCAAACCCCATCGACTTCGACACATCGAGCAACACCGAGAAGTTCGCGTTGGTGTCGGCCTCGTACTCCTTGATGTAGAACCGATCCGTCCGCGCGTAGAGTCGCCAGTCGACGCGACGGATGTCGTCCCCGGCGACGTAGCCGCGATGCTCGGCGAAGTCGACCGACGCGCCAAAGTACGGCGAACGGTGCATGCCATTGATGAAGCCATCCACGACATGCCGCGCCACGAGCTCGAGATTCCCGATGCGCGACAGCACAACGGGATCAACGAATCGGGCGCCGGGGACGGACGAGGTGGTCAACAAATCCTTTTCTCTTTTCTCTTGTCCCTTTTCACATCCCAGATCGTGGCACCGCCACGGCATCAAGCAATCGATCGAT
>Ga0310889_10000112_pt1 | contig 14383 bp, 13 predicted proteins | sample T20D2metaG_FD_204583 | JGI IMG/M metagenome (GOLD analysis project Ga0310889, IMG submission 204583) | Lab incubated soil microbial communities from West Virginia University Organic Research Farm, Morgantown, WV, United States - T20D2 | ecosystem: Environmental > Terrestrial > Soil >... | reverse complement strand
CATTGAGCATAAACATTAAGGAATAGCATTGATAAACTGAAAAAGCAAATTAGATTAACCAGATTATGGTAATTTGACCAAATATTTATTTGACAATATTAAAATATTATGTACAGTAAAACTTTGTGGATTTAGATAAAATGTAGACTTTGTGGGCTTGAGGGTTTGAACATGCATCAACCCTTTATGGAAAATAATAAGATACAATTGATTCTTTCTTAGCTGTAATTGTTTTTTGATTTGAAATGTCCATGAATCTATTGAAAATTATTAATAAATGCTCTAAAAAGTCTTTTTGCAGTTTTTTAAAACTTGATCTACAACCCATGAAATGAAAAATCCAATATTCTTTTTCTAAGGCTGAAAGGACGTTTAAAACCCATATCATTGAAACATAACCACATCAAATTCCCAGTTATTCGCGTCACTAATGACTAATCTCGTAACATTGTTAATTTATAAAATAAAGTCTTTTGTTGGATTAATTCTCTAGAGAATGCTTGTTATTCGCAAATTTCCTTGCCTTTTCTATGATACTATGATAATTTATCATTTGCTGAGCAGCCAAGCAAATTATAAAAGATATCGTAAAAATCACAGCCAAAAGAAAAGACAGGTAACCCAAGAAGTTCATTAAATCTCAACTATATCCTTTTATTTTTCTTATTTTCAGATTATTTTGTTTTTTCTTTATTATATTCAGATCCGAGGTCTTTGTCGGTATCCTTGACCTTGTTGATAACAGCTTTTGTTCCTGCCTTTACTTTATCTACTGCTTCGTCAAGAACACTCTCAGACTCATCTTGAGGTCTTCCATTTTCATTATATTCGCTTGTTATGTTAACAAGATTTTCCCCACGGTTTTCGGTCTTTTTATTATTTTGATTTTTAGACATTTCAATCTAGATTGTATTGCATAAATAGACAATAGAATAGTTGCAACATATTTTCTAGCGAATAAATCATTTAGATGGTAAAAATCAAATCTTGATTCTAATAATAGACAATGCTGGTAGAGATGGTTTTGTAGTTCTGCTACTAGTGCTACCAGATCAATTTTCTAGATTCTTATTTCATGTATCTCTTTTCCAATTGGAAAAATTTTGTTTAGATCATATCTGGATATTTTAGCTGAGACATATAGTAAAGGGCTATTTCTCTCTAAAACATATTTGTCAGAATTGGGTACCTTACATCATTAACAAAGCAATAAAAGAAATAATATTGAGCCGCAAAGTGCTTTTTGATCCGATCAATTTGGGTTCGAATTTTCATTGTTTCTTTCTTTTATTTTGGTAATTGATAAAACATACTAACATATTTGAACCTTGTTTCTTGCTATCAGAAATATATGATCTTATTATAGTTTGATAGTTCATAGTCAATGTAAGGTGAGTAATTTTTTTAGATGATGACTAAAAACAAGTACGTGGTCCCTATACCCATGGAGATGTTACAAAGAATAGATAGATCATCTTCTCCTGCTCATATTGGTAAGCTACGAAATGCTGTGGATTTTGTTACCCCTATAGGTACACCTGTTCTTGCCGCAGCGGAAGGCATAGTAACTCAAATCAACGATGATTTTTATGTTGGGGGACCTGATGCTTCTTATTGGTTTTTCACTAATTTTATTACTATTAGACATTCAAATGGAGAATTTTCTAGATATGACCACCTTGATTACCAGAGCTCCAAGGTCAAATTAAATCAAAAGGTTCTTGCCGGCGACGAGATATCCAAAGTTGGAATGACCGGGTATACCTATATTCCACATCTACACTTTCAAGTATATGTGTACACGGGATATAATATTTGGACTGATTTTGAAACAATAGAGATTAAAGATTTTAAAAATATATTATAATCATTTCTTGATAAACTAGGAAATTCATCTTGTAGCCGCCGCCGATCGGACCCGAGCGTTATATTGGAATTTTTTCTTTCTATTAATTATTATATAAAAATAAATTCCTTTTTTATGATGAGGTGTCGAGTCAAATACTCAAAAAAGGATCGAATTATACATTATGTAAAAAAATATTATATTGCGATTTCTTGAAATTTTTGTTAGGATTATTTCCCGCTAACGAAATGTGGAATGGAACTCCAAATTTTTACATTTTTAAGCTATTCCTGCTTCCTCTTTTTTTAATGGGGTTTCTTCCTCATTTTCTTCTGTCAAAAGTTTTGAAGATTTTTCGTTTTTATTCATAGTAGACTTCAAAGTATTTTCAAGCGGAATCTGTTCCTCGGATATGGTAGAGTCAATAATCTTATTTTCTACATCTGTTTCTTTATTTAAAACCGCAGCTTCCTTTACCACTTTCTTTTCTATTTCCAAGTCTGCTTCCTCTGTTGTAGGTTGAATAAGCTCATCCCTAAGCGTATCATCAACTGCCTCATCGATTATTCCTTCAATTTTCGTTGAATCCGCCGTAGTGGTGACTATATCAAGTTTAGTATCAGAACCTGTCCCAACCTCTACTGGTCTTGGTTCAAAAAGTTTCTTATATTTGTCAATTGCTTCAATCTCAGATATGTTAAATTTAAGAACCATTCCATCATAACTTTCTACTGCACTTTGTGGAAAACTAAATAATTCTTTATTTACTATACCACGTTGAGTCAAAACCAGACCATTAGAAACTTCTTGAACTTCGCCAAAATCAGCATCATTTAATCCTCTTGCCTCTTTTTTTATCACATCTACCCAATCAATATTTAAGCTCATGATATTATTGATTAAACATATTATAAATATGACAACAACTACGATTGTGTTAATTAATTGTTCATAGCATATTTATGATTAGCAAATTTTCTCATTTTTTCTAAAATACTCAAAATGAATGAGTCCCTAGTATTTAGAAACCCTCCTCTGTTGCATAAAGCTGTTAAATCCTTTTATATATAGCGTGATAGCACCAAAGTAATGGTAAATAGTTTCAACTCAAAAATATTGTGGTTATCAACATTTGTTTTAGGTATTTTTTTGTTAATAGGAGATAATTCTAATGCTCTAGCGGTTGCTAATCATCCTATTTCACTTAATACATTAAATGGGTATGTTGATGGAGTAATGGTTTCCTATATAGTAACAGATACCTCCGATAATAAAACTGCTGTTTCCATTACTGAGAGTCAAGGGCATCAAATAAATTTCGCTCCATTATTAGCGTCAGTACCAAATCAATTCCTTCAGCAAGGGTATGACTTTCTTAATGGGATAAAAGGAGAAGGGCCATTTGGATTTCAGCTTCCTGTTGGAACAGCACTACCAGGAGATAATGACTATAGCCCTTTAATTCATCTAAACTTTGTAAATTGGACAGATCCGGGTCAAGCAAAGATCTTGAAATCAACCGAAGAAATTGTTCAAGCGGAGCAAAGTGGTAAAGTTCGGATAGCTCCATCAGGTATAATCATAAATAATCCTGCTGTGTGGCCTGAATAACTTTGTCTATAGTTGTTTGAACCCATATGATATTGTGTCTGGCTGACTTCGAATCTATGAGGTAAATGAGATCTGTTAATTTGGAAAATATTAGCAAAGATGAGGTGGAATCGCTTCTCGAGAATGAGAATTATTTTACCTATCACTTTATGGTCTTTTTAGGTCGACATTTTTCTTAAATTATGTAATTTCATCTATTCAAAACCTAAAATCAATGTTCCTTAGTGATCCGATTTGATACGGTGAATGTAAGGATTAGACTGGAGTCCTAAAAAATTATTGAGGCAACATATCAATGATTTTATTGACTAATCAAATCGAACTAGAGCCCTGCCCATAGTATCTCCTTTAAAAAGACTAACAAAGGCCTTTGGCGCATTTTCCAATCCTTCGACAATATATTCTTTAAGTTTTATCCTATCTTCACTAATCCATTTAGACATATTTGAATTAAATTCGCTCAAAATATCAAAATGATCGCTCCAAATAAAACCTTGAAGTTTAAGCCTATGTGAGACAGCCAAAGAAAGATTAGATGGTCCTAAAGATGGTGATTTGTTAATATGTTGATCTAGGTTACCAGATGATATCTTGAGATCATCATTGTATTGAGATGTTGTTCCACACAGAGCAATTCTTCCAAAAGTATTCATGTTGTTAATGGCTGCCTCTAGGTGTTTACCTCCAACATTATCAAAATATAGATCGATCCCGTTTGGACACACTCTACTTAATTTCTCAGAGATGTTATCCAACCCTATTTTTCGATAGTTAAAAGCATAGTCTACTCCAAGTTCATCAACTAACCACCTTGCTTTCTCATCACTACCGCAGCTGCCTACGACTTGACAACCCTTTATTTTGGCAAGCTGACACACAACAGAGCCCACTCCTCCTGCAGCTGATGATACAAACACAGTATCTTGTTTTTCTCTTAAATTGCAGATTTTAAAAAGACCAACATATGCTGTGATGCCTGTGATTCCAAGTAAACCTAGAAAGGATCTTAATGGCCCTAATGTAGAATTGACTTTTGATATGGATTTTTCTTCACTTTGAGTTTCTTTGCCTATCCAATATTTCCTCCAACCAAAATTGGCTTTAACGTAGTCACCTACTTTAAACTTGGAACTTTTCGATTCAATTACTTTTCCAATGCATCCCCCCTCAAGAGATTTGTTTAGCTCAAAAGGAGGTGCATGTTTAGTTCCTTTGGTCATATAGATGCGTAAAAATGGATCTACGGACATCCAAATATTTCGAACCAAAAAATCACCCTCCTCTTTGAGATCTGGAACTTCCACATTTACTAATTCAAAGTCTTCCACTTTTACCGATCCCACTGGATGCTTCTTTAGATGAATCTCATGACCTGTTCTTTTATTTTTCAATTTACAAACACATAGACGTTAATGATTCAAAAGAACTTTTTTGTTTGGATGAATTGTGTAAATCCAAGCGATCGGATAGTTTGATGAAAATCAAATGAATAGTAACATAAGAGAATAGAGATCACTGTCCAACTTAGTTTGGACCTATCTGACGTAATTTAAGTGAGTACAAATAACAGATTTGGAATACTCAATGGATTATCTACGAAAAGATCCTTAATCTATCTCTCGGTTGGACAAAATATATAGATCCTCTTCTTGAGGAACTGTCATGACGGTAAATTGACAAAAATGATTATTGCCTTAGAGCATTTCTTTAACCTATATGTTAATATTTTAATATTAGTTATAAACGGGACCTGGGGATACAGGATGATATCAATCCTTTAGAATGGGGTCTAATCTGTTTAAAAATTGGGAAATTCTTTATATACTTTCTAATTATGCAAAAGAGATTGTCAACCCCTAGGCAAATACTTCTATCTCAATCTGACTTACCATCTCAATTAATTTACAATTGTAATTTGAGTCTAATTGTGATGATTGTTCTTGGTATTGGTTTGCAATTCCTTAAGAGTCTTCACTGATTTCACCATCTTAGATTGCCAACATTTTTTCAATTCACAACTAGTTTGGTGTCTACATACATTGTAAGTGTTGCAAAACCAGGGAATTACTGTCTCACTGATAATTTGGTTGTGATGATTGTATAACACTCAAGGATTGGTAACGATATTTCATAAATCTTGTAAATGGTATAGACTCATGCGTATATACACATTATTTTATTGCTTAATAATAGGTATTAACATCAAATTTATTTAATAAATTCATGTGTTGTATGATGGACCTTAAATCCTATATGTTCATAGAGAATTAATATATAGATGATTATTACTTAGAATTTAAGTAGATGTTATCAAAAAATAAAGAAACTTTTAAGGTGGTAATAATGGTGGGTTTGATGTCTGTTTTAACCTTTGTTCCGTCAGCAAATCAGATCGGATTTTCCTCTCTTCCTCCTCCGCCATCTACGCAGCAACCTCAATCGCCATGCGTAGTTTTCGGGGACACGACCCTACCAAATCAGACAGTCATAATACGATCAAACGAATCTAATGAGCTCATCTCCAAGGATAGCTGCCAAAACCTTGTAGATGAATTAGTTGAACAGTTTGGATTCCGGGTTATTAATACTTCAGAAGTTTCAGGTTGCGAATGTTTTGAGTGGATATTGAAAAACTAGGTATAGCCCTTCTAAAGTAATAATCTCCAATATTTCTATTTTCGACAAAATAGATAACTAATTCTTTTGAGTCTTATTTACACCTTTTCTAATTTCTTGAATTTTTCATCAACAAGATATTCTGCAAGCTTTTTCGTCATCAAACATATATGTTTCCTCTTTTTCTAATAATTTGGATATTTGAAAAATATATTATTGTTTATTGTACTCTAAAAATATGTTTCTTCGGGAAAAGACAAGATAGATGAGTTTAGTAATGGATATATTACATGTCGAGTGCTTGATTTTTTTAATGCTTTCATAATGGGGAACGGATAGATAATACGTGTCAATCATTAAAAAAGAATTTGTCAATCGACTTTGCATTTGAATACTGATCATTCATATTATTTACCACGAATTGATTGCTTTATTATGAATAGGTATTCATAATGGTCCCCAAAGACAATGGAATTATTATTATTGTTAAATGCCAAACAAGATCTATTTTGGTTTTTAATCACTGATTTAATTTATACTATGATATAAGGAAATATTCAAAACCAATAGCAAATCTTATAAAATAGGTTTAGATCTATAGTGTGTGCCAAATAAAAGACTATTTTATTTTTTGTATTTGATGACTTTGTTTATGACAACTGTTCCCTTGATTGCTTCACCAATTCAAATTCAAGGACAACCAATGCCAGAGGATGAATGTGCGTTTCCAAATTCACCAATTAGTTCAACAGCAGACGAGGATTCTTCCTGTAAAAAAAAGTCTACTTCTAACATAACTGATGTTAATTGTTTTGACACACTGCATGATGGCCCGACAATTTGTAAGGAAGCTCAGACTCCATTTGTTCCTTCAGGTGCAAACTAGGTATTGATTGAAGACTGATTTGTCCTCATGGAAGGGTACTAATCATGTTCTCTTCAAGTTTGATGAAGGAAATATAAAAGAAAGAATAGCAAATAATATGAGATTACCCATCCCAACAATTTTCACTATCATTTTTTTAGAAATTCAAATTAACAGTTATAACTTAGTCCGATCATCAGACTAATTCCACCTGTCAGTATTTTCTGATGAACCAAGCGGTTAGACGTTATATTTCTAAGGTATTACTACAAGTAATTTTATATTAGGTTCATATTTGTTTAATAAAGAAAGTATTATCTAGCACCAAAATATATGAACTTGGATAAGGAAAACGAACTCACTACTGAGCTGAAAGTCAAGAGAGATATCAAACGGGCCTGGTGGGCTTCAGTACTAAATCGGTCTTTGAAGGGGATTCTTTAATACTATCTATTAAATTAAAATTTGATATAACAGTATAGTATTTTTTCATCCATCAATACTCGATTTCTTTACATTAAATTTGCCTTCTACAAAAACAGGTTCTTCTATTCCCCAACTCCATTTTTTTGTAGGTCTTATTCTTATATATCGAGATTGTGGATGATCTGTGTTAGACATGTAGCCTTCTTTCCGGTCAACCGTGTCTGCTAATCCATAAATTCTAATACCTCGTGGGTCCCATGGATTTATACTTCTTAAATCATCAATCACTAATGCAACTTTGTTATTCTTTATTACATTCTTATATTTCGTAGATTTTAGAATATTTATTCCACCAACATAAAAATACTCGCCATCAAAATCAAAGCCTACTGGGACAACATCTGGTTGACTACTTTCAACATTTGAAGGAGAGATCGAAGACGTGGCTATTCTTGCAAGTCTTTGTGATTTAATATATTCTATTTCTTTTTCTGTAAACAAATAATCTCTATTAATAATTAATCCGCATTGCATTTAAAATTAGTCACAGAATCAGGTTATCACTAGCTGTTATGTCTTGTTAGATGGATTAGTTATTTATTTTGATGAATGGTGATTTAAAATGGATCCGGTGGGCTTCGAATCCATGAGGTGTATGGGATCTGTAATTAAATAAATATTCCTTTAACTATTGATATACAAATAAATATCGTAATTATTTCTGCATCTCGGATAAACATAGATCACATCGGTATCTTAGTAAATGTAGCCTTTTGTCAGAGTCGGAGTTGGCCATTTTTAGTTCTGGAAAAAACCAAAAATCTATTGGCGATTAGAATAAAAGAACCAATAGTAAGATAGAAATGAGGCAGGAAAAGCACCTCATAGGATATATGTCGTCATAACATACCTCATTTAATGAATTGACGTCTCGATACTCCTGTAATGGATACTTGAGTAAACTGACATGTATAAAATAGTATTTAACGATAATAAAAATAGCTGTGAGTGAGCACGATTAATCCGGCTAATAATATTAATAATTTTAAAAAATTGTTCTTGTTAAATGAAGAATTGGGATAGATACATATTTGAATACAACTTTTGCGTTAGTTTATTTAGTATATGAAAAAGATCATTACTATTGTTTTCTCAGACCTTGATAATAAAAATATCAGACTCGAATTGGACAGTTCATTTTCTCCAAAGACTTTTAAAGCAATACTTGACCATCTGCCGGTCAAAGTCAAAATTAACAGATGGGGAGATGAGCTTTATACAGATCCAACAGAAATCGATGTTAAAGAGGAAGAAAATGCAAAGACGGAAGTTAATGAACTGGATGTTGCATATTGGCCTGAAGGTAAAGCCTTATGTTTATTCTTCGGTCCAACACCCATAAGTAAAGATGGGAAAATATTGGCATATTCTCCTGTTAATGTTGTAGGTAATATTCTAGATCCACCACTGAAAGATGATATTTTAGATCATGTTGAAACTAAATCAAATGTAATAATAAATTAGCAGAGTTTACTGAAAAAACATTTAATCATAATTCATCCTGCAAGAAGCTTGCAATAAAGATATGTTTTATGGGAACATAGGTAGGGGTTGGGTTGGGTAGGTAAAAGAGTTAAATAACAATAATGACGAAGGCAGAATTAATTATTCTTTTAATTTCAAGTAATTTATCAAAACGGTATGAACAAGAGTTTGTGCAGGTAGCGGTTCTATAGAAGTGGTTCTCTTTTGCACGTGATGTTTTAAAACGAACTATTTTGTTATTCTATTTGTTTTTACATGGAATAAAAATAAATGTCTTGTAGAAGGTAAAAATTCTGGTATTAACTTCCATACCTGTTACTATTGTCATATAATTAAATACGATCAGTCATTAATCAGGGAATCATTTTTATCGTCATGGTGCAAGCTATGCTTATTCACCTATTACTTGTAATATGATTTTGCGTTCCCTCGATCTTGTATCCATCTCTATCAACACTATCTGTTGCCAGGTTCCAAGAGTTAGATGACCTTCTATGAATGGAATGGCTAAGCTTGGTCCAATTAACGATGCTCTAACATGGGAGTGTCCATTTCCATCATGCCATGTTTTATCATGAGCGTATTCAATATCTTTAGGCACTAGTCTCGATAACATGTCTGGGAAGTCATTTTGCAATCCTGGTTCATACTCTATGGTTGTGATTGCCGCTGTTGACCCGACAACAAAAACTATGACAGCCCCGTTTTCTATTTTACTTTCTTTAACAATCTTGGATACCTGATGTGTAATGTCAATAATGTCATTTTCTGATTTTGATTTGATCTGAATATTCTTCGTTATGACGGTCATGTTTTGTATTAACATTTGAATTATTTTTATAAATAATAAAAATTTTTCATTGTCATCTATTGCACAAGAAAGTATTTGTCTAAACAAGTTGTTAGAAAAGTAATTATTTTGATTAGTGTTTCAAAATATACTTTTTATCTACTTAACCATCAGATCAATGCTTTAGTTTCTAAATTTTAATCTACAAATATTGATACTAATGAATAGACTTAACTCGATTCCGTTTAATCGAATAATTAGTTTGGGTCCAAGGAGTTTAGTAATAGATATATTACAAGTCTAGAGCACTTTGGGATTTGATTCTGATATAATCATATCGACTAAACTACGTATTATCATGAATTCGATTCAAAAATTAAAGAATAAGACCCACTGGACTTTCTGTACAAGCCTTGATAGTAAGGTGAATTAACACTGGGAAATTTTATTTTCACTAATATCGAGGACAATATTATCATATTCATTTATACTTTCATATACAATATTGAAATGAAATGACCGAAGGTCAAAATCAACATCCATTATCAGAATTAATTGTAGAAAAAAGGAGTGGTAATTCTGAAAAATTTGAGGAAGAGAAACTCGTGAGAGGAATTAGCAGGGCAGGAACACCGTTTATGCTTGCTAAAGACATATCCAAATCCATTATCAATAAATTAAAAGAAAATCCGCCCATAGATAATTTTATTTATTCAAGTAAAATACGAGAATATGTTACACAAGAATTAAAGCAAAGAAATCAAAATACAATAGCTGAATCATTTGCTGGCTATAGTAAAAATAATGTAACCTCAATTAAAGAAGAGCAACTTAAAAATAATAAATACGATTCAAAAGTTTTACAAACAAAAAACACTCAATCAAAACAGTTGGCAAAAGATAAAGATAACACTTCTGGAAGAGGTACAAAAACAGGACTTCAATAATTACTAATCATTTATTCTTATAAAAATCCTTGGTATACACATAATGAAGGTATAAATTAATACTCCTTAACAGGGGACCCGAAAATAGTGGAAATTCATAATACGTTGGCTCGATTTGGTCCTTGATGACCTCGCATCTGTCTAATTCAGAACAGTTTCCCTGTACGTTACCTAATGATAATTAAAATCCTCAGTTAACCCCTCAGGCTTAAATTCAATGGTTCATTGATTCTTGTTCACAAAAATATTTTTGCGTTGATATGACAAATTAAGTTTAACTTTTTTTATAAAGATATCAAATTCTTAATGTAGTTTAATATCATAATCTACTAACTTTTATCTTGTACTAAAATAAAGAAATATTAGTTATATAAATATGGTAAAATTTAGCAAATCTTCCATACTATATCTTCTTTTAATATTTGCTCCAATATCTCTCTTTTTGGATCAATTTGATTCTAATGCCACACTTATTTTCATTGTATCTATACTTGCATTGATTCCTTTGGCAAAACTAATCGGAGATTCTACCGAACACCTGGCTTCACATTATGGGTCTACAGTTGGGTCGCTTCTGAATGTGACTTTTGGAAATGCAGCTGAGATCATTATAGGTATAATTGCCATAAGCGCAGGTTTGATAGACTTGGTTAAAGCTTCTATCATAGGTGCTATTTTGGGAAATATTATGCTAATTTTTGGTTTAAGTATGATTGTGGGAGGATTCCGTCATAAAGAACAATCTTTTAATCGTGAAAATGCGGGCTTACAATCCTCAATGATATTTCTTTCTATCATTGGATTGGCAATACCAACATTGCTAGCAATAACTACATTTCAACCACAATCAGTTAACGGAGAAGCAAAGATCCAACTTCTAAGTGACTCGTTAGCTATTATTTTATTAGGTGTTTACATGGCCGGTATAATTTTTACATTTGTTACCCACAGATATCTTTTTACTTCTACTGAATATTCAAATGAAAATGATAACACTTTATCTTCTCTAAGTCTGAAGCATTGGAGCAAGAAAAAGTCATTTTTGATACTTGGACTTAGTATGCTGGGTGTGGTAGTAGTAAGTGAAGTTCTTGTTGGTTCTGTAGAAGAAACAGGCGAAAAGCTAGGTTTTGGTGAAATGTTTGTTGGTGCCATCATAGTGGGTATTGTAGGAAATGCGGCTGAGCATAGTAGCGCGATACTCTTGGCAAGGAAGGGAAAAATTGATTTATCTATTGGTATAGCTGCAGGTTCGGGTACACAAATTGCCCTCTTTGTTGTTCCAATCCTAGTTTTTGCAGGAATTGCCCTAGGTCAACCTTTTACTTTGGAGTTTACAATATATGAATTGGTAACCCTTTTCTTAGCTGCAATAATACTTAACTTAATAGCCCACGATGGAAAAAGCAACTGGTTTGAAGGAGTGATGCTAACTGCTGTTTACATAATCATTGCCCTTGGATTCTATTTCCTTGGATGACTCTTCTTTTCGTCCTCCATTTACAACCTGATTCCTAAAAAAGTAAGTCAAAACTGATATCTGTTTTGCCCTTATTCTTGTTGTAATTCTATTTACAACTATTATTATCTCATCTTATATTCCTGCTATATAGTAAAATTACAACAGGCCTGGTGGGCTTCGTAATAGATATACTACGAGTTCAATAAATCTTGGACTTTCTCTTTATTTGTAAAGGAAGATGGATTGTCATTTGACGATGTATTGGTAAAAACATACCATTTTACAAGTTTTCCAATTATTTGACAAAGCTCTTTTTTAATGACGAAATACCTAATATACAAGATAAGAACATAGAGAAATGATCTTTTGTTATTTTACAAATCATGGATAGTCTTTGTGTACGCCCTTGCACTTTCCTTGGAATCAATCATTATCGAATATCTTACGATATACTTTGTTAGGATTTCTCCTATAGTGCTTTCTTCTTTGAGTATTACGCTATCTGGTATAATGTTGTTATCGGTCGGATCTATTATCTTTAAAAATTATAATGATCTTATAAAGATATTTACTAAAAGTTGGAAATCTCTTATTATGGCATCTTTGTCACTTTCATTAGGAATATATGGATGGTATGACTCTATAAATCGAATAGGAGCTTCGAAAGAAGCCCTTATAGCTGCACCAATAGAAATCATTCTTATAATTATTCTAGCAAGAGTATTTTTGAATGAACGATTAAACAAATTTCAAATTGTTGGTATATTTATAGGATCTCTTGGGTTTTTCCTGTCTCTGGCTAGCGACGTGCCTTTTGATTATTTCAACAATCCAAATCTCTCAAATTTCATTGTGGGTGCAAATATTAATTCAATATTTCATACAGTCTTCTCATTAGTCAGTTTCGGTGATTTGGAAGCAATCCTTTCTGCGGTAGGTTTCGCAGTTGGAGTATTATTTCTGGGAAAATTAGTCAAGAAACACTCTTCAATTCAGGTGGCAGGTGCATCCATGTTTCTTTCAGGCATGATTCTTGTGATATTCATGGTTCTTTCATTGTTATACGAAACAGCGTTTACACCAGTACAATATTTGAATGAATCACCATCTCAGGTGGAATTGCTGTCGGTACATAGAAATCTAGTTCTCTTGTTTTTGTTTTCTCTAATTCCATTTATTGGTTCTTTATCTTATGTAATTGGCCTCCGTAGGATTGGTGCTTCTCTTACGGCAACTATAGGATCTTCTAATATCGTAATTATACTTGTAATTCAAATAGTCTTAAAAGAATTAGGATATCCTAGTCATTTGCCTGAAAATATATTTTTGGCCACTTTTGGATGTATCATAGGATTTCTAGGGATTTTCGTAATTCATATGTCTGATCTTATAACCGCAAAATCAAAGAGATATTATTAGCAGATAAATTATTAAATTGTAAGAAGTCAATATCAACACTACATTCCTATCTAATTAAGATATATATTTACTTGATAAAGAATCCATATCGTCAGACTAATATAACAAATTCAAATAAGTTTGATAAATATTAAGTTCATTATTTCAATAATTATTTGTCTACTTGCCGATATTTTTGATCCAATTTTTACAAATAAAGCGATACCTTATTGGTATTATGCATTTATGATACCTATGATTGTTCCACCGAATTAGATATTTGGTCCGCTTGGGTTTATCTCATATATCAAATGGGCCCAGTGGGCTTCCGGACGATATCAGTCCTTTAATATTGATTCTAATATTTGATAGATTCAAATCTGATGATTATGGTTTTAGCACCATCCAAAGTGGAACATTCCATTTCCTTATTACTGATTGAATTTTAAGTAAATAATCCGATTTACTAAAGCCAAAAAATAGGCAATACTCAAATCCCTCATTCACTACATCGTCAACATTATTTTCGTATATATTAAACATCCTACGCAGATGCGACCTAAATTTATATAATATCTATCCAAGAAAAAATAATGGAATTGCTTACAAAAATCGTAAAGCTGATCAAAGGGAAAGAACTTGAGATGTTAATAAAAAGGACTGGCAATGAAATCACTTTGAATGGGGCAAAGATAGGGTTTACAGATTTAAATATGGGTCTGGCGAACTTCTCTAATAAATTTATCGAATTTGTGAAAACAAATGAAGTTGCAACTTCACTTGATAATTGTCAGTATCACCTAAGCAAGACAATTACAAATATAAAAGATAATGATAATTTTAAGCAAGAATGTCAACGAATTAGACTGATGATCAT
>Ga0310889_10000109_pt1 | contig 14433 bp, 9 predicted proteins | sample T20D2metaG_FD_204583 | JGI IMG/M metagenome (GOLD analysis project Ga0310889, IMG submission 204583) | Lab incubated soil microbial communities from West Virginia University Organic Research Farm, Morgantown, WV, United States - T20D2 | ecosystem: Environmental > Terrestrial > Soil >... | reverse complement strand
CATCGAGGGATCATCCGGCTACGCCGAAAAATTCAGCGCCCGCGGCAAACTTTACGAGCTCGATCTCAAGACCCGGCTGCAGAAATATCCCCTCAGCTACATGATCTATTCGCCGGCCTTCAAATCCCTGCCGGACGCGCCGAAAAACCTCGTGATGGGGAAGATCGATCGCGTGCTGTCGGGTGAAATCGCCGGCGCGAAATATGCGCACCTCACGCCGGAGCTGCGCGCTGCGATTCGAGAAATCCTGAAATCGAACTAGATCCGAAATCCGCTCGATCCGAGACCCGAGACCCGAGATCCGAGATCCGAGATCAGCTCCTCTCGATCGTCCAGACGTACTCCGGTTGTCCGTTGCGGACGTTTTCCTCGATCACCTTCGCGCCCACCTTCCGCATCGCGCCGAGCGCGCGCGCGTTCGAGACCTGCGTCTTGCCGATCAGCGTCTTCACGCCCCATTCGTTGAACAGGAAATTCAGGTAGGCGTCGATCGATTTCTGGAACACGCCGGTGCCCCAGAGCTGCGGCGCGATCGCGAAGCCGATCTCGGCGCGATCGTGATCTTCGAAACGCAGCGCCATGAAGAGGCCGGTGACCTCCTCCTCGCAACCGGTGAGCAGCGTGTAGCACGCCGCCCGGCCCTCGGCGCGGCGCGACTGGCTGAGCGCGATCCAGCTGCCGAAGTCCGCGATCGTCACCGGGGGCGGATCGAGGTGCTTCGACACGTCCGGCATCCGGAAAAGCGCCGTCAACGCCGCCGCGTCCGATAGATGTACCTCACGCAGACGGATGCCGTCTCGCACGAGTACAGGGAGAGAATCCACAGTCGCCTGGCTCACACCACGGTTGTCATGGCGCCGCCAGGTAAGAGGGGGCGCGGCGCCACCGCGAACAGTAGTGCGGCCCGTCCCTGAGATCAAGGAACTTGTCCCAATGCTTGTGCAGTGCGTTTAGCGTCGAGCTTCCCTGCAGGCAACCTTTCGGGAACGTCACCCGTCTATTCCTATTGCAAACCCATAGGAGCCTCAGTATCGTTCCTATGGGAAGGCCATAGGTATATGACCCAATTCGAGAAAAACGCCGTGTGGCAGGGCACGCTGTCGCTGATGGTGCTCCGAACCCTGATGACCATGGGCGAGCAGCACGGCTACGGCATCGCCCGCCGCATCGAGCAGACCAGCGAAGGCAAGCTGTCGATCAATTACGGCACCTTGTATCCCGCGCTCCTCAAGCTGGAACAGGAAGGCCTGATCAGCTCCGAGTGGGGCGTCTCCGACAACAACCGCAAGGCCAAGTTCTACAAGCTGACCAAGGCCGGCCGGAAACAGATCGAGCGCGATACGCGCCAGTGGGCGGAGACGTCGGCGATCATGACCCGCTTCCTCGCCGGCAACGAAGAGTAAATCCCATGAAGTTCTTACGAGCCTTTTTCATGCGTCTGTTTGGTGTGTTCGGATCGACGAAGTCGGAGCGTGAGCTGTCGGCGGAGATCGAGAGCCACCTGCAGCTGCACATCGATGACAACATCCGCGCCGGCATGACGCCGGCCGAGGCAAGGCGGCGCGCGGTGATCGCGCTCGGCGGCGTCGAGGGGACGAAGGAGGCGTACCGCGATCGCCGCGGATTGCCCGCGTTCGAATCGCTGGTCCGCGACGTGCGATACGGCGTGCGCACGCTGAAAAAGAGTCCCGGCTTCGCGATGGCCGGCATTGTCATCCTCGGCCTCGGCATCGGCGTCAACACCGCGATCTTCACCGTGGTCAACGCCGTGGTCCTGAGGCCGCTGCCGTTTCCCGATGCCGATCGCATCGTGCGGCTCTGGCACACGCCGCCGCAATCGACGTTTGCCGGCATGGACGTGTTCGCGCTGTCGGCGGCAAACTTTCTCGATTGGCAAGCGCAGAGCGACGCGTTCGAGAAGATGGCGATCTATCGCGGCGGCCGCTGGACGCTGACCGGCCAGGGAGAGCCGGAGGCGGTGGTGGTCTACAGCGGCTCCGCGGACCTGCTGCCAATCCTCGGCGTGCAGCCGATCCTCGGGCGCGGCTTCATGACGAGCGAAGATCGCGAGGGCGGGCCCCGCACGGCGGTCCTTGCCGAGGGCTTCTGGCGCACCCGCTTCGGCGGCGATCCCACAGTGATTGGCCGCACCATCACCCTCGATCGGCGTCCCTATGTCGTCGTCGGCATTGTCCCGACGCCGCCGGCGCTCATGGACAACGTGCAGGTGTTCGCGTCGCTCTCGTGGACGGCGGAGCAACGCGCCGTCCGCGCGAATCACAACGCGCGCGGCATCGCCAAGCTGAAGCCTGGCGTCACGATCGAGCGCGCCAATGCCGACCTGGCGGCGATCTCGAAGCGCCTCGAGGAGCAGTATCCGGCGGAGAACAAGGACTGGGGCGCGCTGGTGCGGCCGCTGCAGGCCGACATGATCGTCGACGCGCGCTCGCCGTTGATGGTCCTGCTTGGCGCGGTCGCGCTGGTGCTGCTGATCGCGTGCGCGAATCTTGCGAATCTGATGCTGGTGCGGACGCACGGCCGGGCCAAGGAGATCGCCGTGCGCGGCGCGCTTGGCGCGAGCCGGCTGCGCGTCGTGCAGCAACTGCTGGCCGAAGGCGTGGTGCTCGGCATCGGCGGCGGCCTGGTGGGATTCGCCGCCGCGTACTTCGGCGTCGATGTTCTGAAAGCCGCGTTCGGCGACGCGCTGCCGCGCGCCAACGAGGTGATCGTCGACGCGCCGGTACTGTGGTTCACGGCGGCGATCGCGGTGGTGGCGGGCCTCGTCGCATCGTTCGCGCCGGCGTGGCAGCTGACTGGGCGTGATGCGAACGATGCGCTGAAGATCGGCCCTGGCCGCGGCAACTCGGCGGGCGGCGAGGGCAGGATTAGAAACGTCCTCGTGGTGTCGGAAGTGGCGCTGGCCTTGATGCTGCTCGTCGGCGCGGGCCTGCTGATGCGCAGCCTGACCAGCCTGCGCGGCGTCAACCCGGGATTCGATGCCGGCAACGTGTTGACCGGTGTCATCGACCTGCCGTCGGCGAAATACACCACGCCCGAATCCCGGAACCAGTTCTTCGACCGTGTCGTCGAGGCTCTCCGCGCGCTGCCGGACGTCGCGTCGGCGGCGCGGGTCGACAGCGTGCCGATGCAGGGCGGCTCGATTCAGTACGTGCAGGTGGAAGGGCAGCCGGTGCTGCAGGACTCGGAGCTGCCGGCGGTGCAGGTGCGGCTGCCGTCGCCCGGCTATTTCGAGACCGCGAAGATCGCGCTCGTGAAAGGGCGCGACTTCACCGACGCCGATGGCTTCGGCCGGCCGCGCGTGGTGATCATCAGCGAACGGACCGCGCAGAAATTTTTCGCCGGCCAGGATCCGATTGGGCGGCACGTGACGCTGAAGATGATGACGCCGGATCCGGCGGAGATCGTCGGCGTGGTGCGCGACGTGAAGATGGAGGGCCTCGACGCCGCCGCGGGCGATTCAGAAGCGGCGGTCTACGCGCCGGCGGCGCAGTTCGCGCTCGGCGGCTCGACATTCGTGGTGCGGACGGCGGGAGATCCCGAGCGGCTGACGCGCTCGGTGATCGCGGCGGTGCGGTCCGTCGATGCGGAGCAGCCGATCCTGATGATGCGGTCGCTCGAGGCGATCGTCGAGCAATCACTGGGGCAGCGGCCGCTGGCGATGATGCTGCTCGCGGCGTTTGCCTCGCTCGCGCTCGTGCTCGCAACGGTCGGCATCTACAGCGTGCTCGCCTATACCGTGCGGCAGCGCGTGCGCGAGATCGGCATCCGCATGGCGCTCGGCGCGCCGGCCAGGGGCCTGCTCGGCATGATCGTGATCGAGGGCTTGAAGCCGACGGTGATTGGCGTCGGTCTCGGCCTGGTGCTGGCCGCGGCGCTGGTGCGCGTGATGGCGACGCTGCTGTTCGGCGTCAGTCAGTACGATCCGGGCACGTTCTCGGTGGTGGTGCTGTTGATGCTGGCGGTCGGCGTCATCGCCACGCTGGTGCCCGCGTATCGCGCCACCCGCGTCGATCCGATCGTCACGCTGCGATCGGAATGACGTGACGCGCGCCGTTAATAGTCAGGCTCCGCGTTCCAGAGCCATTCCAGTGCCGCGCGTTCCTCGATGAATATCTCGAGCACTCGTCCGGGGCCGGCGGCGATTCTGCACTGACGAGCGAAGTGGTGCTGCTCCGAGGTTGCCACCAGATAGGCCTGGACCCTGGTGATCAAGCCTTCTTTCGCGGCAGCCACGGGATCACCCGGGCCCGATGGCGCCAGTTCACGCAAATCGATCAGCGCTCGCGTCCGGGCTGTCAAATCACCGCTCAGACTCAGGGAATCGCGCAGTTGCCGTTGCTGCTCCGGCGTCGGCCATTCGCCGGTGACGGTCAACCGAATGAAGTTTGGACTGTCACTGAGGTCGACGCCGATCGTGGTGTCCGGCCGTCCTGAGTCGTGTGCAGCGGCGCGAAACTCCGTGCGTTTCGGGACACGATTCGCCGCGGGCGGCATGCCTGGAAGCGCCATATAAGGATAGACGGACAGCCTGCCAAGAGCTCTCACCGCGCCCCTCTTTACGCCCTATTCGAGATTCAGCCGCTGCCGTTTGAGATAGAGGCCTTTTCGCGACAGGCCGAGCATCTTCGCGGCATCGTCCAGCCGTCCGTCGGCGAGCTTGATGGCGCGTTGAATCGCGGCGCGCTCGATGTGCTCGACCGCCGCGGAGAGCGGCTGGTCGATCCGGGTCACGACCTCGGTCGACTGCCTCAGTTGCGGCGCCGAGGCCGGTACCGTGCGCCGGCTTGACGCGATCTCGTCCGACAGGTGCGCCGGCATCAGCACCGATCCCGGCTCCGCCATCGCGACCATGCGGCGGAGCTCGTTGGCCAGCTGCCGCACGTTTCCCGGCCATCGATACAGGACGAGGTATTCCAGCGTCTCGTCGGCGATGCGCAGCATCGGCTTCTGCAGCTCGCGCCCGAACTTCTCGAGGAAGTGCTCGACCATCGCCGGAATCTCTTCGCGGCGCTCGCGCAGCGGCGGGATGTTGATGCGGATCACGTTGAGCCGGTAGAACAGGTCCTCGCGGAACCGTCCGTCGCCGACCAGCTGATCGAGGTTGGCGTTGGTCGCGGCGACGACGCGGACGTCGACGAACTTCGGTTTCGGATCGCCGAGCGGCTGCACCTCGCCGGATTCGAGGAAGCGGAGCAGCTTCGGCTGTACGTCGAGGCTCATCTCGCCGATCTCGTCGAGGAACAGCGTGCCACCGGCTGCGGCGCGAATCACCCCGGCCGAATCCTCATGCGCGCCGGTAAACGATCCGCGGCGATGGCCGAACAGCTGGCTGTCGAACATGTCGCGCGGCACGGTGGAGCAGTTGAAGGGCAGGAAGGTCTTTTCGCTGCGCGACGAGGCCTGATGCAACGCCCGCGCGAACAGCTCCTTGCCGACGCCCGTCTCGCCGGTCAGCAGGACTGTGACGTTGGAGTCCGCCACTCTCCGGATGGTCTTTACTAGCTCGATCATTCGATCGGACGCACAGATCAGGCCCAACTGTTGTTCAGGTGTTTGGTCCGACCACCCGGCCGCTTGTTCACGCTGTAACTGCCGAAAGCTCGCAACTGCGAATGCCGCCTCCACCAGATGTTCGATTGATAGCACGGTGGCTCGCGCAGAGGCGCTGGGCAACGGTAGGGCGACGATCTCGTGAGGACAACCGTCGTGGCTTCCAAGTGCAATTCGAACTGCGCTCGGATTAGCATCGATCGCCGAAGTCGAGCCTGAGTTGGGAAAAGTGGCTCGAGTGTTTCGTTGCCCATATTTGTCCGTGACGGTAAGCGTCGCTTGAGAAATGGCCCCAGTGTCTGCGACGAGCGTCAACAACTCCCGCGCGATCAGAGGTGGCAAAACAGCGAATTGAATCAGACCCGCTATGCGTTCGATCGCGGACGCCAGCGGTAGTCGAACGGTACTTTCATGACGCGCGAAAGAGCCCGCAGGATGGGCGTCGGGTATTAGGTGCGTTCCTGAGCCAAGGCTTTCATTAGAATCGCGAAGCACGTCGTCTCGCGCGGTGATATTTCCGACCGTGTCGAATACCTGCAGTGCACGTCGGTAGTGATCTTGCGAGGCTGGGGAATCAACTTGCGCCGTGATTCGTCCAGTCACTCTCATCGCCTCAGCCATTATCTCTAGTGGTGCTCTTGCATTCGGACCAATCGCCTCCGAAAGTAATGCTGCTCCTTCTAGGTGCCGCCGAGTCCTTCCTAAGCCTTCAGCTGCAATGAGTTTCATGCGGATCAGAAGGTTGCGATCCGACATGCGTTGCGCCAGCGGAATTGTCTCCATTGCTAAAGAGACGCCCGCCTCGATTTCACCGACTTGATAGAGCCACTTAACTCTTGTGAGGATGTGCCATAGACCGTGATACGAGACACCGCCTTCAAGGCCGGCCGAGGTCTCATAAACTTGCTGCGCTAAACGTCCCGACAGTTCCAGATCACGTTTGGCAAGCGCGATCTGCAGCATGGTGTCGAAGCCAGCAATCTCTGAGTTCCCGCCCTTTTGAACCAGCGAAAGGAAATGATTGACCGCTTTGGTGGCATCTTCTAATTCACCTTGTGCGAGCTTTATATGCGCAAAATTCCCAAGTGCAGGGATTCTGAGGCGCCGCGATCCAGTTTTCTCCGCGCAATCGAGTGCCTCTGTGGCGGCTGATAGCGCCCGGTCGTAGTCAGACTCCAGGATATGGATGCCGGAGCGCGCAACTGCAAGTCGGCCCTGCTGCCAAACGTGTGGCCATTGTTGAAGAAGACCGTGAGCGGTCTCAGCGCTGTGTTTTGCCTCCGAGATGGAACCCTTCTTGGCTTTCAGTTCCGCGACAATTGAGTGAAACGCAATTAGGCAAAACGGATCGCCTGTCGCGATGGCCGCTTGCCTCAGTCGTGGGACTTCGGCAGCGGCAGGTTCAATGCCGACGAAATGCAATAGCGAGTCACAGTAGCTAGCAATCAGCCGTGCAGAGACTTTGGGATCAGCGCATTGTGTCGCAGCAGAGAACGCGCGATGCATGGCCTTCAGGCCAAGTTCGATGCGTCCTCCGTTGAGTTCGACTCTGCCAACGACTTCCCAGCAGGTGGACCTTTCGCTCTGGGTTAGGTTTTCCCTAAGAAGGGCGTCTGCAGCACTCTTTGCTTGGAGCGGATTCCCGACGTCTAGCTCGAGTCGGGCCCGAAGAACCCGCAAGTTTTTTGTGACCCCACCATGCCGGTCAATTGCATCAGCAGCCTCACGAAAGCATCCAGCCTCGGCGAACTCATATGCGGACGCTGCAGCGGCCATGGGAGAACTGTTAGTGGATCAGCGGCTTTCCGGGCTGCGTTTGAGTTTCGCTCGCCGAAGTGAGGCCCAGAACCTCCCGCAATTGCAGTGAATTCCCGATCTCCGTCACCTCGATATCGGTTCTCCGTGTCGAGCTCTTCGGTGCCGTCGGAGCAAGTCCTGCTGCGAGAAGGTGTTTGCGGGCCACAGCAATTACAACATCGTTGTTCGAGAGACGAATCACATGCCCATTGCTATTGGCCGCAGTAGCAATCGCACGGACTAGCGTCGCTTGCATCGATTCGTATTGGGTCGGAACGCTCGCATCGACGTGCCATCTCACCCGTACAACCGTGACCCGTTCAGGTGCATTCTTGTCCGGCCCTCCCGATCGACTCGAGAGGAGTGCGTCGAGAATGCTATAGACTGCCTCCCGATCAAAGGGTCTCGTGCCGTCAATAGCCACTACTTCGTCGTGGGCCATTGCGGATGAAAGTGCACTGGCAAGAACAGGGGCGACAGATTGAATAAGGACTCTCTGCTCAAGCCCTATTTCAACTCCAGTCGCCGAGTACAGAGTCAGCGTACCCACCAAGAGTTCACCATCGAGCAACGGCACGCTGGAGCCTAGTCCCACGCCCGCTGAACGAGCGACGTCCGCAGGAAGATCGAGCGTAGCATCTGAATTCCAGATAGGCGTTCGATGCGCTGCCACCCACCCCGACAGCTTTTCCCCCAACTGGACCTCCGAGCCGTCCACCAAGATTCCAAGACGCCCATCGGCAAAACGGCACTCGAGCGTTTGATGATTGTTAGTAACGCAGTACAGCGCCAAGGTGGAATAGTTGGTTAACTTGCTCAGTTGGCTTGAAACAATCAGTCCCAGATCCGCGATTGACATTCCAGACGGCGAGGGCGTCACCGAGCGAAGAAGTGACAATGCCTTTAAGGGCAAACCTTCGCCTACGTCCACGATCTGATTAGCGGGGGGTTCGGCGCTGACCCGCAATTTCGTAGTAATCGTTTCGATCGCTTCGGTCTCGCTGGCAGTTGTAGCCGCGCTCTTCGAGAGCTCACCGAGCGCTTCAATAAACTTGTCGACAATGAGCGGGTCGTACATCGAGCCGCGCCTTTGTATCAGGACCGCAATCGCGTCATCAGTTGAAAGCGCCGGACGATACGGTCGATCCGATGTTAGGGCGTCAAAGCAATCGACGACTGAAAGAATGCGGGCGCCCAAAGGAATCGCGACACCTCTCAATCTGTCTGGGTAACCATTGCCGTCCCAAGACTCGTGGTGATGACGCACAATCGGTACGACGGGATACGGGAATTGAATCGAACTGAGAATATCGGCACCAATGTCGGCGTGCTGTTTCATGACCTCGAATTCGCTCGAGGTCAATCGCCCTGGCTTGTTCAAGATGAACTCTGGTATCGCCAATTTCCCCATGTCATGCAAGAGAGCTGCCGCTTCGATCGCTCTTATCTGGATGTCATCATTAACACCCATCGACCGAGCTAGTCCGACTGCGAGCCGTTGCACTCGGCGAATATGGCCGTGCGTGATCTGATCCTTTGCGTCAATCGCCATCGCAAGAGTCTCGATGGTTGACAGATACATCTTGTTGACTTGGGTCAGGTGTTGGTTGGCGTCTTCGATACGGCCAAGCGAAGTTTTGAACGTCAGATACGAGATCAGAAGTAGCGGAACTATGATGCCGAGCGTGGTGAAATCGATTTCCCGCGTGTAAGTGACCAGAAGCCCTGCGACAGAGGCCCCGCCGAAATAATTAACGCCCAGCCACCGAAAATTATCGCGCCAAATTGGATAGGGCGGTCGATTCTGCTCCAACGCTAAGGCAAACGTAACCAGCCAGCTGTTCACCAGGAAGTATGTGAGAGTAAACAGGAACAGTGGAATAAGGATTTGGCCGAGCGGTGTGTGTTCTATTGAATAGGGTTGAATTCCTGAAACTAGAAAGAAGACTTGAGCCGCGACCCAGGTTGAAAGTGCAGCTAGTGACAAATTGAAGATCACTCTGAACGGCTCGCGCGATGCGTGACCGAGCCGAAGAGAAATGATCAGTGCGTCGATGAGAACTGTGATCGTTCCTGCCGCAGGTCCGAAGAGTAGGACTGATGCAAAGACGAACGTATCTGAAACAGACAGCCGCGCGTTGATTTTGGGAATCCGAACCGTGAACGATCCGGTCAGTAGCGTCAGCGCAGCTAGGATGAGCCACTGAACGTTGACTTTTTGTACGAAAACTTGAGCGAGCGATCCGACGGCGATCGTTAGGCCGATCGCCGACACAACCGTCACATACGCGCGACCCGGGGCAGATAGACTCCTAAACTGCTGGGACATGGGACCCGGGTAGCATAACCGCTAGCCTGCTTATTCGCCCCAAATGATGAGCTTTGCCATCGCTATCCTCCGTAATTCTGTGAAGTTTTAGGTACTTTTGCCCTAGTCCGCCCAAGCGGAATTGCCCCAGACGATGATGTTGCCCCAGACGATGATGTCGCTCGAGTTGCCCCAAACGATGATGTCGCTGACCGAGTTTCCCCAGACGATGATGTCGTCAGCTGAGTTGCCCCAGACGATGATGTCTTGCGCGTTTGTCGAGTTACCCCAAACGATGATGTCTTGGGCGATCGTTGAGTTGCCCCAGACGATGATGTCGTCCGTGGAATTACCCCAGACAATGATGTCTTCGGCTTGAGTTGAGTTTCCCCAAACGATGATCTCGCCCCAAGTAACGTTATTTCCCCATACGATGATGTTTCCCCAAACGATGATCTGAGACGAGACTCCGTCAGCGTTCGGTATCGAAAGGGAAAAAGCGGAATCGGCTGAGTCATTCGTCGCGTTCAGTGTTGGAAGTAGATCGAGGTCTTCGAGGTCCAGACTTCCGGCCCCACTCGCGAGTAATCCCGATGCAGACATGAAATCAGCACTCGCTTGCAGTGCGATCTTGACCTGCAGCGGTGTCAGATCACCGCGGCCATCCAATAACAGCGCCGCCGCACCAGAAACAACTGCGGCCGACATGCTTGTCCCGCTCATCGAGAAATAGTCGCGTGCGCCCGGTCCGTCGATGAAACGATCCGGGAACTGCGTCACTAACGTCGAACCCTTCTCCGCCGCCGACACGATCTTCGAACCAGGCGCAACGAGGTCCGGCTTGACGATGTGATCGATCAGGGTCGGGCCGCGCGAGCTCCACGGCGCAACTTCGTCGTCGCTCGGATCGACTGTGCCCTGCGTGCGTATGGCGCCGACCGTGATCACGTACGGCGATATGCCCGGCGACGTAATGCTGCCGTATACGAATTTGCCTTCTGGCGTCAGACCGTAATTGCCGGCGGACGCCACCACAACCAGGCCCGCCTTGACGGCGCGCTCGACGGCGAGACAAATCGGGTCGACCTTGTAGCTCTGCGTCGGCGCGGCGCCGAGCGAGAGATTCAAGACGCGGATGCCAAGCTCCTTGCGGTACTTCGTGGCAAAGTCGATGGCTTCAATGACGTCCGCCGCCTCGCCGGAACCATCGGAGCCAAGCACCTTGAGGTTGATCAGGTGCGCGGCCGGCGCCATGCCCGAATCGGCGCCGGCGACGGCGTTGTTGAAGGCGCGCGCCGCGATGATGGCGGCGACGTGCGTGCCGTGGCCGTAGAAGTCCTCGCCGCGGCCGAGGCGATCGGTGAAATCGAAGCTGGCGATGACGCGGTTTTGCAGCGCCGGGTGATCCTTCGCGATGCCGCTGTCGATCACCGCGACGCCGATGCCGCTGCCATTGACCTCGCCAAGCGATTCAATCGCGCCCGACCACGCCGCATCCGCGCCCGTGACCTCCGTCGTCAGCGCCATGTGCGAGTGCACCTTGGCGTTGTCCGACAGCGTCTCGACTTCCAGATCCTGCGACAGCAGATCCAGCACCCGCCGCGACACCGTGAACACGACGCCCGATGACAGGAGTTTCTTGATGGGAATGTCGTAGCGCCGGGCCAGGCGTTCCGCCTTTTCCGTTGTGCCCGAAAAGATGACCTCGATGTCGCCGGTGGATCCGGAGGCCAGGTACGCGGCGAGTTCCGACGACAGCTGCGCGCGATGCGGGCCGGCGTCCGCCGACATGGCGAACGGAAGCTGCAGCGCGACGGCTGCCACCAGAGCGGCGGCGATATGCCAGATCACCTTGAGCGGACGGCGCGTTGTATAGGTGCCCGGCGGCAATTTCGACATCAAGAGTCTCCCCAGAACTCTCCTAATTTCGTAACGGAATCGGCCCTAGTTGGCGCCGCGCATTTGCTCGACCGAATCCAACAACACGCGCTGCGATCCGCCGAGCGTCCGGATGGTGCGAAGTCGGCCATCGCGAATCCGGTAGTAAACGGTGCGTCGCGAGACGCCCAGTAGCTGTGCGGCTTGCTCGATGCTCACGCTGCGACCGACCCGCGGCTGAAAATCCGGTTGGCTGTCCGAAGTCAGAGGCTGAACTTCCATGGTGAAAAATCGCTCCTCGATGCCTTGGTAATGGCAGGGGTGGTGCCAACTGACGGGGGTTTTCGGGTGTTTCCTCTAAGTGATTGCGTAAGCAGGGTTTGTTGGTCTACGATGCGGTCAGCCGGTTTCCCCCCGGCGCCAACAAATCGAGCCAAGGCGTTGCCCCGGTCGGGTTAGAAGCTGGGCGTTTCGCAGTTTCTGCGTGCAGATCGCAAGATTTGCGAACGTTGCGTGCAAGAAAAAAAACGGCCAATGGATTGGCCGACTGGACAAGATGTGAACCGACAACCGCGGGCATTGCTGAGCGTCGTGCTGATAGGTGCGATAGCGTTCGTGGGCTGGCGTTACTGGACCAGCACGCGCCCGGATCCCGAAGAAGGCACGCAAATTCGCGTCTCCGAGGCCAGTACGCGCGGCGGCACCCTCAGGTCCTCGCTGCGCAGCGAACCCAAGTCGTTCAACCGCATCGTCGAACGCAGCGTCCCGACCGACCTCTATTCGCTCTTTACCGGCAGTAAGCTCATCCGCGTCAACCGGGCGACGCAAGAAATTGAGGCGGAGCTCGCCGAACGCTGGACCACCTCGCCTGACAACCTGACCTATACCCTGACGCTCCGCGACGGCGTGACCTGGTCGGACGGGACCCCGTTCACCTCGGCCGATGTGGTGTTCTCGTTCCAGGCCATCTACGATCCCAAGGTCGACAGCCTGCTGGCGAGCTCGCTGATGATCGACGGCAAGCCGCTGGTCGTGACGGCCCCCGATCCGAAGACCGTTGTGATCAAACTGCCGCAGACGTTTGGCCCGGGAGTCGCCATCTTCGACAACGTTCACCTCGCCGCGAAGCACAAATATGAAGCGGCGCTGAAAGCGGGCAAGTTCGGAGAGGCGCTCGGTGTCCAGACGCCTCCCGCCGACCTCGTGTCGATCGGGCCATTCAAGCTGACCACCTACGCGCCGGGACAGCGGCTCATCTTCGATCGCAACCCGCGCTACTGGAAGAAGGACGCCACCGGCATCCAGTTGCCGTATCTCGATCAGGTGATCCTCGAGATCGTGCCCGATCAGAACGCGGAGCTCGTACGCCTCCAGGCCGGACAGCTCGATATGCTGCAGCAGCAGGTGCGGTCCGAAGATATCGCGACGTTGCGTCCGCTCGAGCAGCAAGGCAAGCTGAAGCTGATCGAGCTTGGCGTCAGCGCCGACCCGGATCTGTTCTTCTTCAACCTGCGCTCGCCGTATTGGGCGAAGGATCCGCGCCGCGGCTGGATCACCCGCAAGGAATTCCGCCAGGCGATTTCGCACGCCATCGATCGCGAGGCCTTCGCGAACACCGTGTTCCTCGGCGCCGGCGTGCCGGTCTGGGGACCGATGACACCGGGCAACCCGAAATGGTTTTCGCCGAACGTGCCGCGCTACGGCTACTCGGTCGAGCGCGCGAAGGAGATTCTTGCGGGGCTGGGCCTGACGAATCGTGATGCTGATCCGTGGCTCGAGGATCCGAAAGGCACGGAAGCGCGCTTCACGCTCATCGCCTACCGCGGCAACTCGTCGGTCGAGCGTGGTTCCGCCATCATTCGTGACGCGCTGAAACCGCTCGGGATTGCGGTGGACGTCGTGCTGCTCGAGCAGGGTGCGCTCATCCAGCGCCTGCAGACGGGGGATTTCGAGGCCATCAACTTCATCCAGAACTGGACCAATCTCGATCCGGCGATGAGTCCGGATTTCTGGCTCAGCTCCGGCTCGGCGCACATCTGGAACATCGGCCAGTCGAAGCCGGCGACCGACTGGGAGAAGGAGATCGACGACCTGATGGGGATCGTGATGCGCAGCGTCGATCAGGCCGAGCGCAAGAAGGCGTTCGACGACATCCAGAAGATCTTCGCGGAGCACCTGCCGGTCCTGTATTTCGTTACGCCCCGGCTCTACATGGGCGTCAGCACGCGCGTCGGCGGCGTCACGCCGTCCATCCTCCGGCCGCAATTGCTCTGGAATGTCGAGCGCATGACCGTGAAGCAGGGCCAGTAGGCAGCGGATGGGACGCTATCTCCTCACGCGTCTCGCGTTCGCGCTGCTGCTCGTCTTCGTCGTTTCCTCGGCAGCCCTCATCCTGACGCGGATCGCGCCGGGCAGCTTCATCGAGCAACAATGCGTCACCTTGAGCAGAGAGGAATGCGACGCGTTGCGTAAAAAGCTCGGGCTCGATCGACCGCTGGCCGAGCAGTACATGTCGTGGATGAGCGGCGCAATCAGATTAGATTTCGGCCAGTCTTTCCTTTACTCGCGCCCGGTCAACGCGTTGATCGGTGAACGCGCGCTGAACACTGCGATGCTCGCCACGATCGCGCTGCTGTTCGCGACCGCGATCGGCATTCCCCTCGGCGTCTATTCCGGCACCAGCCGAGGCGCCGGCCGCGCGATCGTGCGCGTGCTTTCGGTCATCGGACTGTCGGTGCCGCCTCTGATCGGATCGCTCGCATTGGTGTTTCTGGCGGCGCGGACCGGATGGTTTCCCGTCGGCGGCATGACCTCGTCGGCTGGCGTCGAGATGACGTGGACACAGTGGCTCGCGGATCTCGCCCGTCACCTGCCGCTGC
>Ga0310889_10000098_pt1 | contig 14850 bp, 14 predicted proteins | sample T20D2metaG_FD_204583 | JGI IMG/M metagenome (GOLD analysis project Ga0310889, IMG submission 204583) | Lab incubated soil microbial communities from West Virginia University Organic Research Farm, Morgantown, WV, United States - T20D2 | ecosystem: Environmental > Terrestrial > Soil >... | reverse complement strand
AAAGGCCCGCCGACCTTCCCGTTGAGCAGCCAACCCGTTTCGAACTAGTGGTCAATCTCAAAACAGCAAAGGCGCTCGGCCTGAGGGTGCCACCTTCGCTTCTCGCGCGCGCTGACGATGTAATCGAGTAGTGGCGATGTCCGCTATTGGTACAAAGCGGACATCCCTGGTTGCACCGCAAATGTCCGCTTTTGAGGGTAGAGCGGACATTGTTGGTTAGTTTTGGAGTTTTGGTTGCGCGAATTGTCAAGGCCGCTGCCAGCGGCCCGCGCGAGAAAGGTTCTTCTGCAAAATTTGGCGGGCCTTTTCGTGCGCGATCTCTGGCACTGTTTTAGGCCAGGGCGCTTCGTGGAGATAGTTCACTCGCCAAACAAAAGGTAGGTGCTTGTTCATAGTCGTGCTTCCGATGTGAGAGTTGAGGACTGACCGAGATTTAGGACTTCGCCGGCGTTCCGCTTGTGATGGCGATCACAAGATGTGCGTTTGGTATTCGTTTCACAAACTAGTGATTACGTTTCTCCGATCCTAAGAGTTTATGCGTGACACAGGGTTTTACTCCCATTGCGCCTGTGACGGGGCTACAATTTTTGCGTTTGGTAATTCCGCTACGGTCTTTCCCTTTGTTGTCGCGATGTCTTGGCGCACGAATTGGACTTCTGCGTTCACAGTTCAAAACCGTGCCTGCGCATCAATTCATTGCTCAACGCACGCTCGGTGGAGTCGCACCAGCGGCGACCGTCGAAGCGCGCAATAATTGAGCGTTCCTCATGCCTGTTTTTCACGAACGCGATGATTCGTTTGACAAAGCGGTATTTGTAAATCTGCATGGCGTGCTCCATTCGTTTCGTGCCGTATGGATGCGCCTTGCGCGCAGTAAAGACTTTGAGGCCTGCTTGTTTTCTCCTTGAGGAAGTCGTGATTTCGCTTTAGACGGCCAGTTGGTATTGGTGGGCGGCAACGTGCTGCTTTTGTTAAATAATTATGCAGCGTCCCTTAACGTCACGACCGCAAAAAAGCGCTTGGCCTCACGACGAGGTGATCGAATAGCTGATTACTGCGAACGCCCTGGTTGGTCAGGCGGGTATGACGGTGGCAAGTATGAGAAACAACGCCAACCCGCCGAGCATGATAACTTGCTCAAGGCGGCCGGAATCGAATTCGTGTGACATTTGACGCTCCCTTTAATCGGGCACATGGCGATTCGTATTGCCGATAGTCTATTGGCCGCTGCGATCTCGTATGTGAGGTCGCTCACACAACGGCGAACTTTCTTCATGAAAATTGAACGGTCACCGAGGCTTGCGCCAAACCCGCTATTGAGAGCGAAGCGGACATCGCAAATGGCGGGCGGAATGTCCGCTGTTGGCACTTAGCGGACATTGCATTGACATCCGCGGATGTCCGCTTTCGAGGGTAAAGCGGACATGGTGACGCAGATTTGCGTCCACGCTTGAAGCGCGGTCGAGCCGACATAGTTGAGGTGCTGGACGCCCCTCCGCCCCCCAACCCAAGCGTCCGGCAGAGATTGACCCCAGCGGTATCCCCTCCGTCTGGGGTCAGTTCTTTGATTTCCCACTCAGGACCATCCCGTTGAGAAAGCAATGACGCGGACATATCATTCGGTCAGGGGGCGACCATGACTAGATCGCTTGCAGTTATCGCATTCCTTTGCATTTCATCCGTCGCGCACGCACAAAAGGCAACGCCGGAAAAGAAGGTCGTCACTGCAGCGGAGCAGTGTTCTCGAGCGTGCACCAAACTGTGTTTTGCCGCCGATCCATTGTGCATAAACAAATGCCAGGCGAGATGTACAAAAGCCGATTCTCCCAAGCGCTGATAGCCTTCTAGAAGTACCGCCGCTCCCACAGCTGTCGGCGTTGCCCTAACGTTCGCGAGACCGTCGCTTCCGTCCTAGGTGCCGCTTCGCGGTTTGTTCGTAGGCTGAATGGACGTCAGGACTCACATCTGCCCAGGCTTCTTCTCATCCCCTGAGTTGGCAAGCTCGATCGTCACGTTGCATTGCTCGCAACGATGAACAATCCGATCGTGACTGGACGCCTCGAAACGCGTCACCGACGACGAAATCGGCGTCGAGCCTCCAGCAAGCCGCCGTAAAAGCGCTTGGCACGATCGACGTCAGCAACGGGGATGACGACGACCTCAAGCTTCATGTCGACCCACCTCGATTTCGTCGTCTCGTTTGCACTCTCGCTGCGCACTTCAGTAGCGCTCATGACTAGCTCCTCTCACCTGACCAACACGACGAGCGGCTTCCCTTTTTCGACGATATAGGTGGCGAGCTCCGCCGCATTGCCGCTGCCGACGTTCTTCGCCGCGTGGACCGTTCCAGCCGGGACGAACAAAACCTCGCCGGCCTTGAGCGTCACCGGCGGCTTGCCGTCGACCTGATACTCCAGCAGGCCTTCGATGACGTAGACGATCTCTTCGCCCGGATGGCTGTGCGGGGGAAATGCAACCCCTGGGGCGAAATCAACGCGCACCTGAATGACCTCGCGCCCAGGGGCGCTGAGATCGTGCTGCTGGAGATCAGTACGCTTAATTCCCTGCTGCGCCTGCGCCGCATGTAGCGCGAGTACGCCTGCGGCGATGATTACCGCCGCCATCATTTTCGTCAGCATGGTTCACCTCTTCGCTTAAGTTGAATTGCGACCGACCTTCAGCGACGCAGTGGTCCGAAGGCGGCCCGCAACTCCGCACTAAAAAGCTCAGGCTGTTCCCAGGCCGCAAAGTGTCCGCCCTTGTCGACTTCGTGGAAGTAGATGAGGTTGCGGTAGGCGCGCCGGGCCCATGTTTCCGGCGCTCGATAGACATCATCTGGAAATACAGTGATTGCGACCGGGAGCGAGATGTCGATGGTCTTCTGCGCGGCCGCAACAATAACGCTGCCTCGTGCGCCGTTTTCCCAGTACAGGCGCGCTGCCGAGGTCGCGGTGTTCGTCAGCCAGTACAACGTGATGTTGTCCAGCACGTCGTCCTTCGTCGGTGACTGTTTGGGGTCGTTGCCGTAATTCCACTGCGCAAAGCCCGGATGTACGAGTATCCATGCCGCAAGGCCGGCCGGCGAGTCGTTCGCGCCGTAGCCGACCGTTTGCGGCCGCGCGGTCATCATCGTGAAGTACCCTGAATTCCCTTTCATTGCGTTCGCCCGGAGCCCTTCGAGCACCGCGCGTTCTTTGTCGGACATTCCCGCCGGCGCAGGTCCGCCGCCGAGCACGGCCGCCACCTCAGGCGGCACCGTCGCCGGCAAATTGATATGGATGCCGAGCAATCCTGCCGCGGCCTGGCGCGCCATCGCGCTTGAGATCGGCGCGCCCCAGTCTCCGCCCTGCGCGACGTAACGGGTGTAGCCGAGGCGCTTCATCAGCTCGGCCCAGGCGCGCGCGATGCGGTCAGGGTCCCAGCCAGTGCCGGTGGGTTTGCCGGAGAAGCCGTAGCCCGGCAGCGACGGGATCACGGCGTCGAATGCGTCCTCGGCGCGGCCTCCATGCGCGGTCGGGTCCGTGAGCGGACCGATGATCTTGAGCTGCTCAATGACGGACCCGGGCCAGCCGTGCGAGATGATGATCGGGAGCGCATTCGGATGACGCGAGCGGACGTGAATGAAATGAATGTCCACGCCATCGATCGTTGTGATGAATTGAGGCAGCGCGTTGAGCCTCGCCTCGGCCTTACGCCAATCGTAATCCGTGCCCCAATAGCGCAGCAGCTCCTGCAATTTCGCGAGTTGCGTGCCCTGCGATTGGTCACTGGCGGTCTCGCGGTCGGGCCATCGCGTGGCGGCGATGCGCTGGCGGAGATCGACGAGGTCTTTCTCAGGCACACTGGCACGGAAGGGACGAACGCCATCGCCTGCGGCCTGCGCGGAGGCTTGCCACGGGACGAAGCTTGCTGCACCGGCAACAGCGATGCCAATCCCCGTAGTAGCCAAAAGTCGGCGGCGATCATGGTCGACCCCTGCGGACGCTGAATCCATGCTGGATGTCCTTCTGGCGTTCCGATTTTTCAGGATTGCTCACACATCGACTAACCTTCGGAACACAGGTCCGATAACGACAAGGCGTTCTGCGGGGCGCGCATAATCGCGACAACGCCGGTTGCACATGCCGTCGGATCGTCCGGTGATTGAGCTCCCGCGTTCCGACGCGTGATTTTCCGGATTGTCAAAGTCGTATCGAGTTGGACCTTGGTCCAATAAACGCCAGGTAAAGGTCGGCATTCGACGATGCCGTTTTCGCGGGCTCCGAGAGCGCGGATTTATTGACCCGACAGTGGATGACCGGAGTGTCGAGGAAAGGCTAAGATCGCCGCAATGCGCGATGTCGGCGAGTATTTGCGAGCCTATTGGGCCTACGTCTCCACCCATCTTGGTTGGACCAAAGCCCTCATGCTCGCACTTTTATGGCTCGCTGGAATGTTTGCGCCCCTTGCCGCGAAGACATTGGTGGAATTGCCCAATTCGATCGGCATACCGTGGATGATCGGGTGGGCTGTGCTTGGCTATATTTTTGCGCCTTACGGAATGTGGAAAGCGCAGCGAAAAAAATAGAACACGCCGCCAAATTTCAGCAGCGGCTCAAGACACTTGCAGGTGCTTCCTGGTGGGCCGGGGCAGCATAACTGCGATAAGGACACCCGCGGCCGCGGCCAGGACTGCGGCGACGATCAGACTCGCAATATAGCCAGCAGCGAAAGATGCCAGCCCGGCAGCGAACGCAATGCCGGCGAGTTGGGCGATGCGGCTAACGGCGTTGTTTACGCCGGAGGCGAGTCCTTCCTCGCTGTTTGTGACGCTCGCCAACACCGAGGTCGTCAATGGTGTCACCAATACCGCAAAGGATATGCCGAGCAGCGTCACCGGAAGAAGCACCCCGAGCAGGAGCGATGCGTCTTTGCCCAGCGCCAGCAGCATAAAGGCGAGTGCGGCGCCGAGCGGTCCCACGCTCAGCATGGAGCGGACACCGATCCTGTCGGCCAGTGCTCCAAGCGGCTGCGATAACAGTCCGACACCCAGCGTGAATGGCAGAAAAACCAGGCCGGCGCCGGTGGGCGTCAGATGGCGGCGGTCGATGAGATCGAAGGACAGCAGGAAGAACATGACCGCCAAGCCGGTGTAGACCAGCAGGGTCGCGACGTTGAGCACGACAAAGGGCCGGTTGCCGAGCAACCAGGGCGGCGTCATAGGGTGGCTGCTGAAACGCTCCCACACGGCATATGCGGCAAGCATGCCAAGGCCTGACACCCCTGCCCCCGCAGCCAGGACAGGGTTTGCCATGCCCGGCCGCTGCGGTCCGATCTGGCTGAGCGCCCAGGCCAGTGACACCAGCGCGCCGGCAAGAATTGCGGCACCGACAAAATCGAAGCGACGCTGCGCACGCTGCTCGGCCGGCGCATAAATTGTCAGCAAGGCGACCACGATCAGCGCCAGCGGCGGATTGATCGCGAACACGTATTGCCAGCCGAAGGTCTCGGTGAGCCAGCCGCCCAGCACCGGTCCACCTGCCGTGGTAAGCGCGGAGGCTGCCGCCCAAATGCCGATCGCGCTGTTGCGCTCCTCTTTGGGATAGGTCGCCCCGATCAGAGCGAGACTTGCAGGAGTCACGAGCGCCGCCGAGATGCCTTGCACCACCCGCGCGGCTATAAGCCACTCAATCGACGGCGACACAATACACGCTGCCGATGCTGCACCGAATCCAAGGCAGCCGATCTTCAGCATGCGCGCCTTGCCGTAGACGTCGGCAAGCGCGCCGCCGATCATGGTCAACGCGGCCAGCGCGAGCACGTAGCCGTTAAGCACCCATTGCACCGTCGCCAGATCGGCATCGAAAAACGCGCGCAGCATGGGCAACGCCACGGTGAGTGCGGACCCGTCGATGAAGGCCATGGCCGAGGCCAGCACGCAGGCCGTCAGCAGCATCCGCTTGTGTGTCGCGGCGATTTCACGTCCGAGCGCACGCGGGCAAGGCTCCGCCTCAATGAAACCACGGCCGCAGGGCTCGGCAAACGGCTGCGACATAATGGTACCTTTGCATATGCGCGGACGCGCGCCAGCAGGTAGCGGATCTATTGCTACACAGGCGCAGCTATCAGCGCTAGCGATTGAGCCAGCGCCGGGCGAAGCCCAGCAGGCCCTGCGGCAGGAAGATGATCATCACGATAAAGATGACGCCGAGCGGGATCAGATAAGGGAACTGATCGCCGAACAATCGCGACAGCAACTCGCGGATCAGCTGGAAGAAACCGGCGCCGACGATCGGGCCGACCAGCGTGCCGATGCCGCCCATGACGTTGAAGATCACCGTATCGCCGGACGTAATAAAGTAGACGAAGTCGGGCGCGGCGAACTCGTTCTGGATCGCGTAGAGCACGCCGGCAAGGCCGGCGAACAGGCCGGACAGCATAACCGCGACAATTTTGTAGCGTTCGACCGGATAGCCGATGGCACGCGTGCGCGCCTCGTTCTCGCGGATCGACTGCAGCACCATCCCGAAAGGCGAGCGCGTTACCCGGCGCAGGATGAGATAGGACGCGGTCACCACCGCGAGCACGAACCAGTGCATGGTCTCGTTGGTGAAGCGCCCGTCATAGAGAAATGGGATCGTGAGATGCGGTCTGGTGAAGATCAGGCCGTTCTCGCCGCCGGTGACCGCCGTCCAGGTAAAGATGATGACATAGAAAATCTGACTAAAGATCAGGGTCGTGATCGCGAAATAGATGTCGCGCAGCCGCGTCGAGAAATAGGCAACGAACAGCGCCGCGCCGGCGGCGCCCGCGAGGCCCAACCCGATTGCCAGCCAAAGATTGGGCGGACTCACCAGCAGCAAAGCGGCGGCCGCCCCGTACATACCAAGCCCGAAAAACGCGGAATGGCCGAACGAGACCATGCCGGTGTAGCCGATGAGAAGATCGGACGACATCGCCAGCAGGCCCCAGATCAGCACCTCGGTCAGGAAGCGGCGCCAGAACACCGGCAGCACCATCGGGGCGACGATCAACAACGCCATCACAACGCAAAAGCCGATCCAGAAAATAGCGTTGTGGCTCAGCCTGCGCTTCGCGGGCGCCATCGGATTATCGAGCGGTGCGGTTGTCATTTCGGTGTCGGCACAAACAGGCCCGTGGGCCTGAACAACAGCGTGAGGATGAGAACGATGAACGACACGATGACCGCCTGCGCGGGGCTGACCCAGATCGCGGCATAGGCCTCAAGCAGGCTGATGAAGATGGCGGCCGCGATCGAGCCCCCGAGGCTGCCCATGCCGCCGACCACGACGACGATGAAGGCCTTGAGCACCCAGTCGAGGCCCATTGTGTGGGTGACGCCGGCCATCGGCGCAAACAGCACGCCGCTTGCCGCTGCGAGCGCGGCGCCGATCGCGAACACGCCGGTGTAGACCCACGGCACCGGGATGCCCATGGCCTGCGCCATGACGCGGTCTTGCGTGGTGGCACGGATCCACACCCCGAACTTGCTCTGCTTCAGGAACACCCAGAACAGGCCAATGAGCGCTGCCGAGAGTCCGGCGATCACGAGCCGGTACCAGGGGTATTCGAGGTAGAACAGATTGAAGTGGGTGGTGATGGGCTCGGAAATCTTGCGCGCAACCGGGCCGAACTGCCAGAGCACGTAGTTCTGCAGAATGAGTGAGATGCCGAAGGTGGCGAGGATGGTTGTGAGCGGGTCGCGTCCGATCAGCGGGCGCAATGTCAGGATCTGCATCGACGCGCCAAGTATCGCCACGATCATCGTTGCAAGGATGAGCGCAATCCAGAAATTGCCGGTCAGGGCAAAGACGACGACGCCGACATAGGCGCCGAGCATGAACAGCTCGCCATGCGCGAAATTCACGACATCCATGATGCCGAATATCAGCGTGAGGCCGGAGGCCACCAGTGCCAGGATCATGCCGGTGACGATGCCGTTCACCGTCTGGATCAGCAGCAGATCGAGCGGGATGTTCTGGATAAAACCGATGATCGTATTCATCGCTCACACCCCAAGATATTGCTTGATCAGCGGATCATTGATGGTGATCTCGGACGTCGCGCAGTGATGGCGAACCATGCCCTTTTCCATGATGTAGATGCGCTGGCTTGCCTCAAGCGTCAGCGGAACGTTCTGCTCGACCAGCAATATTGCAACGCCCTCCTTGTGGAGCGCGTCGATGATCTGATGGATCTGCGAGACCATCCTCGGCATGAGGCCTTCGGTCGGCTCATCGAGAAGAATGATCTTGGGCTCGAGCATCATCGCGCGTGCAATGGCGAGCATCTGCTGCTCTCCGCCGGAGAGCGTCCCGCCCGCCTGGTCGCGCCGTTCCGCGAGTACCGGGAAATAGGCAAACACCTTGTCGAGCAGCATCTTCTTGCGCTCCGCGGTGACGCCCTCGCGATCGAAGCCGGTGCGCAGGTTCTCCATCACCGTGAGCAGGCGGAAGATGCGGCGGTCTTCCGGAACGTAGCCGATGCCACGCCGTGCCAGCCGATGCGGCGCCTCGTGCGTGATTGAGCTGCCCTCGAGCCTTATCTCGCCCTGCCGCGCGTTCACCAGGCCCATGATCGTCTTCAACGTCGTTGACTTGCCGACGCCGTTCCGGCCGATGAGACCAACGACCTCGCCGCGGCCGACCTCCAGCGTCACGCCATGCAGGATGTGGCTCTTGCCGTAGTAGGTGTGCAGCCCCTCGACCTGCACGAGCGGTTCGGACGATGGTGCGGTCGCGCTCATGTCTTGAGATAGGCCTCCTGCACCCGCGGATTTTTCTGAATCTCGGCCGGCGGCCCCTCGGCCAGCACGGCGCCATAGTTGAGCACGGTGATGCGGCTCGCGAGCTCCATCACCAAAGGCATGTCGTGCTCGACAATCAGGATCGTGAAGTCTTTCGCGATCCGCCGGACCAACGCCATCGTTTCGTGCGTTTCGGCCGCGCTCATGCCGGCGGTGGGTTCGTCAAGGCAGAGCAGCGTCGGCTCGGTGGCGAGCGCAATGCCAATCTCGAGATTGCGCTGCTCGCCGTGCGAAAGATTTGAGGCAAGCTCTTTCGCCTTCGCCAAAAGCCCGACCTTGTCGAGTGCCTGCTCGGCTTTTTCGACGAGATCGTGGAACGACATGCAGTGGCGCACCATGTTCCAGCTATGCCGGCGCGACTGCGCCGCGACGCGCACGTTCTCGAGCGCTGTCGCATTCGGCATGATGTTGGTGATCTGGTACGAGCGGGCGATGCCCTTCTGCGAAATCCGGTCGGACGACAACCCGGTAATATCCTCACCGCCGAAAAAGATCTTTCCGGCCGTGGGCCGCAGCACCCCGGTCAGGCAGTTGAAGAATGTGCTTTTCCCCGCGCCATTCGGCCCGATGATCGCGCGGATTTCACCACGCTGAACCTCGAAGTTGACCTGGTTGAGCGCAGCCAGGCCGCCGAAGCGGACCGTCAGCATGTCGGTCCGCAAAACAGGGGCCGATGCCGCTCCCCGGTTCATATCCGGGGAGCGAACATCGATCGATATGTCTGTCGTCACTTACGCCGTAGTGAATTTGCAAGCCGGCGGGAATAACGTTTTCTCGCCAGGGATCGTCTGCGTGATGACGTGCTTTCCGTCCTTGACTTCAAAGATAACTTCCAGCGGGAAGGCCTGGTGGTCTTCCTTGCGGAGCACCTTGTCGCCGGTGAAGAAATCGTCGCTCAGCTTCATCTGCAGGCCTTCGAGTGCCTCGATCAGCTTCATGGTATCCTTGCGGCCCTCGAACTTCGACTTCTCCATGCCGACCTTGAGCGCGTTCATGGCTTCGAAATTCGCCTGCACATAGCGGTCAGGCAGCGGGCCGGACGGATCCATCTTCTTCAGCCGAACAACAGCCTCGTCAAAGAATTTGCGGTGATGCGGCGTATCGAACGGACCCTGGAACACCGGAATGTACCGGTTGATCCCGACGAAGCCATTGATCTTGGAACCGAGCGCCGGAAGGTTGGTGGATTCGGCGATCGCGCCGTCGCCCGCCCACTTGTATTTCTTCGTCAAACCGAGGTCGAAGGCCTGGTTGCCGATCGTTATGCCGTCCTTGCCGAAGAAGATGCCGAACAGGCCATCAAAGTCGCCGCTGATCTTGGAAAGGAACGGCGTCATGTCGGCGGTGCCGAGCGGAATGCCGGTCGTGCCGACAACTTCGCCGCCGGCCTTCTTGATCTCCGCAGCGTAAGCGTCGCGTGTCGACTGGCCCCACGAATAGTCGGCAAAGGCGATGTGCCACTTCTTGCCCATCTTGGCGAGCGCGGGACCGAATGCCACCGCCTGCGCCGGCGCGTAGTCGTGGACGCGGAAGCTGTAGCGGTTGCACTTGCTCGTGGTCAGCGTGGTGTCGAGGCACACGCTGATCATGTTGACGACCTTGTTCTCCTCAAACACCGGCATGCAGGCGAGACAGATGTTGGAGAGGAAGCCGCCGACGTGAACGTCGACATTGTCTTCGAGCAGCAGTTTTTCGACCTTGCGGCGTGCAACGTCGGGCTTGGATTCGTCGTCGGCGACCACGATCTCCACCGGACGGCCATTGATGCCGCCGTTCTTGTTGATGCGATCGACTGCCATCTGCAGGCCGACCAGCGCGGTCTTGCCGCCGAGCGCGCCCGCACCGGAGAGAGGCTGTTCCGAGCCGATCTTGTACGGCTTGGCTTGGCCGAATGCCGCTTGCCACGGCGCAGGCACCAGCATGGTGGCGCCGAGCGCTGCGGCCTTCACGCCCCAGCCGACGACGGTACGGCGCGTGGTCTTGCCGCTGTACCAGAAGTCCTGCGCCCATTCTTCTTCTTTCCATTTTTCAGTCATTACGAGTCCTCCCTCTGGATCTCATGAGTTGCGATCGGCACGCGACATCCGCTCGCCGACGCAAACCCGAACCGTTGATCTGGAAAACATCACGTTTACCCGCGTGCCGGCAGCACGGCTGGCGAAACGCGCAACCATAAGAGCGGTCACCGCATGCCTGGCGGCATGACAAGGCATCGCCAATCCCTCCCCTGCCGGCCCTTGGCGGGCTCTTCCTTGTCATTAGCAAACGCGATCCGGAACCAAGTTTCAACCGCAATTTCCGCATTGATGAAAACCAACTCACATGGTCGTATGCTTGCCTCAGGATTTGGCAGACCTGCTCGAAGGCCGCCGCCGCCAATGCGAACTTGGCGGCAACAACCCGACCGGATGGCGTCAATGGCTGTGAGCCCCCTACGAAAAGAGCAGAAGGCGCATCAGGACAGCGGTCTTGCGGCGCGGCGCGCGATCCGCGCGGGCACCCACCGCGGACCGACCGCCGGCCTTGCGCCAGGAAATGTACAGGGCAATCTTGCCATTTTGCCGCAGGCGCTGGCCGCCGACTTCCTTCGCTTCTGCCAGCTCAATCCAAAACCCTGCCCGCTGATCGGAACGTCGGCGCCCGGTGATCCGCGCGTGCCCGACCTGGGCGAGGATCTCGATATCCGCACCGACCTGCCGCGTTACCGGGTCTGGAAAAACGGCGAGCTCGTCGCTGAGCCGCAGGACATCCGCGAATTCTGGCGTGACGACCTGGTGAGCTTCGTCATCGGCTGCTCGTTTTCGTTCGAGGAAGCGTTGACGGCGGAAGGTATCGAGCTGCGTCACATCACGTGCGGCTGCAACGTGCCGATGTACCGCACGTCCATCGCAACGAAGGAGGCGGGCCCGTTTCGCGGACCGATGGTCGTATCGATGCGCCCGATGACGCCGCGCGATGCGATCCGCGCGGTGCAGATCACGACGCGGTTTCCTTCGGTGCACGGCGCGCCGGTGCATATCGGCAAGCCGGAGATGATCGGCATCAAGGACGTCATGAAGCCGGACTATGGTGACGCCGTCGAAGTGCGCGACAACGAGTTGCCGGTGTTCTGGGCCTGCGGTGTCACGCCGCAATCAGTGATCGCGACTGTGAAGCCGGAATTCTGCATTACGCATTATCCCGGCAGCATGCTGGTGACCGACCGGCGCAATACCGAGTTTGCGATTTTGTAGTGCGCCGCTAAGCTTACTGTCGCGCAGGGCTCTCTCCGCGCGACGTCGCTCGCATTCTCCTCACCAGGTCAGCCATGACTTTTATGGCCGCCGCGAGGACCAGCGCGCAAAGGGCCGCCTTCGAGATCGTCTCCATCGGCCCCTCGACCAGCATGGCGTGGGTCACGCTGCCTGCGACGATGACCACCGCGAGGGACATGTGCACGATGCGCCACGTTCGCAGTCCCAATCGCCGGCGGAGTAAGGCCAAGAGCGCGACGGCGAAGATTGCCCACATCGCGATCACACCGAAGGGGGAGAACGGCGTCGGCGATGCGAAGAGAAGGGCGTCGATCATGTCCGGCGGACTGGTGATCCAAAGGCCCGCGACGTGGACCACCACCGCCACGACCAGCGCGCCTCCGGTCCAGTGATGTACACGCCGTCCGCGATAAGCCGACAGTTCCGGTAGATATCCGGCGATCAGCAAAGGCTGAACGAGCGTGAGACCCAGCGCGATAATCCCTGCGAATCCGGCCAGTATGTAGAGCGGGCCGCGCCATGCGAGCAACGGGCTCGCCGCTGCCGCGGCGATCGGCACGCAAATGGCTACTGCAAGGGCGGCCCAGATCAGGGTCCCCTTCGCCAATCTCATTCCCTTGTTCCCAATTCGGTCAAGCCGGCTGAAGGACGAAGTGCGCCTCAAGGCTGGTCTCTTTCGCACTCCGCATCACGGGACGCAGAAAGACGGTTTTGAATTCACCACTGTCGTAGGCGAGATGACCATGCGGTTGGCCAAAGATGGGAATAATCTGTGGCATCTCAAGACGGAACGCACCGTTCTTGTCGGTGAGCGTGGCTCCATGACTTTGCGGCTCGTGCTCCTGCCCTTCGGTCGTGTGCGCCCAAATCTGGATGCGCTGCCCGGCGAGTGGAGCCCCGTCGCCGGCGCGGCGTACGGTGCCACTCATCCAGAAGCCACCCTTGCCGATCCGATCCACGATCGCCGCGCCCTTGCGGTAGTTGTTGGACCCGCCCGACATCGAAGAGGTCGGTGCGAGGCCTTGCGCGCTGGCGGGCAACAGGAGCCCGGAAACCCCGGTTGCCACAACGGAGCCGCCCGCGACGAGGAGGTTGCGGCGGTTGAGTACGACGGTGATCATGTAAATTTCTCCTGGCGATCTTGCAGTTGCTCCGCCGATAGGACTGCAACAGGCGCGAGACGCCCTGAATTTAGCGCGGTTGCGGCCAATTTTCCAGTTGCTGGAGGCGAAGCGCGATAGGTCGCAATAACGAGCCAACGCTTAGATTTCATACTGGTCCTCCAATGACTCACCCAAGCTTGGCAAGACACCAAACGGGTATCGAGTTGGGCAAGCTCATGTCCGCTATGGGCCGATAGCCGACATTGTGTATCGCCTCATTCGATGACGTCGTCGGCGCGGCCAAGCAGTGATGCCGGAACGGTCAGGCCGAGCGCCTTTGCCGTCTTGAGGTTGACCGCCAGTTCGTATTTGGTCGCCGCTTGAACCGGCATCTCGGCCGGCTTCTCGCCCTTAAGGATGCGATCAACATAGCCGGCGGCTTGTCGGTAAAAATTGATCGGATCAGCGCCGTAACTAATCAGGCCACCGTCGGCAACAAAAAGCCGAAGCGGATAGGCCGCTGGCATTCGATACCGCGCCGCCAACGAAATGATCAGGTCACGATTATTAACGGTCAGCGGAGCTGCAGCGCAGATCAGGCCGCAATTCGAACCGCGCGCAAATTCGGTGACCGTTCGCTCTACGTCTTTGCCATTTCGCCCACCTAGGGGGGTCAACTCCACCCCAAACGACGGCGCCACAGACTGGATGGCGGCGAACTGACCAACATTCGAAGGGACTGTTGGGTCTCGAACGACGCCGACACGCGTAATGCGGGGCGCGATTTCTTTGAGCAGCTCCAGCCATTTTGTGCCGATGCCATATTCGAAAATTGGAAATCCAGTCATATTACCGCCGGGCTTCGCCAGACTGGCAACAAAGCCAGCGGCCACGGGATCTGCCACCATCACAAATACAATCGGCAAAGTGCTGGTTGCCTGTTGCAATGCGACTACCGACGGAGTGGAGGTCGCAAGGATGACGTCGAGGGGCAGCGCGGCCATTTCCATGGCGGCTTTTTGACTGGAACCGGTATCACCACTCGTCCATCGATACTCAACCTGCAAATTGCGGTCCGTGCTCCAACCCAAATGCCGCAATTCCTGAAGAAACACTTTTAGGCGTGCCTGCACTTCCGGGTTGTCTTGGTTGGGATACGGCATTAGCACGCCAATTCGACGCGTCCGTTCGGGCTGCTGTGCGCGCGTTGCCAATGGCCACATCGCCGCACCGCCGATTAACGTGATGAACTTTCGCCGCCTCATTGCCTGCTCCAAGGCTCGGGAAACGCATCGTAGCGGCTCAGACCTCAGCGGGGAAAGGCCTACCGATGTCCGCTTTGGGTCAAAAGCGGGCGTGTGCGGTGCAAGAACCGATGTCCGCTTTACCCCCCCCAAAGCTGACATATGAGCAAAGTGTGCGGAGCGGACTTTGCGTCGCCAGGACACAGGCGTGCGAACGCACGCCGTCCTTCGGCCGGCTATGCCCGGCCATGACACCACACTTTACGCCGCGTCCCGCGCGTTCTTGTCGAGCAAGCCGGCTTCGATCAGCGCCTGGCGGATGCGCGCCACTTCCGCACGCTCGATCTTGACCAGCGGCGGGCGCACGACCGCGCGCGGCAGTTTGCCGAGCAGCACCAGCGCTTCCTTCATGCGGTTGTGCATGTCGACGAAAGGATCTGCAT
>Ga0310889_10000077_pt1 | contig 16064 bp, 13 predicted proteins | sample T20D2metaG_FD_204583 | JGI IMG/M metagenome (GOLD analysis project Ga0310889, IMG submission 204583) | Lab incubated soil microbial communities from West Virginia University Organic Research Farm, Morgantown, WV, United States - T20D2 | ecosystem: Environmental > Terrestrial > Soil >... | reverse complement strand
TTCATTGCCGGCGAAGAGCGCTCGGTGTCGGAAATTGCGGATGCGCTCGACCTGAACCAACCGTCGGTCTCGAAGCACCTGATCGTGCTTCGCGACGTGGGCCTGGTCACGGCCAGGCGTGACGGGAGGCGAACCATGTATCGAACCAACGCCGACATGCTGCGATCGATCCACGAGTGGAGCGCGATGTTCGAGAAGTACTGGCGCGGACAGTTGCGGCGCATCAAGGCGCACGCGGAGGCACAGAAATGACAACAACCACGGCACCGGCAATCGATCAACCGACCTTCATCATCACCGAGGAGATTCACGTCGACGCATCCATCGAGACGACGTTTGAGTCGCTTCTGGCGCATCTCGGCCGCCTCAACGAAACACCGGACGGAAAGCCCCTGGCGATGATCCTCGAAGCCAGGCCGGGAGGACGGTGGTACCGCGATCTTGGCGGTGACAACGGCCACCTGTGGGGCTTCGTGCAGAGCATCAAGCGTCCGGCACTGCTCGAGATCTGGGGCCCGCTGTTCCTCTCCACGGCGACGACCAGCAACCTGATCTATCGCCTGTCGGAAGCCGGCGGCGAAACGGTGATCTCCTTCAAGCACACGCTGGTCGGTCCCGTGCCCGACGAATTCCGCCAGAACATGGAGCCGGGATGGGAAGCGATTCACGCACGCGTCAAGAAGCAGGCGGAAGGAAATAACCAATAACGAATTACGCATTACGAATTATGAAAGCAGGATCCTCATGAAAATGATCGACGTCCTACTCGCCGAAATGGACCAGGAAGCTCAGAGCACGGCGCGCGTGCTCGAGCGCGTGCCCCAGTCACAGTTGTCGTGGCGGCCGCACGCCAAGTCGATGTCGCTCGGGCAGCTCGCGCTGCACGTCGCGACGATTCCAGGCAACGTCGCGCAGCTTGCCTCGCACGCCACGATTCCGGAGCCGCCGGCATTCATCCAGGCCGAGGCCGCGACTGCCGCCGAGCTCGTGCCGGCCCTGAAGGCCAGTCTCGCGAAGGCGCGAGAGGTCCTCGGCGGCATGGACGATGCGAAGCTGATGGAGACGTGGCGCCTGATGAGCGGTGGCAAGGAGCTGATGGCGCTGCCGCGCGCAGCCGTGATCCGGATGATCATGCTGAACCACTGGTATCACCACCGTGGCCAGCTGCTCGTCTATCTGCGCATGCACAACGTGCCGCTGCCGTCGGTCTACGGCCCGACCGCGGATGAGAACCCGTTCGCGGCCGCCATGGCTGCGACGGCGCACTAACCCGGCGGGCATGCTACAAGTGGAGGGTGCCCGAACTTCCGGAAGTTGAAACGGTGCGGCGGATGCTCGAGCCTGCCATGAAAGGCTCGCGCTTCCGTCGCGTCATCGTCAATCGTCCCAATCTCCGCATTCCGTTTCCTGCTCGATTCGCCGATCGCCTCCGCGGCGTCACCGTGATCGATGTTTCGAGGCGCGGCAAATACCTGATCATCGAGCTGTCGTCAGGCGAGACGTTGATCATGCACCTCGGGATGTCGGGGTGGTTTCATGTTGCGGCGATTGGCGATCGCTCGCGCGAAGCCGATCCGCACGATCACGTCGCCTTCGTGATGTCGTCGGGGCAAAGGGTGCTGTTCAACGATCCACGCCGCTTTGGCTTCATGGATCTCGCCGGGGAGGGGCGCCTGGCGGAATACCCCTCGCTGAGCGCGATGGGCCCCGAGCCGCTCTCGAGCGAATTCGATGACGCGTCACTCGCGCGGGCCTGCAAAGGCAAGAAGGTGTCCCTCAAGGTCGCGCTCCTCGACCAACGCGTCGTCGCCGGGCTCGGCAACATTTACGCGAGCGAGGCGCTGCACCACGCCCGGCTGTCGCCGCTCAGAAAAGCGTCAACGATCGCCACAGCATCCGGCGCGCCGAAAAGGACGGCGACCGAGCTGGCCGCGTCAGTCAAGGCCGTGCTGACGGGCGCGATCAATCGGCGTGAGTCACCGTATCGATCGGCGCGCTTCAAGGTTTACGAACGAGAAGGACAGTCGTGTCCGAGGCGCGGCTGCGGCGGAACCATCCGCCGGATCACCCAGGCGGCACGCTCGACCTATTACTGTCCGAATTGCCAGCGCTGAACTGATCCCTCAGGGTGCTACGCTGCCTTCGATTCACTTCCTGGAGGACAGCCGCATGAAAGGCCTGGCCGAGCTCACCAAGACGACACTCATCGGCGGACTGCTCGTCGTCCTGCCGATCTACGTTTCCATCCTGTTGTTGGTCAAGACGCTGGCCGGCATCTTCGCGTTGCTGTCGCCGGTCACTGCGGCGGTCCCCGCCGGAGCACAGTTCCGGCAGGTCATCGCGATCCTGATCGTGCTCGTCGTTTGCCTGGTGGCCGGGATCGTGGTCCGCACCGGTCCGGGGCTGCGGGCCAAGAAGAGTTTCGAGCGTTCGGTGCTCAGGAAGATCCCGGGATATTCGCTGGTGCAGGGCCTCACCGAACGGGTGTCCGGTGACGAGAGAGAAGGCGCGTTTCAGCCGGCACTGGTGGAAATAGAGGACGCGCTCTCTCCAGGGTTCATCATCGAGGAGCTGGAGGACGGGCGCTACACGGTTCTCGTCCCGTCGGTGCCGACGCCCGCTGCCGGTGCGCTGTTCATCCTGCCGCGCGAGCGTGTGCATCCTCTCGACGTGCCGTTCACGCAGGCGGTGACGGTTATCTCCAAGTGGGGCGCGGGCGCGGGAGTCCTGGCGCGCGGCGTAACTGTCCGGTCGTGAAGGACCAGAATTGCTTGTCACACTCGTCGAGCACGGGCATCTCAAGGGCAGACTCGAATGGCCGTCGGCGCAGCGGAATCGAGCGATGAGGACCTCGCGGCCCGGGCCGTGGCTGGGAACCACTCCGCTTTCGAAGCGCTCGTCGTGCGCTATCAGCATCGCGTGTTTCGTCTCGCGTGCCGCCTGACGAGCGAAACCGATGCGCCGGACGTCGTGCAGGACACCTTCTTGCAGGTGTATCGCCACCTGTCGGCGTTCCGTGGCCAGGCGCAGTTCAGCACGTGGCTGTACCGGATCGCCACCAATGCGGCACTGATGCACCGTCGCGCTCGCGCGCGCCGGCCCGCGGTATCGCTCGAGGAATTCCTGCCGCGCTTCGATGCCGAGGGAAGACTCGAAGACACGCCGGAGGCGCTGCGGATTGCGTCCCGTGCCGACGAACTGCTTGACAGGCGCGTGCTGGCGACCAAGACGCAGGCAGCCATCGAGGGACTGCCGAATCTGTACAGGGAAGCGTTCGTGTTGCGCGATCTGGAGGAACTGTCGACAGACGAAGTGGCGCGAGTGCTGGGCGTGGAGCCGGCGACGGTGCGCCAGCGCGTCCACCGAGCGAGGCTGATGGTGCGTGAATATCTGGGCGAGCTCGCCGGAGGCAGGTTATGAAAGACGTCGTCTGCATGTCGGGCGTCGAGCTGCTGATGGAGTACATGGAGGGAGCCTTGACCCCTGATGTACGGGCGGCCATCGAGGCCCATGTCGCCGGATGTCCGCGCTGCGACGCATTCATCGCCTCGTACCGTGAGACGCCGCGCATTGTGCGTGATGCGACCAGGGTGGAAATGCCCGCCGGCCTGGAGGCATCGCTGCTGACTGCTTTGCGAAACGCCAGGAACTAGAGGTGGCCGATGCAAGTCTCTGAAAGTGTTACGTCCTGCGCCGCGATCTCGGCGCTGCTGGTTGTCTTGTGCGGAATGCTGCTCGATGGTGCTGGTCGTCAGGACTCGGTCTTCTCTGAAGCGCAGGCGTACGAGCGCTTCATGGGCCGATGGAGCCGCGGCCTGGCTCTGCACTTCGTCCGGTTTGCCGGAGTGCGCGAGGGCGACGCCGTGCTCGATGTTGGGTCAGGCACCGGCGCGCTCACGGCCGCCATCGCGAAGAAGGCGCCGTCGAGCCGCATCGTCGGGATCGATCCGGCGGCGCCGTACGTGGCCCTGGCTCAGTCGCAGCAAGGAAGCGCGCTGATCCAGTTCGAGGTCGGCGACGCCCAGCAGATGCGCTTCGACGATGCGAAGTTCGACCGGACATTGTCGCTCCTGGTCGTCAACTTCATCCCCGACGCACGCAAGGCATTGCGCGAAATGAAGCGGGTCACGAAATCGAAGGGCACTATCGCGGCCGCGGTCTGGGATTACGGCGAAGGCATGGAGATGCTGCGCGCCTTCTGGGATGAGGCAGTGGCGCTCATGCCGGCGAACGCCGCAAGAGACGAGCGCAACATGCCGCTCTGCCGGCGCGGCGATCTTGTAGCGCTGTGGCGCGAAGCGGATTTGGGGGACGTCGTCGAAGAGGCGCTGACAGTGGAAACTCCCTTCGCCTCGTTCGAGGACTTCTGGACGCCGTTTCTCGAGAAGCAAGGGCCTGCCGGCGCCTACGCGTCGTCGCTGGCGCCTGCGGATCGCGAAGCGTTACGGTTGCGCCTTCGCCGGCGGCTGCTGGGTGATGGTCCCGACAAGGCCGTCGTGATGCACGCTCGCGCCTGGGCGGTACGCGGCACCGTTCGGTGATCGTCAATGGTTGAACGTCTAGTCATCGTTGCGGTGACGGTTCTAGACGATAATCACGCTGCTGTCTCTCACCCCCGGCACTCGCTTCGCTTCTTATGAAATCGTCGCCCAAATCGGTGTGGGTGGAATGGGGGAGGTCTATCGCGCCCGCGACCCGCAGTTGAAGCGGGACGTCGCTATCAAGATCCTGCCCTCCGATGTCACGGCCGACGTCGATCGACTCGCGCGTTTTCAGCGCGAGGCCGAAGTGCTGGCGTCACTCAACCACACCAACATCGCGCAGGTGTTCGGGATCGCCGAAGCCGACGGCGTCCGCGGCATCGTGATGGAACTGGCCGAAGGCGAGACGCTCGCACATCTGATCTCCGGGGGACCACTTCCACTCGGCGAGGCGCTGGGCATTGCCCGCCAAGTCGCCGATGCGCTCGAGATGGCGCACGACCGCGGCATCGTCCATCGCGATCTCAAGCCCGCCAACATTACGGTGGCAGAGGACGGCATGGTGAAAGTGCTGGACTTCGGCCTCGCCAAGGCCCTCAATCCCGTGCCCGACGCGACCTCGAACGCGGCCACCTTCTCGAGTCCCGCGATGACGCGCGCCGGCATCATCCTCGGCACCGCGGCATACATGAGCCCTGAGCAGGCCCGCGGGCGCTCCGTCGATGCGCGCACGGATATCTGGGCGTTCGGCTGCGTGCTCTTCGAGATGATCACGGGCCACCGGCCTTTCGACGGCGAAACCGTGACCGACATTCTTGGCGCCATCGTTCACAAGGAGCCCGACTGGAGCCTTCTGCCCAGCACGCTTCCGGATTCCCTCCGCCGCGTGCTGGAGCGTTGTCTGGCAAAGGATCCGAAGCAACGGCTCCGCAATATCGCTGACGTGGGCCTGGAGATTCAGGATCGGCTCACAGGCCCGCAGGCTGCGGTCAATCGAACCACGACGTCGCTGCGTCGCGCGCGGATGGCAGGGCGGGAAGCCACGGCATGGGCGATCGTTGCCGCCCTGTCGATCGTGGGTGCGGCGCTCGGGTGGATGCGTTCGTCATCGAACAGTCCCGCGGCGCCGTTCCGCCTGTCGATGCTCCATGTTGACGGCGGCGAAGTCGGTGTCCCTGTGATCTCACCCGACGGCCGGCGAGTGGCCTATTCGGCGCGACGCGCGGATGGCATGCCCCTGGTGTGGATGCGCGACGTCGATCGCTCGACGGCCATACCGCTCGCCGGCACGGAAGGCGGCAGCCGATTGTTCTGGTCGCCAGACTCAAAGCGGTTGGGATTCATCGTCGGCGGGGTGATGAAGCAAATCTCCGCCGACGGAGGGCCCGTCCAGATTGTCCAGCGCCGCGTGGGCGGTGGCGCGTCGTGGACCGCCGGGAACGACATCATCTTCGCCGATGCAAATGGACAAATGCGGAAGGTTGATGCGTCGGGAGGCGAGGCCGTCGCGGTCACGACGCTCCAAGGCCCGGATTGGGGACACTACTGGCCCAGCATGCTGCCCGACGGTCGGCGCTTCCTTTTCACGGCCAAGCATTGGGCGGGGCTGGCCGAATCCGGGGCTCAGGGCATCTACCTTGGGTCGATCGACAACCCGTCGGATATCCTCCAGTTACTGCCGGATTTATCGAGCGCCGTGTATGCGCCGCCGGGATTCGTCGTCTTCGCCCGCGATGGGCAGGTCATGGCGGCACCGTTCGACCTCGCTAGCGGCCGGATCCGCGGTGAACCCGTCCCGCTCGCTGAAGCTGTCGCCGTCGATGCATCGTTCTACATGGCCGGACTGTCCGCGGCGGCCGACGGCACGCTGGCCATCCGGCCGCCGCCAGCCGCGCTGGGCAGCTCGGCGACGGGCGCCGGCGCATTCGATGGTGAACTGACGTTCATCAGGCGAGACGGTAGCGTGTCGTCGCGTTTCGGTGGCGTGCAGAAGTTCTTCGAGGACATGGCGATGTCGCCCGACGCAAAGGCGGTCGCCGCGCTGGTGCAGGACACGCGGACGAGCGGCAGCGAACTGTGGCGTATCGACGTCGACTCCGGCACGCGCACGCCGCTGACGTCGATGCGCACCAGCGGCGGTTATGTCGGCGCACCGGTATGGTCGCCGGATGGCACGCGCGTCGCCTTCGCGTGTCAACCGCCGGGCATTCTCGATGATGTCTGCGTTCGGGATCTCCGCAGCGGCGTCGTGACCACCCCAATCCAGTCGAAGGGGTCCTGGGAGCACCCACTGGCCTGGTCGCCCGACGGCCACTACATGATCGTGGCATTCAATGAGTTCACGGCGTCGAGCCGCGAGGAGTTGCGTGTCTGGTCGGAGAGGACCGGGACGCTCTCGCCATTTGTCGCGTCCGGGAATGATGCCGCCTTCTCTCCAGACGGCAGGTTCGTGGTGTTCACCTCCGCGGAGAGCGGCCGGGCCGAAGTGTACGTGACGACGTTTCCCGAACGGCGGCAGACATGGCCGATCACCACCGAAGGGGGCTATGTGATGAGCTGGAGCGCCGACGGGAAAGAATTGCTCGTCGCGACGATGACCGGGCACATTGCCGCGTACCCGATCACGGGCGGCGATACCTTCTCGACCGGTGCCCCAGAGATACTCGTGCGGAACGTCGGCTTCGACGCGAGATACGCGCTCGCTACGCGGGACCACTCGCGCTTCCTGATTCGGGTACCCAAAGACATCGACAAGGATCGGGGTGAGATTCGACTGCTGAGCGGCTGGGCGAACGGTCTTGGCACGCGAGGCGCTCGCTAAGCCAACACCAATCGGTCTCCAATTGACTGTAAGCTCATCCGTGGTAGCGTTTGCCGGATGAGCACAGCTCTCTCCGTCATTCTCGTGATGGCCGTCGTGCTTGCGGCTGGATTGCTGCGCGATTCGCTGCGCACGGGAGCCATCACGCGATGACTCGCGTGCCTGGCCTGAAAATGGATGCGGTGCGAATTGCCCGGGCTGAGTCACCGGTGCTTCGCACCGTGACGGACGCGGTTACTGCGCCTGGTCGCGCCGTGCGCGAGGGCCTGGGCATCGAAGTGGCGGAGCGAGCCGCTGTCCATCCCGTCGGTCAAGGGAAGTGGGCTGTCGAAGGGGTGAAGGAAGACGCGCTCGCCTTCTGGTCGAGTGAGACCCAGGCGGCGGCGATCGATGCGTGGCCGCACGACGCGGAGCTTGCCGCTGTCGACGACTACGTGCTGGTGAGGATGCCGGGACTCATCGCCGCCGGGCGCCTCGACGATCTTCTCGCATGCGCCGGTGCCGCTCGCGCGTTGTTTACGCAAGCGGCCGATCGGCTGTTCGTGGCGCATTAATTCGTCGAAGATCGTCTGCGATCCTCACTGTGTCTTGAGGTACTCGAGCAGCGCCTCGCGATCCGCGACGGAGAGCTGCTGGCCATAAGTGTGCCCCCCGTTGCCATTGCCGCGATCGGACGTCTTGAAAAGGACGCCGTTCTTCTCGGCTTCTGGGCCTGACGAGACGAAGCCCACGTTCTGAAAGTCATAAACGTCGTAAGCGCGGTAGAACGTCGCCGGGCGAGGGTCGAGCAGCAGCAGCGCGCGAAGCGTGGGCACCGAACCGTTGTGAAGATAGGGCGCCCGCAGCCAGATGCCGTCGAGCGGCATGCCGGCGTACCCATTCGTCTTGCGAAAGTGCGAAAACCTCCAGGACTGTCCCGTGCCGATGGTGTTCATCATCTTCGCCAGTTCCGGCGTAAAAGAATTGAGGCGCTCCGGGTCGGTCCCGATCTCGGCGATGTCAATCGTTTGTCCCACCTTCGGCTGGCCGATGTCGTGACAGCTTGCACAGTGCTGCTGATAGAGCGGCCGTCCCGTGTTCGCCAGGGCGGCATTGATCCGGTCGGGAGGATAGGAAGGCGGCTTCAAATCGAGAATCCAGTTAGCAATCCGGTCGAGCGCCGCCAGGTCGAGGGATTTCGGCGTCGCGCCGGCGCCTATCGCGGCACTCTTGTTTCGCTCGTCGACCGAGTCGTTGTTGCCATCCCAATGCAGCCATAATCCGCGGCGCATTCGCTGATTCCAGAGCGATGGCAGATCGGCGGTGCCGACTGTCGTATCGGCATTGAAGTTCGTCTCAGCCGAGAACATCTCCTTATACGGATTGAACGTATCGACACGACCAGGTCCCTGCGTCGGCCGCTTGTCGAACCACGCGAGGCGCGGATCACGCTCCTGAATGCCCTTTCGCGTCGCGCCGATCGCGAACAACCGGTACGCAATGCCGTCGAAAAACCCGAACTCCGGATGTTTCTGCATGGCCGCGATGAGTGTCTCGGCATTGAACCTGGGATCGCTGGCACAGGCCGACAGGAACCGTGCATATGCCTGAAGATCCATCTGGTGCGCCGGCATCCCCAGAACGATCTTCGGAGCGGCCCCCGGTGCTTCGCGATATGCACCGGAATGACAGGTGGCGCAATTGAGTCCCACGCGTGGAACCCAGTCGTTGCTCTTGGAGGCGCCCATCGGCAAGTCGCCTTTTGGATTGTCGTAGGTGAATCCGATGCGCTCCCAGCCGTTCCCGGCGCGATTGGGCAACTTGTCGGCGAACACTTCGGGCAGGACTTTCCAGAGCCAATAAGGCACCCCGACGGTGCCCTCGGTTCCGATTGACCCGTACTTGAACTCGGTGACGATGTCCTGAGTGGACTGAGCTGCCGCACCGATCCATGCACAGATCACGGCCGCGGCGACGATCATCCGGGTCGCAATCTGCCGGCGTCCGCCCACGCGCGGTCCGTTCTCAACTCGTCTCATCGCGTGCACTCCTTAAGTGCGAGCGATCGCGCTTGCGAAGGCGTAGGTAATGGCCTCGTTGGTCACGTCGCCGTGGTCCTTGATGAGGCCGCCCGAGCCGTCGAGATTGTTGATGACGCGGTCCTTGAAGTTGTACGGCGTTCCCGCGCCATTCAGCTTGGTGGTGGCAACCTCTGATGTTCGCAGGGGACCATTGCGGCCGATACCGCCGAACTCGTCGCGAGCATCCCCGATCTCCCTCGTGTTGTCGCCGGCGAGCCGCGACATGACCGAGTACGCCTTGCCCACGACGGTGTCCTGCGCGGAGAAGGTCGACACGAACGGGCCCTTGACGACCTGCTGAACGACCACGTCACGGAAGAACCCGGCGGTGCCATGCCCGTTGTCCGAACTGAAGCCAAAGTGCGAGAACGCCGCTTCGAGCAACATCAGCGAATCGAGAGGAACCTTCGGTGCTGTGATGAGCGACTTTGCACACGATGCTGCCAGGCGGCCGCCCAGGCTGTGTCCGACGACATGGAGGCGAAGGCTCGGATACTTGGCGCGCAGCGTTCGCACGGCTCCGGCAACTCCGGTGGCGCCGACCGTTCCGCAACGTTCCTTCATCACGTACCACGTCGTCAGGTTCAGGAATTGGCCCACGCCGCCGGCGATCCTGCCGGCCACGTCGCCGATCCCACGAGTGCCCTCAGGCGGCTCACTCAACCGCGCGAGAATTTCTGAACCTGAGCGGCGGCGGATCTGCGACAGCCCCTCGGTTGCATCCTCGCTCGAAGTCTCGACCAGCGACAACACGAGCTCGACGAATTCGTCCTGCGCCTGCGCATTTTTCTCGAGCGCAGGCAGCAGCGCGATCGCCTTATCCAGGTTCCGGCGCTGCGCGGACGAAGCGTCGTCGGCCTTGAGCTCCTCGAGCTGCGCCTTCGCATCGGCCATCGTGGGCGAGGCGTCTTGCAGTCCGCGTGTGCCGCTTTTTCCCTCGTCGTAGCTCTCGCGAAACGGTTTCGACGGCCAATAGACGCCGGCGAAAACAAACTGCCGATTGGCCAGCATGCTGAATTCCGGACGTGACAGGTTCGCCCTCAATGTTCCGAGGAAGTGCGTGTAGAGTCGAGTCGCATCGCCTTCGTCATTGCGAAAGCCATGCGCGATGAAGACCACGTCGGTGGCGGAGCTCGCGCGCGCAGTCAGCGCGTCGAATTCCTGGGGCGACTGCAACGCTCCGTGATCATCAAATCGCAATGGAAAGAAATCGAATCCTTCGATGATCGGCATACACACCTCGTTCGTTGAACCAGCTCATCTGGAATACGGCGCAACACCGTCATGCTAACCGGACTCCGCGATCGCGTCTGCACTGTGATTGAATTAAATCGTGGCAGCATGATGCTGAGCTGGCTGCGCCCGCGGCGCGAGCTGCCTGAGTAGGAGAGGGCATGTCCATCAACACACCCGCGCTGGCCGAAGAAGTCGTCGGCTCGGACGAGGCGGCGGTCGCGACTGCATTCGTCGAGTTTCTGAAGGCGACAAGCACGAAACATCACCCCAGCGGAACCGTTCCGCGATTCAATCAGGGGCGCGCTGCCGGATGTGTCGATGCGGAGTTCGTCGTGCCGGACGGCTTGCCGCAGGATCTGCGCGTTGGCCTCTTCGCTCACCCTGGCACCTACAAGACGCGGATTCGATTCGCGAACGCGACATCGCAGTCGGACAAAGAGCGGGACGTTCGAGGTATGTCGATCAAGGTGTCACGCGTGGGTGGAGAGAATCTGACCCCGGGCGTATCGGACCACGACTTCGTCCTGAACAGTCACCCCGTGATGATGGTGGGGCACACCAGGACCTTTCTCGACTTGCTCAAGGCAGTGGAGCAGGGCGGCGCCGCGGAAGGACTGTTCTTCGTCACACATCCGCACGCCGCGGCCGTGGCGCTGGCGTCGCGGCAGCACGCCACGAGTCACCTTGAGATTCCTTACTGGAGCACGACGCCGTACCTCTTCGGGCCAGGTCGCGCGGTCAAATACAGCGTGCGTCCCAGCTCGTCACGGAAGACGCCGCTGCCGGATCCGTTGACCGACGACTACTTGCGCGAGCGCCTGATCGCCCACCTAGCGCGTGAAGAGGCGCGTTTTGATTTTCTCGTGCAGTTTCAGACCGACGCCCGGAAGATGCCGATCGAAGATGCGAGCCTGGAATGGCGCGAGCACGACTCCCCGTTCCGGTCCGTCGCCGAAATTCGCATCCCCGTCCAAACGCTCGAGAGTGCGAGCGCCTCGTCTTGCGAGCAGCTTTCGTTCAACCCCTGGCACGCCCTGGTTGATCACCGGCCGCTCGGCGACTTCAACCGGGCACGGCGAAATATCTACGATGCGATGGCCGCGTTCCGTCGCGACCGTCGCCAGTAACGGTCGAGAGAGCCTGGCAGAACACGGATCGGATCACACCATTCGCCGACCGGCGCGCAAGGACACCGGCACCAGCAGACCGCGGCCGGCGAAGCCTGTGAGCCCGTCCAGGCGCGAAAAGAATGCGCCTTGAAGGGTCGGTGTCGCCTTCAGCGCCCACATCACCTCGGCATTTGTCCACGCCGTCTCGCGCGCGGCCCGCACCTTCCACATGGCCACGGCGTCGTCCGCCTCGCCGCCGGCGGCGTCAATCAACCCCACCACGCCGGTAGAGAACTCGCTCTTGATCTGGGCTTCGACCGCTTCGAGCAGGTCGTTGACACTCGTGAAGTCGTTGTAGCGCTCACTGCCTTGTTCCGGCGCGCCGCCTACAGCCAGACAGGTGGCGACGATACCCTGAGGGAGGTCGCGGTTGATGTGCGCATTCATGCCGGCCAACGCAAATTGGATCGCGAGGATGCCGCGCTCGGCGCGGCATTCGAACAGCGGCCGCCAGGCCGCCGGCGCCGCGCGCGGATTGGCGTTGCCCTTCGCCACGGCGTCGAAATACAGATTCGCAAACACGACATCGAGTTGCTCGAGGAATGTCGGATCGCGATACTTCGTCGTGGCCACCGCGTCGAGCACGGAGAGCGTCACCCGCAAGTACAGGCGATTGAACCACCAGAGCCCGTCGCGGTCGGTCCATTCGCGGTCGAGGGCCGTCATCATGTTCACGACGTCGGGGATCGTGGCCGCACGCCGACCACTCGCAATCTCATTCACCATCTATTGATCCGCCTCCGGGTGGGCAAACGTCCGCAATTGGGCGAGCAGATCGTTGGCGGCCGCCCTTTCCTTGCCGGTCGTACGACTGGCATAGTTCGGCAACACGAGACACGCAGTGTCGTAGACCGAGGCCCACATCCGCGTGGCTGTGACGCGTTTGTGCAGATCCTGATACGCCCTGTTCAGTTTCTTGAGGGCTGAGGCGAGTTTCTTTTGTGCCAGCGCGTCGTACTGATCCAGTTCGGTTTCGCCAACGACGCTCCAGAAGTCTGGGTCCTCGCTCTTGGCCTTCAGGCTGGCGCGAAGGATGTTGGCAGTTTTCCGATCCAGGCTGCGCCATCGCGGCTTGCCGGCGTGCTGCGCGACTTCGGCGGCGAGGCGATTCGAGAGCGGGTAGAAGAGGTCGGATGAGCCGCTCGCCGCACCCACGATCTCCGCATTCCGATAGCTGACGCTCATCTGCCGGAGGTCCCGTTGCATTCGCCCCCGCCTTCCGGCTGCGCCGTCGACCAGGGCGCGGCGTTTGTAAGCGGATCCGATGAGGCTTGCCCGTTCCATCGTCTGTTTCACGGCGACGAGCTTCGTCAGCAAGGCGAGCGATTCGTCAATCAGGTTGTCGGCACGTTCGACGGCCAGCCTGAGCGATCGCTGGGCGTCCACATGCGCGCGTCGCGCTGCTCGTCGCGCCTTGTCCGCGAGGCCGCGCGCTTTTTCGCGCGCCTTCATTTTGTCGAGATGCCTCTGCGCCTGGTCGACGATCTCCCACGCCAGGCGACCCCGAACATTGGCGAGTTGCTCCGCTGCCTTCATGGAGGCCTTTCCGTCCGGTGCGGCGACGGCGCGTTCGTACCAACGCATTCCTGTCTCGACATCGCCCACTTCGACAAATGCCTCACCAAAGAGCTCCGCCACGTCGCCGCTCTTGCCCCACTTCGATTCAAACCGCGTCTCGAGCTCGGTCAGGTTCGCGAGCTGTTCCGCGAGAGGGGCGCCCTGAAACTTCGTTCGGACGATGACACGCTCGAGCGCGAGTTGCAGTGACGTCGCAGAGGCCACCCCGGAAAAATCATCAACCCGCGGCGCGCTGAACCGATTGGGGTCAGACGCCTTTGCCCGGAAGACCCAGTCCGCGTCGCCGTAGCACTGATACGCAGCCCACGTGTTCAGGGACGGGCTCCGATCGTGCGCTGCCGCACGCGCCTCGCCGACGGCCTCGATGAAACGATTCCCCCGCAGCAATGAGCGATAGAAGGCCTCGGCGAATACGCTCGCCGCATCGTCGTCCACCGCCCAGCCGGCGGCGACGACACACCGTACGCCGATGCCGATCAAGGCACCGGCGACACCAGACGCAAACGCGGCACGGTCATATCCCGTGTTCAGAAACTGTCCTTCATCCGCGCTTCCCAGATGGCAGCAGTTCACGAACACGAGTTCTGGAACCGTTCGTAAGTTGCCGAATTCGTCAGGGCCGAGAAACGTTCCGTTCGAGAGCACCACTCCGCCCGGCTTGCCAAGTTCGCCCGGGATGCCATGTCCCGCGATGTGCACGATTCGCCATGGCTTCTCGAACAGCGCATTCACCACGGTCCGCGCGTTCGCGCCGGGCAGGGACGGATCGGCGCTGATCAGACTGGTGACCATGGAGCCGGACAACGCACCCGGCCCCGTCAGATGACCGAACACTGCGAGGGCCTCGCTGCGTGCGCCAAAGAGCCTGGGATATTTGGGTGGACATTCCGGTTCCCCGATCACCAATGCGCTCGCCTCTGCGCCGGCGTCGGCCACCTGCTCGCGGAACTTCTCGACACGCAACTTGCGGAGCAACTTGACCCGAATCGCCCAGGGCTGATCGTCGGCGGACTCGCTTTTCGTTTCGAGCAGCTCCCACGGGATCTTGGCGGTCTGCGGATCGAGTTCGATCAGCATCTCGCCGCTGCCGGCAAGGTACGCCTCGAGCTGGACCGGAATCAGCAGGTCGAACAGCGTGCGGCCGATCTGCTGATCGCGATTCTGGTCGTTCGATGCCGTCGTGACCAGCTCGCTCAGCAGAGCGCTCTGCGCGCGCTGCCCGCGCACTTCGCTGCGCGCGCGCCTCGTGTCGAGGGTGTACGACACCAGCGGAGTGCCATCCTTGTCCTGCTTGGCCTCGACCGAGATGAAGTCGAACTCGGCCCCCCTGTAGCCTGAATCTGACGGGCGCCGAAGCGGCCCAATGCCTGGCGTGATCGTGTCGTCGAGCGCATACCGGCCTGGCGTCGCCGCCGCCTGCAGCCGTAACGCGCGCCACGCCTCTGTCGCGCGGTCCAGATAGAGCTCGACGAAATGGAGGTGGCTCACGTGAGGCCACGCGTCTTTGCCATCCTCGCCCTGCAGAAGCATGTTCGCGTCGTACACGCCCTCGGCGACGAGGCGGGCCGCATCGGCGGCGTTAACGCCCGTGCCTCCGCTGCCAATTAATGTGGCAGCCAGTTCGAAGGACCTGGAGGGTCGTGAACCCTCTGCCAGCCTCTGCGCCCACGCGACCACAGCCTGGCACACCGAGTGCGCGATGTCCGAAGCCCGCAACTTTCCCTCTTCACCGAGTCCGACGACGATGACGGCTTTGGGGCGCGGCATGAATGAGCCGCGTTCGAGATTCGGGCGGGTGTTGATGAAGATCTTGTGGCTGTCGATCGAGATGGGATACGCACCCATGTCGAGGGACTGTGTCATCGTTCCGCCAATCAGCGCGTCCATCACCTTTTCCGTGCCGGTGAGCTGCGTGGACCGATAGTGGCCGAGCAGGAGCGCGCGGGGCTCGAAGGTGAGATCGCCGTTCGTCACGGTGATGCGGAGCGGCTGGTCCAGTGGTGCGGTGCGATCGCGCGCGCTCTCTTTCAATGCGGCTGTCGCGGCCGCGCTCACCCCACGAATCAGCCGGCGATTCGGAAGGCGCTTGCGCGGATCAACTCCGTCCAGCGGCTGGTGGCGGCCGCCCAGGGCATTGACGAGAAACGCCGCGGTCTCGGGGTGAGAAAAAAAGTTCACGTGCGTCACTGCGCCGGACAGGTTGCCACCAGGGCCGAAGCATCCGATTCGCGTCGCCGGAATGAACGTCGCGTCCGAGCGATCGATCCGCCAGCCACCCTCGGATGGAACAACCAGGTCGTTAGCGGACGAGAAGAACCCATCGATTCCGATGTCGAGCAGTCGTTGAAGCGTCTCGCCGGTCGGCTCGTAGTTGGCCACCAACGCCGAGTAGGCGTCGGGAGGCGGACCGGGTTCCCGCTGGATCGCGGCGATCACCTCTCCCTCCGCGTCCATCGAATGCAGGCCGGGAAGGTCGCCCGACGCATGATTGGCCAGCCAGTTCAGGCCATGGGCGACAAAAGCCGCGCCGCTCGTGAAAGGGTTGTCCGGAAACAGCTCGAGCAAGTTCGCCATCCACCCGATCGTTTCGTCCCAGCGCTTCGGCGTGGCGAGCGGCGTCCCGTCGTTGGGCGACGCCACCAGCACCGCGCGACCGAGCTTGAAGCGCCGAGAGAGATCGCTGAACTGCTGTGCCCGCTCCACGAGGGTCCGCAGGACC
>Ga0310889_10000065_pt1 | contig 16970 bp, 12 predicted proteins | sample T20D2metaG_FD_204583 | JGI IMG/M metagenome (GOLD analysis project Ga0310889, IMG submission 204583) | Lab incubated soil microbial communities from West Virginia University Organic Research Farm, Morgantown, WV, United States - T20D2 | ecosystem: Environmental > Terrestrial > Soil >... | reverse complement strand
GATGCCCATGTAGCACTCGGCACACTTGGGAACGTCCTTCAGCACTTCGTTGAATTTGGCGATCGCCTCGTCGTTCTTCCCGGCATTGGTGAGCGCCGCGGCTTCCGCGTACGCCGCCTTGATGCCGGCGACCTTGGCTTCCGCTTTGGCCCGCTCTTCCTTCGACACGCCTTCCATCGAGGCGCCGCCCTTGGTGATGGTCAAGTTGACTTCAGCCATGTCGAGGCTGATGCGGTTCGTCTTGGAGGCCGACAGGCCGTCCTTTTCAGCCGTGATCTTGTACTGGCCGGGCGGAAGACCAATCTGCATGAACTCGCCGTTCTTCTTGCTCTTCACCTCGAATTTCGTGTTGTTGTCGAGCTGCTGAATCGTAACCTTCGCGCCCTCGACCGGCTTGCCCTCAGCGTCGGTCACCTTGCCCCTGACCTGTCCCGTCTGAGCAGCCGCCGGAACGGTCAGAGCGACGAGGCCAAGCACCATCGCACAGATGACCAGCGAACGGCTGACGATGTGTCTGCCCATGTCCAATCCTCCGTCACACACTGAAAAACGGCCGTGAACCGAATGAAGTCTGACCTGTAGTTTATCACTCAGCGTGTTGGACTACGCAGAAGGTCTGGCGATCAAACGGCGCGAGCGACCGGAGCGAGCGCCGGCGGGCGCCGGGGTGGCGACCAAGCCCAAAGTACGAATGCTGACGCGGCGGACGGCAGCTAGTAGCTGAGCTGTTCCCCTATTGGCCGAAGAACTCGTCAATATCACCGATCTCAGTCGTGACCGGTGCGGGCGGCAACGAGTTCAAGAACCGACGACCGTATCCCATCGACCGTAGACGCGGATCGAGGACTGCCAGCACGCCGCGATCCTGCCGATGGCGAATCAGCCGGCCGAGTCCCTGTTGCAAGGCGAGAATGGCGAGCGGAATCTGATAGTCGCCGAAAGCGGATCCGCCGGCCGCATTAATCGCCTCGATTCTCGCCGCGGTGATCGGATCGCCGGGCGACGCGAACGGCAGCTTGTCGATGATGACGCAACTCAGCGCGTCGCCGACGACATCCACGCCCTGCCAGAAGCTCGAGGTGGCGAGCAGTACCGCGTTGGGAGTCACTTTAAAATCGCGCAGCAGCGCCGAGCGAGGTGCGTCTCCCTGCACCAGGATTGGATATTCAATGTCGGCCTTCACGCGCGCGTGCACTTCACGCAGGTTCGCGTAGCTGGTGAACAACACGAACGCGCGCCCTTTCGTGCGTTTGACGATCTCGACAACTTCGCGTGCGACGGCCGAGGAGAACTCGCGCGCACGCGGATCGGGCATGCGCTTGGGGAGATAGAGAATTGCCTGCCGCGAGTAATCGAACTCCGATGCGAGCCGGATCTCCTGCGCCTTGCGGATGCCAAGCCGGCTACGCACGTACTCGAACGAGCCATCGACCGTGAGTGTCGCAGAGGTGAGGACGGTGCCCGACATTCGATCGATGAGCAGATCCCGCACAATCGACGACACGTCAATCGGAGAGGCGCGAAGGAATACGCCGCGTCCGCGGACGTCGAGGTAGTAGACAAATCCGGTGTCGTCGGCGCGCAGCAGGAAGTCCACGTCCTTCCGCAGCTCCGCGACCCGCGTGCCAAGCGCCAGAACGTCGGGCGGCGCTTCGCGCGTCAGCGCGATTTCCGCTTCGAGCGCTTCAAGCGCGCGCACGAGCGCCAGCCCCTCGTCGGCGACGCGATTCAGTTGTGTGGCTCCGATGCGGATGCGCGTCTCGTTACCGGCGGCGCCAGGTCCATCGAACCTGATCAACTGCAGCACCGAAAAAAACGCGCGCGCATGATCGCGAACGCGCTCTGCCCGATCCTTCAGATTGTCGGACGCCTCCTGGTCGGGGATCAATTTTGCCGCGACCGCGCGATCGACATCGTGCCCCAGGTCGTCGACGCGATAATTGCTGACGGCAATCCCGAAGTATTGGGTGGCGACATCTTCGAGCTGGTGCGCCTCGTCGACGACGGCATAGTGGCAGGTGGGGATGACTTCGCCATACGCGCTCTGCCGGACCGACGCATCGGCGCACAAGAGATGGTGATTGACGACGACGAGATCCGATTCCGCGGCCTGCTGGCGCATCCGCGTGATGAAGCAGTCGTCATAATGCGGGCATTCAGTGCCGATGCAGTTCTCGCTGCTCGCCGCAATATCTTTCCAGAAGGGCAGGTCCTCCGGAAGATCCTCGAGTTCGGCGCGATCGCCGGTCTTGGTTTCGGCGCGCCACTCGTCGATGAGGCGTATGTAGATTGATTCATCGCGCGTGAATCCGAGGGACTGCGCGACACCCCCTTCCTTAAAGGATTCAAATCGATGAAGGCACAGATAGTTGCCGCGCCCCTTCATGTAGGTCGCGCTGAAGGGGATGCCCAGTGACTCGCGGAGAACGGGCAAGTCCTTGTAGAAGATCTGTTCCTGGAGGTTTTTCGTCCCGGTTGAAACGAGTACTCGGCGGCGGGAGAGGATTGCGGGAATGAGATACGCGAGCGTCTTCCCGGTGCCCGTCCCCGCCTCGGCCAGCAACACGCCGCCGCCGCTGAACACGTCGGCCGCACGGTCCGCCATTTCAAGCTGACCGTTGCGCGCTTCGAACCCGGCCAGTGCGGTCGCAATGGGGCCGTGCTCGGCGAACGCGGCGGCGACCGCAGCATGCAGTCTCGCCGCGGTTGGTGGCTTTACTGTTCCGGATACAGCGGGAACTTCCGGCACAGTCCCTCGACTTCGGTGCGAATGGCGCCGAGCACGCGTTCGTCGTCCGGCGACGCCAGCGCGCGCGCGATGTAATCAGCGATCAGATCCATTTCAGGTTCGCGCATCCCTCGGCTGGTCACCGCCGGTGTGCCGACGCGAATGCCGCTCGCCACCATGGGCGGGTTCTTGTCGAAGGGGATCGCGTTTTTGTTGACCGTGATGCCGGCCTTGCCGAGCGCGGCCTCGGCGACTTTGCCGGTCAGCCCTTTCGAGAACACGTCGACGAGCATCAGATGATTGTCGGTGCCGCCGCTGACGAGGCGGAAACCCGCCGTCGACAGGGCGCGTGCCAGTCGCTGCGCATTGGCGACAATCTGTCGCTGATACTCGACGAACCCCGGCTCCATCGCTTCCTTGAAGCACACGGCCTTTGCCGCAATGATGTGCATCAACGGCCCTCCCTGCACGCCAGGGAACAACGCCCGATCGAGATCCTTTGCGTATGGCGCGCGGCAGAGCACCATCCCGCCGCGCGGACCGCGCAGCGTCTTGTGCGTTGTGGTGGTGACGAAGTCCGCATGCGGGACGGGACTCGGATGGACCTTGGCGGCGACCAGTCCGGCGATGTGCGCCATGTCGACGACGACCGGGGCACCGACGCGGCGACCGACGCCGGCGATCCGCTCGAAATCAAACACGCGGGGGTACGCGCTCGCCCCCACCATGATCATGTTCGGCTTGTGCTCGTGAGCGAGCCGCTCGAACTCGTCGTAGTCGATGCGCTCGTCGTCTTGACGCACGCCGTAAGGCACGATCGTGTAGAGCTTGCCGGAAAAGTTCAGCGGGTGGCCATGCGTCAGGTGGCCACCATGCGCGAGGTTCATACCGAGCACGGTGTCGCCTGGCTTGAGCAAAGTGAAATACACCGACATGTTGGCCTGCGCGCCGGAGTGCGGCTGCACGTTCGCGTGCTCGGCGCCAAAGAGTTCCCTGGCGCGCGCGATCGCCAGCGATTCCGCGACGTCGACGAACTCGCAACCGCCGTAGTAACGCTTACCGGGATAGCCTTCGGCGTACTTGTTCGTGAGCACGGACCCGGCGGCTTCGAGCACCGCCTGGCTCACGAAATTCTCCGACGCAATCAGTTCCAATCCGCTGTTTTGGCGATGGCGTTCGCTTCGGATCGCGGATGCGATCTCCGGATCGGATTCAGCCAGCGATCGCCAGCGGATGGGAGTCTCAGTATTGGTCGTCATGATGTCCTTGTCGCGTGTAGAAAGGTGATTGCCGGTCCCGGTCGGTGGTCATGAGGCGGCACGTGCCGACCGCTCGATCTCGGCAATCTGATCGATCCGCCGCTGATGTCGGCCGCCGGCGAACGCGGTGGCGAGCCAGAGTGCCACGATTTCTTCCGCCAGTGTGCCGGCCACGATGCGGGCGCCGATCGCCAGGACGTTGGCGTCGTTGTGCTCGCGCGACAGCCGCGCCGTGTACAGATCGTTGCACAACGCGGCGCGCACGCCTGGAACTTTGTTGGCGGCGATCTGCTCCCCCTGGCCGCTGCCACCGATCACAATGCCGCGGTCGGCGCGGCCGTCTGTGACGTGGCGCGCGACGTCGGCGCAGATCGGCGGGTAATCGGCGGTCGCATCGCTGTGCGTGCCGCGGTCGTTCACCGTATGTCCGAGCCGTTCGAGCGCGGTGATGAGGTGCTGCTTCAGCGCGAAGCCTGCATGATCCGCGCCGATGGCGATGCGCATAGCGTGAGATTATACAGGGGTGCCTTGGACGCCAAGGGTGCCTTGATGGCCAAGGGTGCCTCACGCCCGCATGATGTCAACCGTCACGCTGAAATACCGAGGCGAAGAACGCGTTCGTTCCGGTCATCCGTGGATCTACAAGTCCGACGTCGCAAAAATTGATGCGCGTGGCGGCGATACCGTACGCGTTATTGGCAGCCGTGGGCGCGCGCTCGGGCACGCGCTCTACAGTGATCGCTCCGAAATTGCGCTGCGGTTTATCACGCATGATGGCGCACCGGTTGATGCCAGCCTCTGGCGCCGCCGCTTGTCGCAGGCGATCCAGTTTCGAGAACGACTCGATCTCCATGCCGACGCGTATCGGCTCGTGCACGGCGAGGCGGATCTCCTGCCGTCGCTGATCGTCGATCGCTACGGCGATTACCTGGTGCTGCAGGCGCTCTCACAGGGAATGGATCGCCTCGCTCCCGAACTGACGCAGTTGCTCGTTGAGCTGGTTCGGCCGGCAGGGATTCTGGCGCGCAACGATCCGCGGGTGCGGCTGCTCGAAGGGCTCGAGCAACGTGTTGATGTGCTCTACGGAACCGTCCCTGATCAAATTGAAGTTCGCGAGGGCAGCGTTTCCTACATCGTCGATCCGTATCGCGGACAGAAGACCGGTCTTTTTCTCGATCAACGAGAGAACCGCGTGGCTGCGGCAAAGTACGCGCGCGGTCGGTTACTCGATGCGTTCAGCTACAACGGTGGATTTGCGCTCGCATTGGCACCTCATTGCGACGAGGTGGTGGCGATCGATATCTCCGAAGATGCCGTCGCGCGCATTGCGGAAAACGCGCAACGCAACGGCGCTCGCAACGTCCGAGCCCGCGCGATGAACGTATTCGACGAGCTGCGCGAGCTGGAACGGCGCGGCGAGCGGTTCGACACGATCGTCCTCGATCCGCCGGCGTTTGCGAAAAACAAGGCGTCGGTCGCGAAGGCGCTGTCGGGATACAAGGAGATAAACCTTCGGGCGTTGAAGATCCTGTCTCCCGGAGGATTCCTGATCACGTGCAGCTGCTCCTACAACGTGAGCGAAGGAGACTTTGCCGACCTGCTCGCCGCGGCCGCGGCCGATGCGCAGGCACAAATCTCGGTCGTGGAGAAACGGATGCAAGGGCGGGATCACCCAGTCCTGATCACCGTGCCCGAGACGTTCTACCTCAAGTGCTTCATCCTCCGGAAGCTCGACTGATCGACGTTACCCGCCGGGTAAATCATTACTAAGGAAGTAACCGGACGCGCGCCCGCCGAGCGCGTAATTCTCCGTGCCCGCGTTCGTCTGATAGTGGAACGACAGTTGCGCACTCGGCAACGTGATGAAGCTCTGCGTCGGCGCCCTTTCTCTGCTGCTGCTGACCTACCTCCAACCCGCGGCGGCTCGTGTCGGCATCGAGATGCGAAATGTGCGATTACATGTCGCGAGCGATGCGATAGTCGACGTCAAATGGCTGAAGGGGGCACTCGTCAGTCCTGCCGGCCACATCCCGGTGTTTGACGATCAGAACTCGTACACGATGGACATCGAGGATGGCGAGATGTCGGTCGATGCGGGAAACCTGACCGCGCTCGTGAACCACGCATTCGACTATCAGGGCTCGGCCTTGTCTGATCTGCGCCTGACGTTCGAAGCGGGCCATCTCGTTCAGCGCGGGACGCTCAAAAAAGGCATCAGCGTGCCGTTCACGATCACCGCGACCGTCGCGGCCACACCGGATGGCCGGCTCACAGTACACCCGATCAAGGTGAAGACGGCAGGCGTGCCTTCAACCAAGATCATGTCGATCGTTGGCGTCGAGCTCGACGACCTGCTCAAGAGTCGTCCCGACCGTGGCATCACTTTCAAAGACAACGATCTATTTCTCGATGCGACACGCATGCTGCCCGCGCCGCGGACGAACGGCCGGCTGACCCACGCGTTCATTCGTGGGAACACGCTGGTGCAGATCTTTGGACAAGGGGCCACCGCTGCCGGCCGCGCGAGTGGCAATTACATCTGGTTTCGCGGCGCATCCATTCGATTCGGCAGGTTGACGATGTCGAATGCGGACTTGAAGCTCATCGATATGGATCCGCGCGATCCGTTTGACTTCTACTCAGCGCGATATAACGAGCAGCTGGTCGCGGGTTACTCGAAGAACACACCAGATCATGCGCTCCGGACGTACATGCCCGACTTTGGTGACTTGCCACGCCGTCGCTGACGCATTCGCCGGAACGGCGGGGCCCGGGTGCTATAGTCATCCTCAAGGACACCATGACTACTCGCACCTCGCTGCCGCCGCTCCAGGCCTCTGATTTCACGTCGGCCTTTCCCAATTCCACCAGGATCTACGTCGAGGACCGGGGAGTCCGCGTTCCGATGCGCGAGATCGGGCTCACCACTGGCGAGGTCCTTCGCGTGTACGACACCAGCGGACCGCAGGACGTCGATGTGCGGACCGGCCTGCCAACGGTTCGGGCGCCATGGATTTCGGCGCGCCGCGACACCGGAATGGTGACCCAGCTCCAGTTCGCGCGCGCCGGCATCGTCACCGAGGAGATGGCCTTCGTTGCCGTGCGAGAAGGGTTCGACGCGGAGTTCGTCCGGGCCGAGGTGGCGCGCGGCCGGGCGATCATCCCCGCCAACATCAATCACCCCGAGCTCGAGCCAATGATCATCGGCCGCAACTTTGCGGTGAAGATCAACGCCAACATCGGAAACTCCGCCGTGTCGTCGTCGATCGAGGAGGAGGTCGAGAAGCTGCGATGGGCGACGCTCTGGGGGGCAGACACCGTCATGGATCTCTCGACCGGGCGCGACATTCATCAGACCCGCGAGTGGATTCTCAGGAACGCTCCCGTGCCGATCGGCACGGTCCCAATCTACCAGGCGCTCGAAAAGGCGGGCGGCCGGCCTGACGATCTGACATGGGAGATCTACCGCGACACGCTCATCGAACAGGCGGAACAGGGCGTCGATTACTTCACGGTCCACGCCGGCGTGCTGCTCCGCTACATTCCGATGACCGCGCGTCGGCTAACCGGCATTGTCTCGCGCGGCGGCTCCATTCTCGCCAAATGGTGCCTGGCGCATCACCAGGAGAATTTCACCTACACGCATTTCCGCGAGATCTGCGAGATCATGCGCGCGTATGACGTGTCGTTCTCGCTCGGAGATGGACTGCGTCCGGGATCCATCGCCGACGCGAACGACGAGGCGCAGTTCGCCGAACTCAAGACGCAGGGTGAACTCACACGGATTGCCTGGGATCACGGCGTACAGGTCATGAACGAGGGTCCGGGCCATGTTCCAATGCATCTCATCAAAGAGAACATGGAGAAACAGCTCGAATGGTGCGACGAGGCCCCGTTCTACACACTCGGGCCGCTGACCACCGACATCGCGCCAGGCTACGATCACATCACGTCGGCGATTGGCGCGGCGCAAATCGGCTGGTATGGGACGGCCATGCTCTGTTACGTCACGCCAAAGGAGCATCTCGGTCTCCCGGATCGCAACGATGTCAAGGCCGGAGTCATTGCCTACAAAATCGCCGCCCACGCGGCCGACCTCGCCAAGGGTCATCCTCGCGCTCAGGCGTGGGACGACGCGCTGTCGAAAGCGCGATTCGAGTTTCGCTGGGAAGATCAGTTCAACCTGTCGCTCGATCCGGTGACGGCTCGCGCCTTCCATGATGCGACACTGCCGGCTGAGGGCGCCAAGCTCGCCCACTTCTGCTCGATGTGCGGTCCGAAGTTCTGTTCGATGGAACTGACGCAGCAGGTGCGCAATCTTGCGACGAGCGACGCGCTGAAAGGCATGGCCGAGAAGGCGCGCGAGTTCCGCGACCAGGGCGGAGAGCTCTATCTGAAGCGAGAGTGAATCGCTACGACGCCTCTGCCGCGCGCGATCCGGCAGACCATTCAACCACCACCGCCAGGTCGCGGCCGAATGCGCTGTCTTGGTGCGAATCGACCATCGCGAGGACCTGGGCATCGAGCAGCGCCGCTGCTGACGGCGATTCGAACTGTGCGCGGTTGCTGTAGATGCTGCGCGCGTAATCGAGATTGGCGAGCAGGCGCCGCTTCAGTTCTTCCCCTTCTTTCCCAGCGTCGACATCGGCGTGATACATCTGCTCGATTTCGCTGAGCAACGATGTCGCATACGCCCGCAGTTCGGCCATCGTCTTCAGTTCGGTGGTCAGCCGCATCAGCAAGGCGACGCTGTGATGGCGCAGCGCTTCGGCGAACTTCAGGTTCACATCTTCCGCCCCGCGTGCCTCGTGTCCCGCTTCGGCAAAATCGTCGGCGTAAACAAGTGCGATCGTTTCGCCGTCGACCACGATCGGCATCGCCAGACCGAACGACGGCGAGCCGCCGAAGGGGAGGCCGCTGGCGTCGAGCGCCTCGCCGCTCAACCGCTCGGTGACGCCAGAGGTCACCGCCCGGGTCAGCAGCGAATCCATCGCCAGCGGAATCATGACCTTGCCGATGTCGTTGGTCAGGTCGAAACCAATCTGATGCGCGCCTTCAAGCCGATTACCTTTGACGCGGAACAGCGCCACGCGCGGGAATTCCGCCGCGAGCTGTTCGCCGAGCGTCGCGAGAACATCGCTGATGGTCGTCGCCCCCGACAAGGCGTCGAACGCGCCGATGAGTCCATCCAGGAGGCCACTGCTCGGTGCCGCGAGATCGTGATCGACGTGGTCGACGACGACGTCCGAGCTCGGCCCGCGGGCTTCGAGTTCGCGAATGGTGGCGAGGTGCTGTTCCTGTTCACGCTCGAGCGCCTGGACGCGTGCCGCGCTCGTCTTGAACAGGGTGGTGACGGCGCTGAGCTTTGCTTCCGCGGCTTGCGCCTGGCTGTTGGCCGCCGTTGCCGCAGCCTCGGCCTTGCGTTTGTCCGCGACGGCGATTTCAAGATCCGCCGAGGCGCGCTTGGCTTCTTTCCGGGCGCCGTCAATCTGCGATTTGATGGTCTGCAGTTCGCTCTCGGCCGTTGAACGCGCCGCCGCTTCCTTGTCGCGCGCGGCAATCGCCTCAGCTCTCGCCGATTCGAGTTTCTTGACCGAGCCGGTCACATCCGCGAGCTGCTTCTGAATTGACTGGGCCTGCTTCTGTTCGGTCTGGAGTTCGCCGCGAATCGCATCGAGCTGCGTCCGCGCATCCTTGAGCGAGATCGCGAGCGCTTCTTTTTCGCCAATGACGTCGGCGAGTTCCGCGCGCAAGGCGTCCGCGATCTTCCGCGCCTCCGCCGACAGGTGTTTCAGCTTGGCGTCGGCTTCGGCGGCGGCGGCCTTGGAGATGCGTTTGACGACTTCGTCGACGTCACGCTCGAAGTCGGGGGGTGAAGTGACCGACTGTTCGAGGGCTTTCGTTGCCGAATCGAGGGCAGCGCGCAACGCATCGACCCGTTTTCGGGACGCCTGCGAAGCGTTCTCGAGGACCCGCGTCAGCAGCGCCGACGTCTCTTTCGCCGCGAGGGTATTGAACTCCATATAGAAGGGCGCTCCAACTCTGCAAGGTGAAAGCCGCACCACTGCCAGTCGATTACCGGGAATTTCCGTGCAGATCTGGCGGACTGTGGTTACAACGTGCGGGGGCGGAACACGATTCTGTAAGCGGAGTCTCGCTCCTGCAGGCTTACTTTGGCGCTCCGGGCGGATTGGGCACTATTTGAATGATGGTCTTGAACCGCGCGGGATTGCCGCCGGGTTTCGGATTGATATAACCGGCCGATCCCGCCCAGGTGTAATCCTTCACCGTGACACTCGGCATGAATGCCATCGTTTCTTCCTTGAACCTGCCGATCTCGAACATGTGCACCGGAGGTTCTTCGAACACGACTTCCCCCCGCTGCTTCAGCGTCGTCCTGTACCAGCCGACGATCTGTGCGAAGTCGGAGATCGTGCCGTACAAGTAGTACCGCTGCCCGCGACCGGCGTCGTAGGACGTGATGAACTGCGATCCCGGATAGATTGGAACACCGAGATCGCCTGGATCACCTTTATCTGGCGTGGAGACCGGAGCGGGTGTTGCTGGTGCGCTCGGTGACGCCGGCGGCGGCGACTGCGTCGGGGGCTTCGATGGTTGCTGGCCCGGCCGGGGGAATGGTGGTGGACCTTGCGCCCAGGCGAGCGTCGGCACCGTGATCACGATTGCCGCGAACAACGGACGCAAGGATCTACCGAGCATGATCCTTATTAAGCCACAGAAATGTTTGCCGTGGCAGTACTTCTGATTCAACGATGTGCAGTGACGTCGAAGGGCCGAAGCGTCGAGGCATCCGAAGAGTCGACGGTAATCGTGGGCCGTGTCAGTGGGCCAGTGAACGCTGCGATACAGATAAACTGAACAGGTGCCGGACACCAGGTCACCGCTGCTTGATTTCTGTCGATCGCAATCAGTCTGGGTGCGAGAGACCGTCGAGGCTCTCGTGCGCCTCGAGTCGCCAAGCGACGATAAAGCCGCCGTCGATCGATGCGCCGCGGAGCTCACGCGACGGCTTGGTGCACTTGGCGCGGAGGTGACGCGCGTACCGCAGAGTACGTGCGGTGATCATGTCCGCGCGGAGTGGCGGCCGAGCGGTTTACAGACTGGCGGCACGCCGATCCTCTTGCTCGGCCACTTCGATACGGTCTGGCCGGTAGGAACACTCGAGCGAATGCCGATTCATGAACGGGAGGGTCGCCTTTTCGGACCCGGCATTTTTGACATGAAGGCGGGCATTGCCGCCTCGATGCTCGCGATGCGCGCGCTGATCGAATTCCGGAAGCTGACGCCGCACGTCGTGATGTTGTGGACGACTGACGAAGAGATTGGCAGCGGCACGTCACGTGCGCTCATCGAAGAAACCGCCCACGCGGCGGCGGCGGTCCTGGTCCTCGAACCGTCGCTGCCGCGCGGGGCGGCCAAGACCAGTCGCAAAGGCGTTGGCGAATTCACTGTGACCGTGCACGGCGTCGCCGCGCATGCAGGCCTTGACCCCGGCAAGGGGGCCAGCGCGACTCACGAACTCGCGCGGCAAGTGCTGGCGCTCGAAACGCTCCAGGATCCTGGCCGCGGGATCACGATCAATGTCGGCGTGATCTCCGGAGGGTCGCGAAGCAACGTAATCGCCGATCGGGCCACCGCGCAAATCGACGTCCGGATACAGACGATGGAAGATGCCGGACGGATTGAGAGTGCCATTCGTAGTCTGCGTCCGACACGTCCATCAATTCGTCTGGACATATCCGGCGGCATTGGCCGTCCCCCGCTCGAACGTTCTGCGGTCGTCGTTCGTCTGTATGAGGAAGCTCGCCGCGTTGCCGCCGCCTTCGGACGGGAGTTGGGCGAGGGGGCCGCGGGCGGCGGATCGGACGGGAATTTTACCGGCGCGTTGGGTGTTCCCACTTTAGATGGTCTCGGCCCTGAAGGGGACGGGGCTCACGCGATTCACGAACACGTATTACTTGACGACCTGAGCTGGCGAGGCGCATTCCTGGCGGGGTTGATTGAGTCTCTGGCCGGATCCTCTACGTCAGCCGTTCAACGATAGAATAGAGCCATGGCAAACGGTATCAAAACGGTGTTGCTGCTCGGTCTGATGAGCGGCGTGCTACTGGCATTGGGCGAGTGGCTGGGCGGAGCCAACGGCCTCGTCTTCGCCTTTGTCATCGCCGCGATCATGAACCTCGGATCGTACTGGTTCTCGGACAAACTTGTCCTGAGCATGTATCGCGCGCAGCCGGTGGGCCCCGAACACCCACTCTACCGAATGGTCGAGCGGCTGACGCAGCGCGCGTCGTTGCCGATGCCGAAGGTGTACATCATTCCGGATCCTTCGCCGAATGCGTTTGCGACTGGTCGCAACCCGTCGCATGCCGCGGTGGCGGCGACGCAGGGCATCCTGCAGGCGCTGAGCGAGCACGAACTCGAGGGCGTCATTGCGCACGAGCTGGCGCACGTGAAGCATCGCGACATCCTGATCAGTTCGATTGCCGCGACGATGGCGGCGGCGATCATGATGGTCGCGCGTATGGCGCACTTCGCTGCGCTGTTCGGAGGATATGGCGGGCGAGGGGACGATCGCGATCGCGGCAACAATCCCATCGCGCTGCTGGCGATGGTCATTCTGGCGCCGGTCGCTGCGTTGCTGATTCAGATGGCGATTTCACGTTCCCGCGAGTTCGCCGCCGACGCCGGCGGCGCCAGCATCGCGGGCACGCCGTACGGGCTTGCGGATGCGCTTAGGAAGATCGACGCCATCTCGAAACGCGTACCGCTCGATGCCAATCCGGCAACGGCGCACATGTTCATCGTCAAGCCGTTCACCGGCGGCGGTCTCATGTCGCTCTTCAGCAGCCATCCGCCAACCGAAGCACGCATTCGCGCCCTTCTTGGCGGAGTCGGATAAGCGCTAGTAAGGGCAACTCCCTTCACTAGTGGGTGACAGCCGTCTCCGGGTCCGGGCGTGTTCCCGACCCGGGGAGCCGGCGCCTGTACGATTCCTCGGTCCTTCCTCTCTTTTTTCAACAACTAAGCGCCGTCTCGACGGTCCTCATCGGTGGCCTTTTTTTTGCTCTTTAGGTAAGGCAGCGAGTCGTCGGCCGGGTGGAAAGCCGGAGCGTGACTCGCCTTTGGGAGGCGGCCGTGGAGGACTTCGACATTCCGCAGAACAAGATGGCCGAGTCGGCCGAACGAGTGGTCGACCGCGCACTCGACGAGGCCCGCCGGCGCGACCATGCACTGCTCACCAACGAGCACGTATGCCTGGCGTTCGCGCAGGTGGAATGGGACATGTTCGGGCAGGTCATGCGTGACCTGGAGCTGAATCCCCATGAAATCCTGCAGGCCATCGAGGAACACCTCCGGCTGTTGCCCAATGTGCCAGGCCGTGAGTTGCGCGTGGCTCCTTCAACCAAGCTGCTGTTCAAGCTAGCACTGTTGCACGCCAGCCGATCCGGTCGTCACACGATCGAAGCCACAGATCTGTTCTCCGCCATCTTTGAAGAGACGCAGGGCATTCCCGTCTCGATCATCAGACGCCACGGAATCGAACCCGAAATGCTGGTGACGCGTCTCGCGACTCGCATGCGCGATCACGAGATGCACGAAGAGCGATTGAAGAAGCGGTTCGAATTGCCGCCGTTCCTCAAGCACTTCGCGACCAACCTCAACCAGCTTGCTCGACAGGACAAAGTTCCGCCCGTCTTCGGGCGCGAGCGCGAGATGGATCAGGTGTTCGAGGTGCTGTGCCATCGCGAGCGTGCGAACTCCGTGCTGCTGCTCGGCGAGCCCGGGGTCGGCAAGACCGCGATCGCCGAAGGCTTGGCACGGCGAATTGAGTTCGAGCCGGAACGTGTGCCGGTCCGGTTGCGCGATTGCCAGATCGTCAACCTTCAGATGAACACGATCGTCGCCGGAACGATGCTTCGTGGCATGTTCGAGGATCGCATCCAGAACGTCATTCGCGAGATCAAAGAGCGGCCGAACCTCATTCTGTTCATCGATGAAGTGCACACGATGATCGGTGCCGGGTCGGCACTGGGTGCCCCGTCCGATGCCGCCAACGTGTTCAAGTCGGTGCTGGCACGTGGTGAGGTCCGTATCATCGGCGCAACCACGTTGAGCGAGTACAAGGAGTTTCTCCAGGAAGACGAAGCGCTCGCGCGGCGTTTCCGAACGGTCCATGTGTCCGAACCGTCGATCGACGAGACGCGGACGATTCTTTACAGCCTCAGACCGAGACTCGAGCGCAACTACTCGGTGCGGATCCAGGATGCCGCGATCGAGACAGCGCTCGAGATGTCGCCGCGCTACATGCGCCACCTCCAGCTGCCGGACAAAGTGATCGGATGGCTCGACACCGCAGCCGTCAAAGCGGAAATCTCACGCCGTTGGGAAGTGACCTCGAACGACGTCGTCAACGTCATCTCGAAAGTGGCACAGATTCCCGAGGACATGGTGTTCCGCGAGGTGTCCGATCGCTTCCGCAACATGGAAACGCGGCTCGGCGATCGCGTCGTCGGTCAGCGGCAGGCGATCGATGCAGTCGCCAAACGTCTGGTGCTCAACAAAGGGCCGCTGAAGGATGGATTCGATCGTCCGGATGGCGTGCTGCTGTTCCTCGGACCGACCGGTGTCGGCAAGACCGAGCTGGCAAAGTCGGTTGCGGAATTCCTGTTCGGCGACGAGAAGAAGATGATTCGCGTCGACATGTCCGAGTATCAGGACGGCGCCGTGTCAGTCGACAAGTTAATCGGAATGCCACGCGGCATCGTCGGCTCCGAGCGCGGCGGCGTGCTCACCAACCAGTTGAAGGACAGCCCTTATTCCGTCGTGTTGCTGGACGAAGTCGAAAAGGCCAGCCCCTCGATGCTGAATGTGTTCCTGCAGGCATTCGATGAGGGATGGATCACGGACGGCCGCGGCAAGCGCGTCTATCTCAGCGATGCGATCGTGATCATGACATCGAATATCGGCTCTGAGTGCTTCCGGAAGTTGAGCAGTCCGCTCGGCTTCTTCTCGAAGCAGATCGGCGTCGAGCAGGTCCAGGGGGAAATCGCCAGGGAACTGGAGCGCCGCTTCTCGCCCGAGTTCCGCAACCGCATCGACGAGGTTGTCATCTTCCGTCCCCTGACGAAGGACGAAGTCAGGGCGATCGCGCTGCACCAGATCACGCGGATCGAACGCACCCTTGCCAAGAGCGGGCGCTCGCTCAAAGTAACGCCGGCGGCCGTAGAACAACTCGTCACCGACGGGTATAGCCTGGCCTACGGTGCGCGCTTCCTGAAGCGCGTGATTGAGGCCAAGATCAAGCTGCCGATCAGTCAGCGCTGGACGGAAGGGGACGAGTTCACGGCCGATGTCCGCGACGGGCACGTCGAGATCGACGTCTCGCGCGCGAACGGTCAGTATCCGCAGCTCGCAGCGACGGCGTAAGCCAAGCTGTTCAGGACTCCCAGGAGAGGGCCGCTTGTTGAGGAGCGGCCTTCTCTTCTTCGACCGTGTCGGCATCCTCCGCCACGCTTTCTTCGTCTCGCGATCGCCTTCGACGGACGTCGTACCGCTGCTGAAGAACATCGATCATTCCGCGCACAGCTTTGACGTATTCACTCTTCGCGTACGCCCCCGCGTACAGCCGATTGTATGAAGCGACCAGATGTGGGAATTGCTGCTGCAGGAAGCCCATGAAATGATCTTTGGTTCCGCCCTTCAGATACAGAAGATTGGCCCCGACGAAGGCGGCACCGTGATCGGCGATCGCTTTGATGGTGGCTTCGAGCTTCGCCGGTTGCGTGGTGAAGCCCGGCACGACCGGCGCCATGAGAACTCCCGCATTCACGCCGGCATCGCGCAACTGGCGCACGGCGCGTAATCGCTGAAGCGGTGGAGCAGTGCCCGGTTCCAACGCCCGCCACGCCTCATCGTCGATCGTCGGCACACTCATATACACCGTACAACCCGCGCGCCGCCCGAGCTGCTCGAGGATCTCTCCGTCGCGGACCACCATCGGGCCTTTGGTAACGAGCCCGATTGGCGTCTTCGCCGCGAGTAAGGCCTCGAGCGATCTGCGCGTGAGCTTGTAGTGCCCTTCGATGGGTTGGTAGGGATCGGTGGCCGTGCCGACCGCGACCTGCTCTCGAACCCATGACGGTTTGTCGAGTTCCTTCTTTAGAACCTCCACGAGATTGACCTTCACGAAGATCACGGAAGAGAAATCATCGTCGGGCCCGAGCTCGAACTGCGTCTGATATCGGCGCGCGAAACAGTAATGACAGCCGTGGGTACAGCCGCGATATGGATTCAAGGTCCAGTTGAACGGCATGCCTTTGACGGCGTTCAACGCGGAGCGGCAGGTGACTTCCTGATACCTTGCGGCGTCGGCCCGGCGCTGTGCCTCGTCCAGCGCCGCGTCGCCGCGTTCGCGGATCTGGAGGGCTAGCGTCCGCGTCGTTGGAGGCCTCTTTCCCAAATCGAAGATGAGAGGTTGCTCCGACATTTGGCTAGTTTCGTCTTTTATTCGCCCTTATGTCAAGGCGCGGTCTTTAGACACCGCCAAACGAACGAGCTACAGCAGGTAAGCCAACGCAAAACCTATCTGCGCGACGAACATCATTCGATACATGTGCGCCCACGACACGTGGTTCTCTTCAACCGCGAGATCCTCAGGTCGTCGGAGCATGAGGTAGCACACGTAGATGCCGAACGCGGACATCACCATCGAGAGCAGGTAGAGCAATGCCGGCGTGCCAGTCAGAATCCCCAGGTATGCGCCGATCGCAATCATCAAGAACGGGACGACAAACGACGGAGAGATCAGCCAGGCCGCGCGGTCGACGCCATACATGATCGGCAGCGTGCGGCATCCCCCGCGCGCATCACCTTCCATATCGGCAAAGTCCTTCGTCGTTGAGGCGCCGAGGAGGAAGAGACCAAAGATCGCGCCGATGAACCAGGGCTCTCCGCCGATG
>Ga0310889_10000031_pt1 | contig 21857 bp, 17 predicted proteins | sample T20D2metaG_FD_204583 | JGI IMG/M metagenome (GOLD analysis project Ga0310889, IMG submission 204583) | Lab incubated soil microbial communities from West Virginia University Organic Research Farm, Morgantown, WV, United States - T20D2 | ecosystem: Environmental > Terrestrial > Soil >... | reverse complement strand
CCCAATTACATGCAGATTCGCGGCATCGTTCGCGCTCTTGGAGGAACGGTCGTCCCGTGGCGGTTGATTGAGGACGGCACGCGCTGGCGGCCGGATTTGGCCGCCCTCGAGCAGCTGGTGACGCCCCGGACCAAAGCCGTGGTCGTCTGTAATCCCAACAATCCGACCGGAGCCAGGGTAACTGGCGACGAGCTGAACCAGATATGCGGGGTTGCGGCTCGTGCCGGGACATGGGTTCTGTCCGACGAGATTTACCGCGGCGCAGAGCTGGACGGCGTCGAGACGGAGACGATGTGGGGCCGATACGAACGCGTGGTCGTCACGTCGGGGTTGTCGAAAGCGTACGGATTGCCCGGATTACGGCTCGGATGGGTGGCTGGTCCGGCGCCGCTGGTCGACGCGTTGTGGGGCGTGCACGACTACACGTCAATCGCGCCGGGCGCCGTGAACGATCGCCTCGGTCGCATTGCCCTGTCCCACCGGGGGCAAATCCTCGCACGGACTCGCGGCATCGTCGCGGCCAACTACCCGCTCGTCCGCAAGTGGATCGAGAAGCGCGCGGCAAAGATCACACACGTGCCACCCGAAGCCGGGGCGATTCTCTTCGCGCGTTATCAGCACGCGGTGAATTCCACGGAGCTGGTCGAACGGATCCGGCGCGAGAAGAGCGTGCTGCTCGTCCCCGGCGATCATTTCGAGATGGATGGCTACATTCGAATCGGGTTCGGCAACCATCCGGGACACGTCGCCTCCGCGCTCGATCTGGTTGGCGAAGTGCTGGACGCGATCCCGTGAACAGGCCGGTTGGCGTCGACCTCGCGCTGATCGGATACGGGAATGTCGCGCGCCGTTTCGTCGGGCTGCTCGAAGAACAACTGGATCGGCTCGTTCGCGACTACGATCTGCACTGGCGAATCGTCGGCGTCGCCACTCGACGTCATGGTTCGTATTTCGATCCGCTCGGCATCGATCCCGCGAGTTTGACCGGCGCGCTCCCGACATTCGACCCCTCGATTAATTCCTTCATGGTGATCGAACAGCTCGGCCAGTCGGACGCCCAGCTGCGCGTGGTCGTCGAAACGACGACACTCGATGTGAAGAACGGCCAACCGGCAATCGATCATGTCCGCGCCGCGATCGAGTCGGGTTGCCACGTGGTGACCGCGAACAAGGGACCCGCCGCGTTTGCTTACGCGACCCTCCGGGACGAAGCCGCCGTCGCCGGCGTCCACTTCCTGTTCGAAGGCGCGGTGATGGACGGCATCCCGATCTTCAATCTGGTACGCGAAACGCTGCCGGTGGTCGATGTGCGAGGTTTTCGCGGCGTCGTCAACAGCACGACGAACCACATCCTGACCGCGATCGAGCGCGGCGAAGGGTTTGACGAAGCGCTCGCAAGGATGCAGGCGGAGGGGATCACGGAAGCCGATCCGTCCCTCGATCTCGACGGATGGGACGCCGCGGCGAAGGCCTCCGTCCTGGCCAACGTGTTGCTGGATGCGCGAGTCACGCCGCTCAACGTCAAGCGAGCCGGTATTCGGAAATCCCATGCCGAACGGGCACAAAATGCCATCGCGAATGGCCGCCGACTAAAGCTGGTGGCAACAGCGACGCGAATGGAATCGGGCTCGGTCGCGGTCGCGGTTGAGCCGATCGAGCTGCCGACGTCAGATGTGCTCGCGTCGCTGGACGGGAAGGCTAACGCGCTGGTCCTGGAGACAGACGTCCTTGGAGAGATCGCGATCTGTCAGTTGGAAGGGAACCTGACCCACACCGCGTACGCACTACTAAGCGATCTGGTTACGGTTCGGACACGGCCAGTGCCTCGCGCAGCGCCAGTTCGTCGAACCCTTTGATCGCGCGGCCGTTGACCATCGGCCTCGGAGGCTCTTGGGGGCCAACAGGGGGACGGCCAGAGTAGGCCCACTTTTCGTTGGGGTTTGGGGACATGGTCCGCCATCTTCGCTTGAGCACGAGCGCGCTCAGTCCGGATGCGAACAACACGAACGATGTCGGTTCGGGGATAGGAGCCGGTCCGCCCCCCGTCGCGCTGAACCGATACTCCGCGCTTCGGAAATCCCACACGAGAGGATTCACCTCGCCGCCTGGGCCGCCAATTACGGTTACCGTAACGGTACCCGAACCGGTCAGCGTATTGCTAAGCCCGGTTCCGGGAACAGCAGGGGGAACGACGAGTCCTGACGCTGTGAAGGGAGTACTGAAGCTACGAATCTCGCCTGCGGCCACGGGGGCTGGGAGAAGAATCGGCCCACCTTCAATGAGCAAGGCCAATGCGCCCTCGGTATCCAGGAATCCGCCGCCGACTCGGTAGCTTTCGTTGCCGTACGTGAGTGTGCCGTGGGTGGCGCCTGACGCATTGACGTCGATCCCAATTTGAGACACACACGGGTGGCAGGCGTATGGGGCGGGATCGATGTCAGAGATGCTTCCCGCGAATGTAAACATCCGCGTGCCATCGGTCCCCGTCAGCGTGAGCGGTCCTCCCCCGACCGACGTAGGCAGTATGAATACACCCGAGGTCACGGCAATTGGTTCGGCGGTCACCGTCGGCGGAGCTGCAAGCCAAAAGGCCGTCGCGCATCCGATGAGCTGGAGCGTCCATCTCATATGTTCTCCCTTCTCGATGAGGTGATTCCCGACTAAAGTGGCCGCAGGCCGGTTCGAATTTGGTGATCATGTTGGCAATAGATCACCAACATTGGGACCTTCAATCTCTCGATGACCCGCTCACCTGCTCAGCGCAGTAGCCACAAAACGCGCTCTGCTGCTTCCCAGCAAAAAGAAATCCAAACGCGTGGCAGGAGAACGATGTCGGGCATCCATGGCGACTCAGTCAATGCGATCCGGTGTATACGATGATCTCCAGCGCCATCCTTCAATTTCATGTCGACTGACGTCGCCCCTTTGACCGGACTGACCGTGCTCGACTTCACGCGCGTGCTGTCGGGCCCTTACTGCACGATGCTGCTCGCCGACATGGGAGCCCGCGTCATCAAGCTGGAGCAACCCGCGCGCGGCGACGACACACGCGGCTGGGGACCGCCATTCATCAACGGCGAGAGCGCGTACTTTCTCAGTATCAATCGCAACAAGGAGAGCCTGACGCTCGATCTGAAACAACCCTCGGCGCGGCCGATTCTCGAATCGTTGCTTGCGCGAACCGACGTGCTCGTCGAAAACTTCCGGCCAGGCACGATGGAAAGGCTCGGGCTGTCGTACGAGGCGCTGGCGGAGAAACACCCGCGCCTGATCTATTGCTCCATCTCCGGCTTCGGTCAAACCGGACCGCGGCGCGAGGAACCAGGATACGACGCCGTCATCCAAGGGGAAGCCGGTCTCATGAGCATCACCGGCGATGCCACCGGCCCGCCCTACCGGCTCGGCGTCGCCATCGCAGACATCGTCAGCGGCATGTTCGCCGCGCAAGGAATCACGCTGGCGCTTCTTGCCCGCGCCCGCACCAATCGGGGGCAGTGTGTCGACATTGGAATGCTCGACGCGACGGCGGCGCTCCTGACCTATCAGGCCGGGATCTATTTTGCGACCGGCACGACGCCTGGACGCATGGGCAACCGCCACCCGACGATCGTGCCTTACGAAACTTTTCACGCTTCAGATGGCGATTTCGTCGTCGCCGTCGGCAACGACAATCAATTTCGCACGCTCTGCCGGATCATCGGTGCAGAGGGACTCGCAAACGACGAACGGTTTTCGACCAACCGCGGACGGGTCGTGCATTACCACGAGCTGCGCCCCTTACTCATCGAGCGATTGCAGAGTCGCACCAGGCAGGAATGGGTCGGTGAATTGAAGGCCGCCGGCGTCCCGTGCGGTTCGGTCCGCGATGTCGGCGAAGTATTGAGTGATCCTCAACTCGACGCACGGTCGATGATTGAAAGCATCGATCACGTCACGGCCGGATCGATTCGCTTGCTCGGAGTGCCGATTAAACTGTCGGAGACACCCGGGTCAGTTCGTGCCGCTCCACCGGCACTCGGCCAGCACACGGATCGGATTCTCCTGGAGTGTGGTCTGTCGAGCGCGGACATTCAGAGGCTGCGCGACTCGAAGACGATCTGAAGCAGCTGGCTCTTGGCTCTGCAGCCAGCCAGCAGCTAAAAACTACCGCTCAATCAGCCGGGTTATCTCTTCCAGCAAGAAGGCCAGAACGTCTTCGTCGGTCAGATCGACGACAGCTGCGCCGTCCTTGAGCGGACGTTCGGAACTCACCATCTTGCGGCCGCGACCTCGCGTCGTCCTGCCGACTACAGCGGGCGGATCGGAGGATTCATCGAGAGCGAGTTCGATGAACTCGTCTGGGGATCGTTCAGCCGCGAGCCTGATCGAGGACGCGGGGGTGAAGACCTTGAACTGATGTCGCTCTGCATTCAACGCGGTCGCGAATTGATGAAACACCGGCGAGGCGCATTGTGAGAGGAACGTCTCGTAATCGCGCGCGGCCGCATCAGTTCGTGCGCGGCGCTCGGCCGACTCGCGGCGTGCTTTCTCGATAGCGGCACGCAGCCGCCGGCGGACCTCGGAGATCTCCACAGATTCAGGCCCGTCTCTCGACGCCGGAGACGTCGATGCCGTCGCGCTCGAGCGCCGAGATGAGGGCGGCGCGATCCGGCGCCGCGGCGCAGGCCGACGCGATGCTGACGACGTTGTTGCGGACGAGGGTGCCGAGCGCGTCAACCATCGTACGCATGCCTAGGTTGCGGCCGCTCTCGATCGCGATTGGTAGCTGCGAAATCGCGCCATCGAGGACCACCTTTCGCACCGCCGGACTGCTCAGCAGCACCTCGCGCGCCGCGATGCGACCACCTGCAATCTTCGGAACGAGGATCTGCGCGACGACAGCCCGCAGCGCTCCGGCCAGAGATGCGCGAACCTGCGAACGACGGTCCGCCGGAAACGCGTCGATCAACCGTTCGATCGCCCCTGGCGTCGTCGTCGCGGAAATCGATCCGAACACGAGCCGCCCGGCGCGTGCCGCATCGAGCGCGGCGACGAGTGCCTCGGGCGCTCGCAAGTCTTCGATGACGAGTACATCGGGTCCTTCACGCAGGGCCGCACGCGCGGCCTTGGCAATGGCATCGCCGTCGCCACGAACTTCGCGCTGACTGATAAATGACAGGCGTTTCTCGTGGACGCGGCGAATCTGCGACTCGATGGTAATGACGTGGTCATGCCGCGTGCTGTTGATGACATCGACGAAATCGCTCAGCAGCGCCGACTTACCGCTCGACCGCGGACCGGCAACCACGATCAGCCCATCTGCCTCGTCGCAGAGGGCTCGCAACTGGTCACCGATGCTGACATCGTCGGCGGCCACCGCCTCGCGTGGGGGCAGGTGGAATATCAGTCCCGCACCTGAGTGGTCCTGAAACGCGACGCACCGCACGCGCCCGACGTCCGGCACAGCACATGTCCATTCCGGCGTTGCGTCAGCGACCAACTCTCGGGGCGCAAACTGAAAGATGAAACGTTCCACATCCCCGGCGGCAACGGGGGCCTGCGTGCCGACGGGCGCGATTTCCCCCGACAAGCGCATCAGGGGACGGGTATCGACCAGGGCATACACCATGGACGCGCCGTGTTCCACCGCGGCCCGCAACACCTCCACGAGTGACGCTTCGGTCGACGCGGCCACAGCCGGCGTCGACGGTTGCGGCGGCTGAAGTTTCAGTGATGGGCGTGCGATCGGCCTGACGACGGCGGCTGGAGGTTCCGCCGGCGCAATCGCGATCGGCGTCGGAGCCGGAGGCACGTGCGACTCGGCCGCCGCGGTCTCAGCATCGACCTGAGCGCTGAACATCGCCAGCCTCTCAGCGATTCGCTCCGCCTCGGCATCAGCCGCGCGCATCGCCTCGAGTTCAGCCTGATGGGCCAATTCCGTCGCGGCGCGCTCTTCTTCAAGCTGCAGAATCCTGGCTTCACGCTCTGCAACCCGCTGTGATTCCGCCGCGAGTACCGCTTCCTTTGCGGCAAGGTCTCGCTCGACGGCCGCCCTCAGCGCTGCCTCCCGCTCGGCGTTCGTTCGACGCATTTCGTCGACGAGTGCTGCCTCGCGCTCGAGAAGTCGACGCTCCGCTTCGGCCGCAAGTGCGGCTTGCTGCTGGGCGAGAGTTCGCCGGCTCTCGGCCGTGAGCGCTTCCTCTTTCTCGGCAAATGCGCGCTGCGTTTCGACGCTCAGCGCCACGGCCTTCTCAGCGAGACGCCGTGCCTCGGCGATGGCCGCTTCCTTCTCCGCGAGTGCGCGCTGGACATCGGTGGCCAGCGCCGCTTCCTTCTCTGCCAGTCGGGCAGCCTGCGCGGAGAGCGCAGTCTCTTTCTCGGCGAACGCGCGGTGAAACTCGGAGACGCGCTGCGACTCTCGTTCGCTCGCAAGCTGCGCTTCCGCAGCGATGGCGGAGACTTTCTCCTCGAAGAAGCGCCTCGCTTCGGCGCTCTCCGATCGATGCCGCTCCGTTTCAGCTGCGAGGGCGGCCTCTTTTTCCGCCAGGGTCCGCTCGAATTCGGCGGCCGCGGCCTGACGGACGCTCAGGATGCGTTCGGTTTCAGCTTCGAGTGCCGCCTGCTTTTCAGCGAGCACGCGCTGCACTTCGGCAGCAATTTCCGCCTCGCGAGCGGCGATCGTGGCCTGAGACGCCCTGACGAGCGACGCCTCCCTTTCGCCGACGGCGCGCTCGGCATCCGCCCTGATCTCGGCGGTTTTCGCCGCGAGAATGCGCTCGACTTCCGCCGCGACTGCCGTTTCCATTTCCCGCCGCGCGGCGTCCGCCTCAGACCTGAGCGTCGCTTCACGCTCCGCGAGCGCCGCTTGGGTTTGCTCGGCAATAGCGGCAACCTGCGCTTCAGCCTTCGCAGCCGCGTCTCTCGCCGCCGTTGCCGCTTCGATCTGGGCCTTCAGCGCCGCATCTTTTTCGGCGAGCGCCGCCTCGGCCTGCGCCCTGAGTTCTCCCTCCTTGCGCGCGATCGTGTTCTGCAGTTCGTCACGCAGCGTCGACTCCCGCTGCGCGATGGCTGAAGCGAGCTGTTCGTTGAGTTCGATCTGTCTTGCCGCGATCGCGGCTTCGGCCTGCGTCGTCAACTCGCTCGTCTTTGCGGCGATCGCCGCTTCCATGCGCTGAACGAGTTCGGTTTCCTTGGCCGAGAGCGCCGCACTCATGCTTGATGCGAGTGCCGCTTCCTTCTCTTCAAGCGCTCGAGCAGCGGCGGCTTCGAGATCGGTGCGTCTTGCATCGAGCGCCGTTTCGATATCGGCAACGGCGCGCGCAGCTTCCGCTTCGAGATCGGCGCGCCGAGCTGCCAGCGTCGCTTCCTGTTCGGCGAGAGTCCGGGCGGTTTGTGCTTCGAGCTCGAATTGTCTTGCTGCAACGGCAGCTTCGGTTTCCAGCCGGAGCTCCGCCTCTCTCGCGGCGAGCGCTTCCGCAGCCTCCTGCTCGAGAGCGGCCATCCGTTCCGCAAGTCGCGCTTCCGAATCGGGTCTCGTCGCAGGGAGTTGCGCTGCGGGCACGTCGAGCGGGGTCTCCGGCGGAGGAGCGGCGCCAGGCGCCGTGTCATGGCGTTCAGCTGCGGGTGCCGCAACATCAGCAGAGACAGCGTATGCCGCCTCGCTGGTGAATTCCTCCGGCGCGTCAGCGACGACGACGGGCGGTTCCTTCCGCCTCCTTACTTCGACCCAGACATCATCGCCACCGCGAGCCGCGGTTACGACAAACCGGCCGCCAGAATCACCGGGAACATCGATCTCCTCTTCGATCGCGCCGAGTTCATCGAGCGAGCGACGTTGCTCGTCGGTGAGCATCTGACTCAACATCAAGGCCATCGCCGAACCGGTGAGCGGGCGCGACGAAAGCTCCACTTGTCCCCAGGCGAGCGGACCACGGAGAGCGCTGACCGTCGCCGAACCTAGAACGACGTACGGCTTTTCGCCAACGTGCATGACGAGGGCGTCGCCATCGAGCCGGATGATTGCGTCGAAAAGGGAATCGAGAAGTGTCACGTGTCGTTTATTTTTCGGTGGCCGCCAAGGCGCTCAATAGACGAGGTGCAATCGACCCTTCACTCTTTTTCCATCCATTCCGACCAATGATTGTAGCGCTATGCCAGAGTGTGCAGTTGCCGCGCCTGCGAACAGCCGGCGCGTTTTTGACCACTCAAAGGATATAATCCGTACCGTCGAATGGCCGCGCCTTCTCAAACCGTCGAAAACTACCTCAAGGCCATCTATCAGGCTCAGCTCTCAATCTCAGATAGCGAGCTCGTCCCCATGGGACAGCTGGCCGAATCGTTAGGGGTCGTTCCCGGGACGGCGACGACGATGGTGAAAGCGCTCGCCGAATCCGGGCTGGCGCATTACGAGCCGTACGCCGGAGTGCGATTGACCGCGGCCGGACAAAAACTCGCGGCCATGGTGCTCCGTCGCCATCGGCTGATCGAGTTGTTTCTCGTGCGCGTCATGGGAATGAGCTGGACCGAAGTTCATGACGAAGCAGAAAACCTCGAACATGCCGTTTCCGATCGATTGATTGGCCTCATCGACGACATGCTCGGGCATCCGGCAGTCGATCCACACGGCGATCCGATTCCCGATCGACATGGCGCACTCGCATCGCACGAGTACGACAGTCTGCTGACGTGCGGCATCGGAACGCCGGTGACGATCGCGCGCGTTAGCGATCAGGATCGCTCGTTCCTGCAATTCGCAGAGAAGCACGAGCTGCGCCCCGGCGATACCGTCCAGGTGGAAGAACGAAGCGCTGAAGGCGACAGCGTTCGTCTTCGAGTGCGCAACAACCGGAAGCTCACGATTGGGGCGCGGGCGGCCTCGAAAGTGCTGGTCCGTGCGGCGAGTGCGCTCGCAATACTTTTGATGCTGTCGCAAACCCTGTTGGCGCAAAACAGTGGATCGTCCGAGCCGTTCAGAATTACTGACAACTCGTTCCTGGTCGAAGAGGCCTTCAACCAGGAGAAAGGGATATTCCAGAACATCTTCGGCATGATGCGCATTGGCGGAATACTGTCGGCCAGCTTCACCCAGGAGTGGCCTGTTCCGGCGAAAGCGCATCAGCTGTCGTACACCGTTCTGCTGGTGGATGTGGACCGAAAAAACGGATTCGGCGACATGCTGATCAATTACCGATACCAGCTGATGGAAGAAGGTCCAGGAAGGCCCGCGTGTTCTCCTCGCGCAAGCCTCATCCTTCCGACCGGTGATTCCAACGACGGGCTTGGAGATGGATCGATCGGCGTCCAGGCGAACGTGCCTTTCAGCAAACAGACAGGTGACTGGTATTGGCATTGGAATGTCGGACTGACCTGGCTGAAGTCGGCGCGGGCGACGCTTCACGAAGGTGATCTCGTCAGCATTCGCCGCGATCCACTCGCATCGCCGTTTTTTGCCGCCAGCGCGATCTACCGACTCCGGCCGATGTTTCACCTCATGCTCGAGTCGATCGCCACCTCCGACCAGGAAATCGAAATCAACGGGACCAGCCGCCAGGGCACGTTCACGTTGTCGCCGGGCCTTCGAACCGGGTGGGACCTGGGCGAGAAACAGCTGGTGCTCGGGATCGCTGTCCCAATTACGTGGGCGATTGGCACCGATACGGGTCTCTTCGTGTACGCCTCTTACGAACTGCCGTTTCGGAAGAATTGACTGAAACCGGGATTCCGTCCCTCGACTACGCTCGTGACGCCCTGAGCTTGTCGAAGGGCGTTTTTCGGCGATCCGGGATCCGAACTAAGCTGAATACATGTATTTGGTCACCAAGCGCATCGATTTCTGTTACGGTCATCGGCTGCTCGATTACGACGGCGTTTGCAAGCATCCGCACGGACACAATGCCGTTGTCGAAGTGGAGGTGCGAACAGATCGACTCGACAAGCGCAATATGGTCGCTGACTTCTCAGATATCAAACGCGTCGTGAAGGGATGGATCGATCGTGAACTCGATCACAAGATGATTCTGCGGCACGACGACCCGCTCGTGAAGCCTCTCAAGGAGCTCGGTGAGCCGATGTATCTCCTCGAGAGCAATCCCACGGTTGAACGGATCGCGCGACTGATCTTCGAAAAGGGACGCGAGCTTGGAATCGACATCGTGAACGTCCGCGTGTGGGAGACGCCCAGTTCCTTCGCGACATACGACGGACAGTGAATTGGCCCGCATCGCCGTACTGTTCTCAGCCGGTCTCGACAGTGCGGTCCTGCTCGCTCACGCAGCGCACGAGTCCCCGGACGCCGTCATCCACCCAATCTACGTCAGCACAGGGCTCGCATGGGAACGCGAAGAGCGCGCGATGGCCGAACGCTACCTTACCGCGCTGGCCTCCACGGCGGCGATTCAACCGCTCGCCTCGTTGACGGTCGATATGCGCGACGTATATCCGTCGAGCCATTGGGCTATCCGCGGCGAGCCGCCCGGCTACGACACGCCTGACGAAGATGTCTATCTCGATGGCCGCAATATCGTCCTGCTCTCGAAGGCGTCTGTCTTTATGGCGCGGCAGCGGATTCCGCGCATCATGATCGGCCCGCTTGCCGGCAACCCGTTCCCGGACGCGACGGCAGTTTTCTTTGAGACGATGGGACGCGCGTTATCCATCGGGCTCGATGCACCGATCACAATCGATGCGCCATTTGTCTCGATGAAGAAAGCCGACGTGATTCGACTGGGCCGAGCGCTGGGGGTCCCCTTCGAGTTGACCTTGTCGTGTATGCAACCGAACGATGGCCGCCACTGTGGCCGCTGCAGCAAATGCCGCGAGCGGATAGAGGCGTTCAGAGAGGTGGGTGCAGAGGATCCTGCGAAATACGCATCCGCCTAGCTTTGTTGCAGCTTCTTCAGCGTGATCGCCCCGTCGCCGGTTCTGATCCGTAATTGGCGGCCACCGTCGCCGATGCGACCACGGACCGTGCGTCGATTAGTTTCCCCCGCGTTCCCGGAGGCGACATTCAGATCGTTCCGGATCCCTCCATCCCCGGTGTGCGCATCCAGTTCGGCGGAAAAGTCCTGTGGCAGGTAGAGCAGGATGGCACCATCGCCGGTCGTAATGTCCCAGTCTTCCGCCATCGTCGTCGCGCCCTGTGCGCGATAGATGATCGAGCCGTCGCCGGTGTGAATGCGAAGACCGGAGACGTCGCCAGAAATCGTGACCGCGCCGTCGCCGGTATCGACCGCCAGCCGGCCCTGAACTTCGTCCGCAGTCACTGATCCGTCGCCGGTATTGAGCGTCAGTTCGCCGGATACGTCGTTGAGACGAATGCCGCCGTCGCCGGTGTGAAGATTGACGGTGCCTTTGAGGTGCTCGACGAGAATCGACCCATCGCCGCTGCGCGCGCGGATGTGACCTTCACGCGGCAACCAGACGTTGAATCGGGCCGAGCCAACCGCCCGAACCCCGAAGCCGAACGTGCCGCCGCGCGGCTTCACAACCTCGACCTGTATCGTGTCGCCGTCCTGCGAGGACTTCACTTCGAGCGCGTCGACCGCTTCGCGCGTCGGGCCTCGTTTCTCGATTTCAACCAGCACGTCCGGTTTGTCCCAGGATTGGATTTGAATGGTGCCGTCGAAGGTCGTGAGGTGAACCGTCGGGATCCCGTTTATCGTAAATCGCTTTTCGTCTCGAACGATTTGACTCTGGGAATCGAGGGTGACCGTGCAGCCGGCCACCCAAAAACATGTGACCAGCGTGCCGCTGGCGAGGACAATAAACCTCATAGTGGGGATAGACGAGGCCCGCCCCTACGCAGTTCCGGAGTAAACCTGTTTACCGGCAATAAATGTTCGCGTCACGCGGTTTTGTCGGCCGGCCAATGGATCTTGCGCCCCTCGAGCGGGAGTGGCCCTGCGCCCTCCGCGCGAAAGAGCGTGCGATCCGCTTCCTTGAGCAGCGATCGAAGCCGTTGCTCGTCGGGCGCCCACAGCACCATCACGCCCGCGCCTTCCTCGGGCGGGAACTCGCGATCGTCGATGTAATCGCGATCGAGTGTGACGATCGTGCGACCGAGTTGACGCGCGAGGCGATAGTGCTCGATATCGCGCGCCCGGCGGAGCTCTTCGTGTTCGAGCACGAAGAAGACGTCCCAGCGCAGCCGAAGGCGCATGAACTCGACGATGCCGATGGGGATGTTTGCGTCGGCGTAAATCCGCGGAACGTCGCCAATGCGGTCGAGATGCGGTGTCAATTCGCTAGAGAGGGTTCCCATGCTGTCTGCTTTTATTACCTTGCGGCGGGGCTCACCTCCGCCGCCTGCCAGCGCTCGCCCCGGCTCGCGCCGCGAGATCGCAAGACCGGGCTGCTTGGACTAGCGATGTCTATCGACTTCTGCTGGCTCCGCGGCAATGTCTGCCGCGCCCTTCTTCGCCTCGCGCGCCTGACGGAGAAGATCCGCGACGAGTGTTTCGCGTTTGTTGATCAGTTCCTTGCGCGTGCGCCGGCCGTTCTTCGATCCGATCGCGTACTCGCAGAACAATGGAAACGCGATCGTCGAGTCGCAGTACGTCACAACCGTATCGGGCAACACACCGGGATTGACCTTGCCCCAGCTCACTGCCTCCGCCGGCGTCGCGCCCGATAGACCGCCCCACACCACCTGGTCGGTGGTGATCTGGATGAAGAAGTCGTTGCCGCCTTTCGGAATACCGTAGACCTCCCAAAGCGTCGGCTGTCCCTGCAGATAAAAGTTCTTGGGTGAACCGCCGCCGAGAATCACGCAGCCGTTCTTCTTCCCGGCAAGAATGATCGCGCAGATCTCGTTGACGTCACGATTCGGATCGATCATCAGGCTCGATCCGTTGATCAGCTCGTGATACGCGATGTTCATCCCGATCGAGCTGTCGCCCGGCGACGACGTGTAGATCGGCACGCCGTTCTGCGCGGCCGAGGCCAGCACTGAATACTCGTGGCTGCCAGAATGACGCTCGAGCAGGTCGAGTCCCAGACGGTAGTGGAGTTCGGATGTGGCGAGCGGACCGGACAACTTCGATCGCACGAGAAAGTCACGAATATACGCGTCGGTCTCGAGCAACACTGTCGCGGGGAACAGGACGTCGTAAATCCGGATGATCCCCTGCTCGTACAACTCCACGTCGTCGAGGAACGGCGAGCCGCGATGGAGGGTGAAATTCAGCGCGTAATGGAGGTCGTGGTAGAGATTCGCGCCGGTGCTGATAATGAAATCAACGAGACCGCGTTCGATCAGCTCGATGGCGCAGCCGCCCAGGCCTGCGGGCGTCAGTGCACCGGCAATGGTCAGGCCGATGGTGGTGTCGTTTTCCGGCGCCAGCATTTTCTCGGAAAAGATCTGACATGCCTCGGAGAGCCGGCCGGCATTGAAGGCCTGAAACCCTCCGTCGATCAGCTGGCGCACCTCGGCGCTGCCTCGTGGCCGATAATAGGTAATCGCTTTTCCGGTAAGGTAGTGTTCGGGCTTACGGTGGCCCGGAGAGCCGGGCGCTCGGTGGGGCACTGACGAACCTCCCGCGTTGGACCGTGGGCGCTTGGGGACCGCGGCACGATCCGCCCTGACGGTCCGTTGGTCTGCCTAACATAGCATCAGTCAGCAGGAGCAAGGGCGAAATCCCTTGACAGCTGACCGGTTACGGAGCGAACGTAATCCGCTCCCCCAAGTCTTGAGCGGCGGTCTGAATGCTGGAAACTGCGCTGCTGGTGTTCGTCGTTCTGGTGGGGCTGACACTGGCCTTCTTTTGGTACAAGGGGCGGCGGATCCCGGGACCCCACGTATTCCGGGCAAGCCGCTTCAGTCGCGGCAACCTGTGGTTTCCGACACAGGTCGCGGTGACACCCGCCAGCATCGTGCATTTCACGCCTGAGTTTTTTGGCGCGCGTGAGCAATCGATACACCTGGCCCATGTCGCATCGGTGCTGATCGACCGAAACTTATTCTTTGCGGACGTCATGATCGAGAGTTCCGGTGGAGATAGTCCCGTCCGCTGCCATGGCCATCGAAAAGCAGATGCCGTTGAAATGAAGCGGTTGATCGAGGCCTTTCAGTCCGACTACTACCGGACCCGCGGCGCGCCGCCACCACCGCCACCGCGCGGGGACGTTCGGGCATGAGTGATATGGAAAACGTATCGGTGTCCGGCCGCCGGGTGGATCCGGCGGAAATCGAATCCCGCTTTCACGCGCTGGTCCAGTCGCCGCTGCGCGCTGGACTCCTGCGATTCCTCTGCGCGCGCCCTGAAGAGTCGTTTGAAGTTGAATCGCTCATGCAGACGTTCGGCCGTATGCGGCTTGACGTCGAAAACTGCATGCGCGAACTGGTCACGTTCGGTGTCGCAGGCAAGATTGCCGGAACCGGCACGCCTCGCTATGCGTTCCTGCAGCCGTCAAGCGATGTCGTCCGCGACCTGCTCGATGAGTTTCTCGAACGCCGTGCGACGGTCAGCCACGAGGATCGGTCGCCAGCCGTCCAGCGGTTCCGCGAAATGATCGGGCGCGACGAGAAGATGCTGGTTGTCTTCGAATGGATCCGAACCGCAGCGAAATCAGACATCTCCGTTTTGATTCTTGGCCCGACCGGTTCAGGCAAAGAAGTCGTCGCTCGAATGATCCACGAGCTCAGCCGGCGCGGCACCAATAAATTCCAGGGCGTGAACTGCGCGGCGCTTCCCGACACCCTCTTCGAATCGGAGTTGTTCGGATACGAAAAAGGGGCGTTCACAGGAGCGCATGACCGCAAACCGGGCCGGTTGGAAATGGCGAATAACGGCACGCTGTTTCTCGACGAGATCGGCGATCTGGCGCTCGTCGGCCAGGCCAAACTGCTGCGTGCGCTCGAGGAACGACGGTTCGAGCGGCTCGGCGGGAACGAGCCGATCGACGTGAATTTCCGGCTGATCTCGGCAACGAACCGGCCGCTCGATCAGTTCGTCCGCGACTCACGCTTCCGTGAGGATCTCTACTATCGCGTCAATGCATTCTCCATTCGGCTGCCGTCCTTACGTGAACGGGGCAGCGACATTCCAGTGCTGGCGCAGCGATTTCTGGCGCGCTATTGCGCCGCCAATGGCCTGCCGCTCGACGGCAAAACATTTTCGAAGGAGGCCATGGACCTGCTGATGCAGTATCACTGGCCAGGAAACATTCGTGAGCTGGAAAGCACTGTGGCGCGCGCCGCCTTGTCCTCTCCGGGTCGATCCATCCGCGGCAACGATGTCGAGTTTCTGCATGCCGTGGAGCCGCCACCCGATGCGTCGCGGCAACGCCTGCCGTCGCTCGCGGATGCCGAGCGCGCGCACATCGTTCGTGTGCTCGAGGCGGTGAATTGGAACAAGAAACAGGCCGCGACCGTGCTTGAAATCAGTCGCGGAACGCTCTATCGAAAGATTGTGGAGTACGGGCTCGAAGGGGACCAGCGGCCAGCAAAGACGGCCACGCGTGGTGGCACAAACTGAAACGGTCGCCGGCGTTCAGGGGGTGAAAAACCTAAGTACCGATCACGGCTTTGTATTCCTCATTACGAAACCGTCCGATCGATCACGGTTCTGGCTTCGCGTACCCTATCAATACGCCTGAATACGCCGTGTCAGCTTCCCGTAAATCATTCGATTTCCGGCGCCAAAACCGGGTCGAAGCGCGGTAACCTAGTGACGGCAGACACTTTGCACCCGCGCACGCGATCAATATTGGTCTCTCTCCGGCGACCCTTGGAAATGCTCAAACGCTCCTTGCTCCTCCTGGCGCTCCTCGCGGGAGTTCTGCCGGCTCACGCCGGCCAGGATCCGGACGCCAAGCTGGATGCGTCGCTTCGCGCCCGGGCGCATCGTGGCGGGACGTCCCGGGTCATCATCGAGACCACTGACGTCAACGCCACCGACATTTTGATCCGCTCGGTCAAGGGAAGGCCCGGCCGGAGGCTGGGATTGGTCCGCGGCCAGGTTGCGGAAGTTCCGAACGCGGCGCTTGAATCACTCGCGCGTCACGCGGGCATCAGCGCCATCCGTCTCGACCGTCCGGTTCGCGGGACGATGGAGCGGACGTCGGCCACGGTTGGCGCGACCTGGGTGCGTGAAAATCTCGATCTCGACGGCAGCGGCGTGGGGGTTGCGATTATCGATTCCGGCGTCACTACGTGGCACGACGATCTCGGCAGCGACCGGGTCGTGCACTTTGCCGATTTTGTCGATTTCCAAACGGCGGCCTACGACGATTACGGCCACGGCACTCACGTCGCCGGCATCATCGCCGGCAACGGCTACGACTCGAACGGCGCGCGCCGCGGCATTGCGCCCGGCGCCAATCTCGTCGTCCTGAAGGTCCTTGACGGCGAGGGCTCCGGCTACATCAGCAACGTCATCGCCGCGCTCGATTACGCCGTCCAACATCGCACGCAGTTCAACATTCGCGTCATCAATCTGTCGGTTGCCGCCGGCGTTTACGAATCGTACACGACCGACCCGTTGACGCTCGCGGCGAAGCGCGCCGTTGAGGCAGGAGTCGTCGTCGTCACCGCGGCAGGCAATTTGGGACGCGACGCAAAAGGACAGACGCAATACGGTGGCATCACCGCCCCAGGAAACGCCCCGTGGGTCCTCACCGTTGGCGCATCAAGCCACAATGGAACGATCAGTCGCACGGATGATTCGATGACATCGTTCAGTTCGCGGGGCCCGAGCTACATCGACTACACGGCGAAGCCCGATCTTGTTGCCCCGGGCGTCGGCATCGAATCGCTGGCCGACTCGTCGAGCCTCCTTTTCGCGACTCACCCAGGCGCCCGTTTGTGGGGCACAGTTGATACCGCGGCGCAGCCGTATTTGAGTCTCACGGGAACCAGCATGGCGGCGCCGGTCGTCGCCGGCACGGTCGCGCTGATGTTCCAGGCAAACCCGTCGCTCACACCCAATCTCGTGAAAGCGATCCTGCAGTACACGGCAGAACACAAGACTCGATACAACGATTTGACCCAGGGCGCAGGATTTCTCAATGCCCGCGGCGCGGTACAAGTAGCGAAGACGTTTGCCGCAAACGGAAACTCTGCACGTCTCACAAGCGGGAGTGATCCGACGCCGTGGAACAAGCACATCAACTGGGGCACTCATCGAATCGGCGGCGGCGTGCTTCGCGCCGACGCGAACGCCTGGCGCCTCGACGTGACGTGGGGCGCGACGACGACCGGCGAAGGCAACACGATCGTGTGGGGCACGGTCTGCTCTGAGTCGGACGCCTGCGGAACGATCAAGGGCTCTCTGTCCGATGAGGACAACATCGTCTGGGGCACAAACAGTGCGAGCGAGGACAACATCGTCTGGGGCACGACGTGCGGTGGCGATGATTGTTCGAACACGGTCTGGGGCGCCGACTGCGACGCCACCGTCGCTGGCTGCGCCGCCATCGTTTGGGGCAGTTCGACTGACGAAGACAACATCGTCTGGGGCACAACCACCGGCGGTGATCAAGACAGTGTGGTCTGGGGAACAGCTCCTGAAGTAACCGACGCACGTCGCACCGAACCAATCATCCTGAGCCGATGAAAACGCTCCCGCTTCCGGCGCGGCTTTTCGTCTGCAGCGTCATTGCAGTCGGAGCGGTCCTGCTCGCTTACTTTTTTCCGTTGAACTCGTTCCGCTTGCCGGATCTTTTCCTGCTCCTGTTGATGCTTTCGTCGATTACTTCGGTGTTCAAGGTGAATCTGCCGCTCGCGCGCAGCGGTTCGACGATGTCGGTTTCGTACGCCGTCGACTTCGCGTCGCTGCTGCTGCTGGGGCCGAACGAGACGATGATCGTGGCGGCCGCGAGCGCGTGGAGTCAGTGCACGTTCAGGATCAAAGAGCGTAATCCCATCTACCGGACGTTTTTCAGCATGGGCTGTCTGGTGATCACCGTCCAGGCCGCAGGATTTGTCTACGGATGGATTCAACCGCATCCCGTCACCCGAGATGAAGGATTCACTGCGTGGATCCAGGCGCTGCCAAAGCCGCTCGTCTGGGCGGCGACGACCTACTTCCTGATCAACACGGCGATGGTCGCGACGGCGATCGCCCTGTCGACGCGCCAGAACATCGGCAAGGTGTGGACCGAAAACTTTCTGTGGAGCGCGCCGAGCTATTTCGTCGGAGCCGGCGCCGCTGCGCTCGCCGTCGGCATCTACAACTTCGTGTCCGTCACCTGGCTGCTTCCCCTCGCCGCGGCACCGTTGTATCTAACCTACAGCGGTTACAAGATGTATCTCGGTCGAATAGAGGACGAGCAGCGGCACGTGCGCGAGATGGCCGATCTTCATCTCGCCACCATCGAAGCGCTGGCACTCGCGATCGACGCAAAGGATCAAACGTCACAATCGCACATCCGGCGCGTTCAGCTTTACGCGGCGGCGCTGGCGCGCGCGCTCGGCATGTCGGAGAACGACATTCAGGGCGTGAAAACCGCGGCGCTGCTGCACGACATCGGCAAACTGGCAGTGCCGGAGCACATTCTGTCGAAGCCCGGGCCGTTGACGCCGGAGGAGTTTCAAAAGATTCGCGCCCACCCGAAGGTCGGCGCCGACATCATCAGTGCGGTGCCGTTCCCGTATCCGGTTTCGCCGCTCATCTTGAGCCATCACGAACGATGGGACGGCAAGGGCTATCCATCCGGGCTCAAAGGGGAAGACATCCCGCTTGGCGCGCGCATCCTGTCGGTGGTCGATTACTTCGATGCGTTGATGGCGGAACGCCCGTATCACAAGGCGATGGGTTTCGACGCCGCCGTCGGCCTGCTGCAGCAGGAAGCGGGCAAGGGACTCGATCCGAGAGTCGTCGATAAGTTCATCGAACTGCTGCCGACGCTTCAACGCGAAGCGTCGACGTTGGAGCAGGCGATGCGCCGCACGACCGCGTCGGAAGAGCTATTGCTCACGGTCGGCAAACCCGCAACGGGCCTTACGCCCGAACCGGCAAAGAAGAACGTGTTCGACGACATCGCGCTGGCGCACCGTGAGATTTACGCACTGTACGAGATCGCACAGGCCATGGGTACCAGCCTGGGCGTCGCCGACACCATGGCGCTGATTTCGGCAAAGCTCAGCAACCTCGTGCCCTTCTCGTGCGCGGCGCTGTTCCTGTACGACGAAGAAGCGGAAACGCTGCGCTGCCGGTTTGCGACCGGAGTCGATGCCGAAATCATTCAGCAGATTTCGGTCCACACCGGGGAAGGCCTGACCGGCTGGGTCGCGCGCAACCGGCGTGCCCTCGTCAACGCGCGGCCGAGCGCCGATCTCGAGGCCGCGGGACGATCCGATCTCCACACCAACCTGCAATCGGCGCTCGTCTGTCCGCTGCTCTTCAGCGAGCGTTTCATCGGAACCCTTTCGGTGTATCACGTCGATGCCGCCTACTACCGCGATGATCATCGGCGGTTACTGGATCGGGTGTCCGAGCAGGCAGCGGCGGTCATCAACAATTCGATGTTGTTCGAGCAGACGCAGGAGGATTCGTTGACCGATCCGCTGACCGGCCTGCCAAACACGCGATTCCTGTTCATGCATCTGACGCGGGAGCTGGCGCGAGCGGAGCGGTTGAAGCAGGAAGTGGCGCTGCTCGTCATGGACCTCGACAACTTCAAGAGCATCAACGACAGCCACGGCCACCATGTCGGCGACCGCGCACTCTGCGAGGTTGCGCGTGTCCTCCGCACCGCGATTCGGCCGTACGACATCTGCGTTCGCTACGCTGGCGACGAGTTCATCGTCGTTCTTTCCGGCTGCAGCAACGACGAGGCCGAAAGCAAGCGGGCGGAGCTGCAACAGAGCATCGACGACGTCTACTTCGAAGCGCGTCCCGGGAAGCGCGTGGAACTCGGGATCAGCGTCGGCGCGGCAGTGTTTCCGCAGGATGGCGAATCGTACGAGGCGCTGCTCGCAACTGCCGACAGCCGCATGTATCAGGATAAATCCCAGCGCAAACGCGTTGGCAGCCGCGAGCGGCCCGAGTCGGCCGCACCACAGTTTCCGGAAGTGACGGAAACGGATATTCAGAAAGCTGCTGCGGGAATACTCTGAATCGCTTGTCGGAGCCAGGAGCCTTACCAGTCTTCGATCTTTATTCGGCCCCTATCGATCCCCAGCTCCTGCAGCATTGGCGGGACGTCGGAAACCATTGATGCCGGACCGCAGACGAAGCACAGGGTTTCCGGGCTTTCAACCAGCGGCATAAGCTGCGTGGCGGCAATCCGTCCTTTCGCCCCGCGCCAGCGGGCGGACAGTTCACGCGTTGCCGTCGTGGTGAGCCGCAAGTCGCCGCGGCGCGCCATGCGGCGCAGTTCCGGCAAGTACGCAAAGTCAGAGGGCGTCCGGGCGCTGTAAAGCAGCGCAATCTGACCAGGGCGCTCGGTGAGAACAGCGTGCTTGATCATCGATCGCAGAGGCGCGATGCCCGTGCCGCCGGCGATGAACAGGAATCGGCGCTCGCTCGGTGCATCGGGAAACACAAACGATCCGGACGGCCCGCGCACCGAGAGACGCAGGCCGCGACGCAACGGCTCGAAGCGTTCCCCCCACCTACCGCTGCTATCGAACTTGATCAGGAACTGGAGTGTCGAATCGGCCGCAGTTTCTTCCGGGGCGGAAGCGATGGAGTAGGGGACGCGATCGACAGCCCCCTCGGGGCTTAACGATGCGACCTGGCCGGCGCGATAGTGAAACGGCGCGCCGTCCAGATCGAGAGTGACTATGCAGGATAAGGGGGTCGCTCTGCGCACGCTGCGCACGCGCAGTACGAGATCACGCACCTGCCGATATTAATCCGGCGACCGCATCACTCGCGAACAGCGACTCCCGACGAGCGACCTATTGGACCGACAGCGACGACTTGACGTCGGTGACGCCTCGGATCGTGCGCGCCAGCGCAATCGCTTTTTGTTCTTCGTCCTTGTTCTTGACCTGTCCCGAGAGGGTTACGACCCCCTTGAACGTGTCGACGTCGATTTTGGCTGCGCCCACGACCGGATCGTTGATGAATGCCGTCTTCACCCGCGTCGTAATCGTCGCATCGTCGACCGGCGCGCTGACGTTGGCTCGTGTCGCCGCTGCACCGCACGCGGTCATCATCGGTACGGTCAACGTGAGTACGAGCAGTGCTGAAGCCAATCTCTTCATTGCTCATGCCCTCCGACGATCATTATGCCCTCGCTTGTGGCTGTTGGCTCCTGGTCCCGAATCACATGCCCATGATGTGAAATCCGCCATCAACCATCAGTACTTCACCACTGACGGCGCGCCCCGCCGAACTCAACAGGAACATTGCCGCGTCCGCAACCTCGGCGGTATCGACCGTGCGCCGAAGCGGTGCTCGATCGCGATAGTGCTGCAGGATGGTACTGAAGCCTGAAATACCTGCGGCAGCAAGGGTCTTGATTGGACCGGCCGAGATCGCGTTGACGCGAATGCCTCTGGGACCCAGATCCGCGGCAAGGTAACGGACGCTGGCTTCGAGGGCCGCCTTGGCAACACCCATGACGTTGTAGTTCTGGAACACGCGTTCGCTGCCGAGGTAGGTCAGCGTCAGGATGCTGCCTCCTCCCCGCCGTTCCATCAAGGGCGCGGCGCCGCGCGACAGCGCGATGAGCGAGTATGCACTCACATCCATTGAAAGCTTGAAGCCAGCCCGGGTGGTGTCGACGAAGTGGAAATCCGACGCGAGTTCCTCTCGCGGAGCGAACGCGGCGCCGTGAACCAGAAAATCGAGACCACCGAAGTCGCGATCGACGGCAGCAAAGAGATCGGCGATCTGACCATCGTCGGTGACGTCGCACGGAAGAATCAACGGATTGGTCAGGCCGGACGCCAGTTCGCGAACGTTCTCTTCGAGTCGTTCACCCTGATA
>Ga0310889_10000021_pt1 | contig 24167 bp, 18 predicted proteins | sample T20D2metaG_FD_204583 | JGI IMG/M metagenome (GOLD analysis project Ga0310889, IMG submission 204583) | Lab incubated soil microbial communities from West Virginia University Organic Research Farm, Morgantown, WV, United States - T20D2 | ecosystem: Environmental > Terrestrial > Soil >... | reverse complement strand
GCTTGGATTAGTCCGTGTTTATCCGTGTTTTTCCGTGGCTTGAATTAGTCCGTGTTTATCCTGTTTTTCCGTGGCTTGAGGCCGGTCACCGGTCTGCGGACGCCGTTCGTTTTCCGTGGCGAAGGCGCTTGACGAGCCGATCGAGGGTTTTTCGTCGCAGATTCTCGCATCGCGATTCCCGCTTGAGCCGGCGCAGGGCTTCCACAGCTTGATCGCAACGCGGTGATGATCGCTTGCGCGACGGTTGTCCGGGCGACACGGTGGCCGCGCCGAATTCCGGGAAGCCGTCCATCGCGCGCGACCTCCACGGGGCGCCGTCTTTCGCGTCTTTCACGTGGAGGCACAGATCCGGCCGGGGCGCGTATCGAAACAGCTCGACGATCCACTTCCGCGGCAGTCCCGCGGCTTCGCCGAACGCGATGGCCGTTTCAGTGTAGGGCGCCGCGATGACGATCTGGCCGGCCGCGACCGCCGGCCGGATCTCCCACCGCAACCGGAACGCAAGATCCGATGCGTACAACAGCAACAGCGTGCGCGGTGAAAGGGTGAGACTCTTCCGCCCGTTTCCGAGTTGCAGCTCGAAGAACGTTCCTGACGCGTCCCAGTGGCTGATCCCGGCACCGGCGTCGTTCCACTTGCTCAGGAGCGCGGCACGCACCTTCGAAGCGCCGCGCTCGGCGTCGCGGCCCCGCGCGGCCTCCACCGCGACGAGCGCACGACGCGCGGTTCTAGCCGGCATCCGACGGATCTCCGAAGGTGTCGATCCATTCGGTCAGGGCCTCGATGTTCCACTTCGCCCAGCGACGGCGACGGTCGGAGGCAAAGGCCTCGCGGATGCGACGATGCTGCTCGTACATCGGCTGTTCAGCGTCAATCGTCACGAACTCGAAGATGAGCGCGAGGGCGTCGTACTCCTTGCTGATCCGTCCGATGAACTGCCGGTAGCTGGCGAGCGCGTCCTCCGATCCGGTGACATCCTGACCCGATTCGTAGTATTTCGGCTGACGATCGGCGGCAATCCGTTTTGCGGAGACCTCGGGCGACACCGCGAAGTAGAACACCATGTCTGGCCAGAACAGCGGTGAGTACACGTTCAGCAGCCAGTCGAAGTCGAGGCCCCGCGCGGCATCTCGCGCGAACCCCGTGAACATGAAACGGTCCGCCAGAACGGTCTTGCCTTGCCACAGTGCCGGGAGTATTTCGGTATGGAGGCGGTGACGGAAGTCCACGGCATGCAGCAGGCAGAATTCTTCGGGGCCGAGCGCATGCACCTTTTTCCTGGCCTTGATGAGCGGCCCGACGAGTCGTGACGAGCTCCATTTGCTCGTCACCACCTGGTGCCCTTCGCCTTTCAGCCAGGTCTTGAAAAGCTTCCGCTGCGTCGTCTTGCCCGCCCCATCCGGCCCCTCGAATGCGATCAGGAGGCCGCGGCTGCGTTCGCGGGCCCGGACGAGCGCGCGCAGGCTGCTGCGAGATCGATCGGTGGACGACCGCGTGCGAGATCGATCGGCTGACAACATGGAGTCGCGAAAAACATTACGCGGGAACGCTCACCGGTGCAAGCGATGAATCCCTAATCACTGATCACTGATCCTGAATCGCTCATCCCCGAATCGCTCATCCCCGAATCGCTCATCCCCGAATCGCTCATCCTCGAATCGGTCATCCTCGAATCGCTCATCCTCGAATCGGTCATCCTCGAATCGCTCATCCCCGAATCCTTGAATTCGTGAATCGCCGCGCCGCGTGTCAGATTCGAGGATTCGAGGATTAGCGATTCACGGATGAGAGATTCAAGGATCAGCGATTCACGATTAGCGATCAGTGATTAGAGATTCAGTGACACCGGTCCGAGCCGGAGTCGGCAAATCCGTCGCCGGTCGATACGAAGTTCCACGAGTAGCCGTCGTCGCCCAGTGTGAACGAGATCACTCCCCAGGACACGCCGGTGATCTCGCTGTTCGGACGCATCCGCGTCGGAGGACGCAGGCCGGCGCCGCCTGTGCCGACCACGAACTGCCGGATGCCGCGACTTGAATTGGCGCGCCCGTCTGCGTCCATGGCGGCGAAGCGCTCGTAGTGGTGGTCGTGGCCGCTAATCACGACATCGGCATTGTTGTCGTAAAGCACCTGCCAGACATCGCTCATGTCGGGATTGTCGCCGTGTTCGCCGGAGCTGAATCGCGGTCGGTGGAAGATCACGGCGGTGCAGCGGGCGTTGCTCGTGATCAGCTCGCCGCGCAGCCAGACCACCTGGGAAGAGGTGCCGCGTACATCGATTTCGCTGTTGAGCGCAATGATGCGCCAGGCCCCCACCGTGTAGCTGTAGTAGCCCTGCCCCGGAGATCCGGCGCTCGGGCCGAAATACGCGAAATATGGCGCCGCGCCAGGCGTTTCGTACTCGTGATTTCCGGCAACGGGGCGGGTCCGCGCCTTGTGGCGACCCCACGTCGGCTCGTAGCACTGCCGGTAATTGGCCTCGGATCCGCTGGGATAGGCATTATCACCGGCGGCGAAGAGTGCCCCGGGAATGCTGTCGAGCAGTTTGGCCGTCTGGACGGACCCCGCGACGCCGCAGTCGGCGATGTCTCCGGCGCCGGTGAGTGTCGTCGCGCCGCCGCCAGGCGGTCCCGGTGACGTGGGTCCCCCCCCGCAGCTGCAGGTGATCGCCGCCGCGGCAATGACTCCGAGCATCCTTTTCATGTGTGAGGAAGCCGCGGCGGCTCCGGCTTGGAGTTTACCGTATCAACATCAAAAATGGGTCCGCCAGCCCCAAGGTTTCATGCCGATTTCGGCTGGACTCGTAGTATAAAGGGCGCTCCCATCGTGACAGTCGAAAGTTGGTCGCTCTCCGTGTCGATCCGCTATTCCTGCGGCGTCCTGACGACAGCTGTCCTGGTTACGTCGTTTGGCGCGCCGGTCGCGGCGCAACCGTCCCAGTCGCCCGCGGTGGTAGCGACCGCGTCGGGTCAGACGCAGAAGCCAATCGATTCCGACCAGCCCAAGACGAAAGCAGGGGAGTTCCCGAGGTTCGCCTGGGACCAACACCCCTCGGTGCTTTTCGGAAAAGGCACGCGCATCTCGGCGCTCGCGCGATTGCAGGGACATGTCCGCGATTCGGAGGCTCCTGAGATCGAGGAGAGTGCGCAGACACTCGATTTCGCGCGGCGCCGTGTGGGCGTCGAAGGGGAGATCGCGAACAAACTGTTTTTTCAGGTCGAGGCAGAAATCGGATCGAGTGAAATCTGGCGCGACGTGTATGCCAACTACACTCAGTTCGACACCGTCCAGATTCAGGGCGGGAAGTTCAAGCTCCCCTTCGGCCTCGAAGAGAATACCGGCTCCACGAATCTTGATTTCGTCTACCGTTCGATGGCCTCGACGCGCCTGGCGCCCGGACGCGATATCGGCGTCATGGTGCATGGTCGCGTGCTGAATCGGTTTCTACGCTATGAAGTTGGCGGGTTCGATCACGACGGCCGCAATGCGCGGTCGAACGATCCGGAACACGTGTTCGGTGGACCGACGTTTGTCGGCCGGGTCGATGTCCTGCCGTTCAGGCACCAGAAGTCGGAACTCTCCGACCTGATGGTCGGCGTCGCCTACACCACGACCGACGTGGACGAAGGGCTCTCAGGCCTGCAGGCGAGAACGGTGTTCGGGTATCCGTTCCTGAGCGAGCCCGATCTCTGGGTCAACGGACCACGCAGGCGGTTGGGCGTCGAAGCGCGAATCAGGCCAGGGCCCGCCTCGATCAAATCGGAGTACATGCGTCTGACCAGCGCCCGGCTCGGTCAGGGCACCGACGGCAGCGATTTGAGGGACTTTGAGGCATCCGGCTGGTACGTCAGCGGCACGTGGGTGCTGACCGGTGAAAAGAAGGCGGACAACGTCGATCGGCCGCGTCATCCTTTTCTGCGCGGAGGTATTGGCGCTGTGGAGATTGGGGCCCGACTGGAAGAACTGACGTTCGGAACGGTGAACGGAGATCCCGAGGCCTCGACGAGCCCGCGCGCCGACGTGGTGCTCGGCAACGCCAATCGCGCAGCCACGTTCGGCGTCAACTGGTATCTGAACCGGTGGGTCAAGATTCAGGGCAACGTCATCAAGCAGACGATCAAGGATCCGTTGCAAGGACCGCTGCCCGAGCGCCCCAGTTTCTGGAGCAGCGTGCTGCGCTTTCAGCTCAGCATCTGATCGTCACCGCCGCTCGCGTGCGAGCTGCGCGAGCACGAACGCCGAGCGGCGTCGCGCAAACTCTTTAAAAAACTCAACTGCGTCATCGAACTCGTCGTTGCTGGATGGCTTGTTCCTGTCGGCGCGCACAGCGCCATCGACCAGGGCCGCGCTGTTCACGACTTCCTGCATCAGCCAGTCGTCCTCGACAGCCGATCGCGCGCACTGCTCGAGCACAGCAAGGTACTGTCTCCGTAGCTCCGGAATCGCGATGGCGCGGCGGAACCAGATGTTCTCGTCGGCGCGCTCGAAAATCCCTGACTCAATGCTCGCGAAGACTTTGTCCTGGTCCCAGGGCCCGATCCGGTGCTGATTCGACGATCCCTGTCGGTAGAGGAAAAAGTTGTTCATGCCGTAAATGCCCAGGACCCCGTCCTCTTGAGAGAGGAAGGTTTCGATCGCGACATGTGTCACGAACTGCGAGAGGTCGAAGTATTTCTCGACCATCTGACGATAGACCGCATCGTTGGGGCCATTCAACTGGCGAAGCATCTCGCGTATCGGCGTGTAGACCAGCGTGTCGGCATCCTTGTCGTGATTCTGGCGTTCGAACTTCACGGTATACGGTTCGAAATCGTTGCCGAGATCCTCGCCCAGGTACTTTGTATCGCTCAGGCGGAACTGGAAGAGATAGCCGGCCGAATCGCCGAGCCGCGTCATGAGTTTCGCGTCCAGCGCTTCTACAATCGTGTAAACGCCCTGATAGGTGCCGTTGATGAACAGCCGGGCGTAGGATTCCCGCGGTGCCGGGACTCCCATCCGAGAGAAGAACGACATCGCAATTCGCTCGCGGATCAGACTCGGATCCTGGACGGAATTGTCGAGAACGAGCGCGCTCAGGCCGAGGAACGTGCCTTTCGTCGTGTACCGGTTGAAGTCGAGGCGCAGCGAAGGTTTCGCTGGGTTCCGGGTCGTATTCCCGCGCGACCGTATGCCGATGTTCCGGACGCGGAGGCCGCGATACTGTAGCTCGGCGGTGTAGTAGGTGTCTTCGTGGACATGCGCCCGCAGCGTCTGCAGATCGCGGACGGCCATGAAGAGCTGTATGTCTTGAAGCGTGGTCGGATCGAACAAATCGTCGACGGACTGCGCTCGAGCCGCGCCGGCCGGAACCAGCACCGCGAGAACGAGGACACTCGTGACAACTGAGCGCAGGGTCATCTCCGCCTCCCATCTACGCCACGACAAGCGACCGCCCGCAACCGCCAGCTCAGCTGTGATCCTATACTAGAACCCCCGTCCTCGGCAGCATTTCCGACGGCACTCGTGCGGGTAAGACGATCTTGGGACCCCGGCTGTTCCCGCAGGCCTGCAACTGCCCGTTTCGGGCCCGAATACGCATCTTCCCGCACGGCAACCGTCGATCCGCCGATTCAATGAAGGAACGGGCGAGCGTGACTCGGTCACGAGGATGACTCCAGCCCTCTCCAGTTGTATTCCCAAAGGAGATATGGCATCATCATTTGGGTTTCCCAAATGACGCAACCATCGCACGACGGCAAGACCGACAAAACCGAGGTGTGGCAGGGCACGCTCGCGCTCATGGTGCTGACCACGCTCGAGGCGCTTGGCGCGCAACATGGATTCGGCATCGCGCGCCGCATCGAACAGACGAGCGGCGATCGGCTGTCGGTCAATCCCGGCACGCTGTATCCAACGCTCTTGAAGCTCGAGCAGGAGGGCTCGATCACGTCGAAGTGGGGCGTGTCCGAGAACGGCCGGCGCGCGCGCTTCTATCAGCTGACGCGAGCCGGCCGGAAGCAGCTCGCCGAAGAAACCCGTCAATGGCAGACGACGAGTGACATCGTCGCTCGATTCCTCGCCGCCGCGAGGGCGCGATGAAGGCGATCCGCGCGGCGCTCCTCAGGCTCGCCGGCCTCCTGCGGCTGACGCGCAGCGACGCCGACATCAACGAAGAGTTGCAATCCCACCTGATGATGCTTGCCGACGAATATCGGCGGGCAGGACTCAGCGACGCCGACGCGCGGAGGGCGGCTGCCGCAAAATTTGGCAGCGTCGCGTCAGTCGCCCAGGCCTATCGCGAGCGGCGCGGTGTTCCGACCCTCGAGCAGGTGGCAGGCGATTGCCGCTATGCCGCGCGATCGCTTGGCCAGACCCGGATGCTGAGCATCTCGGTGATCCTGGTTCTGGCACTTGGCATTGGAGTCACGACGACTCTGGTGACGCTGTTTCATGCGGTGGCCTTCAGGGCACTGCCGGTGCCGGACTCGGATCGCGTCGTGAAGCTCTCGCTTGGCCTTGCCGGCGACTTCGATCGCAGGGTGCAGGGACACGTCTCGCAGTTCTCGTATCCGGAGTTGACGCTCTACCAGGACACCACACGCGCGCTCTCCGGCGTCGGCGGCTTTCGCCACGAGGTTTCGGCCTGGTTCCATGGCGGCAGCCGCCGTCCGATCGTGCTCGGCCTCGTCACCGCCAATTACTTCAACGTACTGCAGGCCCGGCCGGCATCGGGCCGGCTGCTGACCGACGCCGATCGTCTGCAGCCGGCCGCGGTGATTAGTTACCGGCTGTGGAGCGAGGCATTCGGCCACGATCCCGGTGCGATTGGCGCATCGATGCTGATCGATCGAATGAGCTATACCGTGATTGGCGTGGCGGAGCGGTCATTTACAGGCACGGAAGTCGAGAGTGTCGACGTCTGGGTTCCGCTGGCCGTCGCCGCGCCGGCGAGGGGACATGCGGATCGGCTCGGCGACGCGAGCCTGAGCTGGCTTCAACTCGTGGGCCGCCTTGCGCCCGGCGCGTCGTTGAAATCCGCAACGGTCGAAGCCGGTGTGATCGCTGCCCGCTACGACGCCATGCATCCAGGCCAGCGAACGACCGTCAAGGTGTCGCACGCCGCCGCGCTCGATGCCGGGTTGTTGCAGTCCGGGAACGACAGAACCAAAGTCATCGGCGTCGGGGCTGTCGTCGTCGCCCTCGCGGCGGTGTTGTTGCTCATCTGCACGTCGAACGCGGCCGCTCTCTTGCTGGCACGCGCGTCCACACGTCAGCGGGAGATCGCGATTCGAATTGCGCTCGGCGCCGGCCGCTGGCGGGTCGTCCAGCAACTCATGACCGAAAGCGCGCTGCTGGCCTTCGTCGCCGCCGTGACAGGGCTTGCGCTCTGCACCGTCGTGCTCCGTGCGACGGCGCATCTTCTGCCGTTGGCCGGCTACTTCGATCGTTTCGTGCCCGACTTGACCGTGCTCTCATTCGCGAGCCTCGCCGCGCTTGCGGCAACCGCGCTTTTCGGCACGGCACCGGCTTTATACGCAACGCGAGTCGATCCGCTGGCCGCGATCAAGCAGGACGTGAGCGGCCTTAGCGCGCGGATACCGGGCGCGCGTCTGCGACATTCGCTCGTGGCTGGACAAGTGGCGGTGTCGCTGGTTCTGCTCGTGATCGCCGGACTACTCGCGCGAGGTGTCGAGCACGCGCTGAGGGTCAACAGCGGTTTTCGACTGACCGATCTGTACGCGATCACCGTGGACGTGCCTGCTGGGAACTCGACGGCCGCGGATCGTTCAAACCTCGTTCGACGCTTGGCGCTTTCGCTCCACTCGACGCCCGGTGTCGACGTCGGACTCGCGGTCGTCCAACCGTTTGTCGGAGCCGGTTTCAACCATGCCCGCGCGGCGCACATGACCGACACCGTCCAGGTTCACTTTAATAAGGTGGATCCCGGATACTTTCCGACTCTCGGCGTCCCGAGCGTTGCGGGACGATCGTTCGCGACCGGCGACGATCGATCGCACGTGATCGTCAACGCGCGCCTGGCCAGAACCTTCTGGGGCGACGAGCGTGCGGCGATCGGTCAGGCGGTGACGTTCATCGACGAAACATCTGCTCCGGACGCTGGCCCGGCCGGCGCTCGTCGTCGCGAAATCGGATACCGGACCGGAACCGTCGTCGGCGTCGTGCCGACGCTGCAGTCGGTGGACGTCGGCGTTCCTGATGGCCCGACTCTTTATCTTCCGATCCTGGACGGGGATCTGCCCGGTGCGTCGTTTGTGGTCCGGTCGCCGCTGCGGCAGCCACTCGACCGCCTGACGGGCGACCTGACGCGAGGGACCGATGCCATGGCCGGCACGGCGTCAATCGCCGACAGAGTTGTCGCCAGCACGCAGCCGGCGCGGTTCGCGTCGGCGGTGACGGTCCTTCTCGGCGTACTCACACTGCTCGTCGCTGCGGCGGGCGTCTACGGAATCGTCGCCCACTCTGTGGTTTCACGAACGCGCGAGATTGGAGTCCACGTCGCGCTCGGCGCGCCGCGCGCGCGGGTTCTCCGGATCGTGCTCGGGTCGAGCATCCGCGCCATCGGCAGCGGCGTGGCGTTGGGAATCGTGGTCATGCTGATCGGAGCGTTCGTCGGATCAGAGGCGCTCGAGCCGATTCTGTTCGGCGTTGGACCGTTGGACCCACTGGCGCTGGGAGCAGTCATCGGCTTTCTTGGCGGCGTCATGGGCGCCGCCTCGTACCTGCCGGCGCGCCGTGCCCTCGGCGTGGAACCGATCGACGCATTGCGACGCATCTGAGAACGGCGGTCAGCCTCGCCGTGCCCGCTCGATCGTGGCGACGTCGATCTTCTTCATGCCCATCATTGCCTCGAACGCACGCTTCGCTACAGCGCCACCAGCCGCAAGCGCATCGATGAGCACGCGCGGGGTGATCTGCCACGAGAGTCCCCAGCGATCCTTGCACCAACCGCACTCGCTTTCCTGGCCGCCATTGCCGACGATCGCGTTCCAGTAGCGATCCGTTTCTTCCTGAGTGTCGGTCGCGATCTGAAAAGAAAACGCCTCGGTGTGCTTGAACGCCGGGCCGCCGTTGAGACCGACGCAGGGAATTCCCAAAACGGTGAACTCCACTGTTATGACATCTCCTTCTTTTCCGCTGGGGTAGTCGGCGGGCGCTTTGTGAACCGCGGTGACCTTGCTATCTGGAAACGTCGCGGCGTAGAAGCGCGCCGCCTCTTGCGCATCTTTGTTAAACCAGAGACAGATTGTGTTCTTCGGCGTCATGTACGTGTGCTCCTTGTATTCGATTCGTGGCTTCGTCGAGTGTATCCAAGTTCTGCGTAGCGTGCGCGCTGATGGCGATCGCTTGCGGCCGTGCTTGAGTCGGTCTGGTCGTTCTGAGGACCAGCTTGTGACATCATCGATAGCTATGCCATCACGACCGCTGCAGATCAGAGGCACCCTCGAGACCAGCTATCCCGACGTCTTCACACCTGAGGCGCTCGCGGCGCTCGCGACGCTGGCGCCGCTCGACGCCGACCGCAAGGCACTGATGAAGGCTCGCATCGGCCGGCGTGCGGCGCGCGCGCGCGATCGCCGGCGAATCGCGTTCCTCGATCCGCAGTCGGTCATTCCTCGCACGCAGATCAAGGTGCAGGACGCGCGGGACGGCAAGTTCGTCGGCAGCGAGATTCCCGGCGATCTTCGCCGACAGTGGATTCAGGGCACGGGCCCGGCGGCTCGGCCCGGCGCGAAAGTGGAAACGTCGCTCCGCAACATCGCCTACGCGCTGCTCTCGGGCGCAGACGGCTGGATGTTCGACGGCGAAGACGCGCTGGGACAGGTCTCGTCGATGTCGCTCGACAATCAGCGCAACCTGAAACTCGCGATCCATCGTGACCCTGTCTTCCTCGAGGTTGCCGAGGAAGTTGCCGGAGAGATGAACACCTGGGCGAAGCGGTTCTTCGGCCGCGAGATCATCGCCGACTGGCGAACGCAGTTGGACTTCACCACGAAGATCTTTCGTGCGCGCGGGCTCCACCTCGACGATCGGCATGTGCGGCACAGCACCGGCGAGAGCTTCTCCGCGTCGATCGTCGATCTCACGCTCTACGTGGTCAACAACTACCAGCAGCTTCGACGGGCTGGATCGTCGATCGTCCTCTACCTGCCGAAGATTCAGACCGCGGAAGAGGCGGCACTGTGGGCCGACATGCTCGCAACGCTCGAACGGCATCTCGGGCTCGCGACCGGTACTATCAAGGTCTACGCGCTGGTCGAACAGATCGAAGCCTGTTTCCAGTTGATGGAGATTCGCGCTGCGCTCGGTCCGCACTTCGTCGGCTTCAATACTGGTCGCTGGGACTACATCAACAGCGTGTCGGACGCGATGGCGTGGGACCCGGCGTTCGTCAATCCCAACATCGACGCGATCACGATGACCTACGGCTACATGCGGATCTACGAGGACCGCGTGCGCCGTGCCGTGAACACGCCTGACGCGAAGGGGCAGTACGCGTTGTGGCAAGGTGGCATGGAGCCGAACATCCCGGTCGGCTCGGAAGCCGGCGTCACCAGCGCGATGAAGCGGGCTGTTGCCGGCGGCGAGCGCGAACAACGCGAAGGGGCAAGCGGCAAATGGGTCGCCCACTGGAAAATGGTCCACATCGTCAGGCCGGTCTGGGAAAAGGCCGGCGAGGAGAATCAGCTCGGTCGGAGATTCTCGCCGCTCACTTATGGTCAGGCGGACGCAGCTGCCCTGATCCTGCTCGAGAACGCGCCGCGTACGATCCGCGGCGCGCGCGACCTGCTCAGCGTCGGCCTCCAGTACGGCAACGCATTCCTGCAGGGGCTGCAGGCCGCAGCGCTGAAGCCTGCCGACTTCTTTGGCAATGACGATGTGCTGTATTTGATGGAGGACATGGCCACCGGCGAGATCCGTTTGAGCATCCTGTGGGAGTGGCTGCACAAGGGCGCGTCACTGACGGCCGATGATGATATCGGGATCAAGGCGGGCGACACGTTCACGCGCGAACTGTTCGAGAAGCTCCTCGAGCAGGAGTACAACAAGCTGCAGAGCGCCAGCAACCGCGACGTGCATGACGTCTCGAAACGGACGACCATGCCGATCGCCCGTGAGATCGTGCAGACCTACGTCATGGACGAGGTCAAGTTACCCTGGTACATCGATCTGTTGAACATCAATCTCAACAACACCGACCTGAACGAGTCGAAGCGGCGAATCCGAACGCTGGCGGATGCGTTCCGCAAGGACGGTACTCGCATGACCGAGAACCTGGACTTCAGCGAGGTGTCGGCATAGAAGCGGATAAGCTACCCGTCCATGACTGGAACGCTGTCGTACCCCCTGGTAGCCGCACTGTTAGCATGTGGCGCGATGCCTCTCATGTCGCAGACCTGGCCCTTTCCCTGGCCAGAGGATCGCATCGCCCAGTACACCGCGCGACGCGCGTCGTCTCACATCGTCATCGACGGACGACTCGATGAGGCCGACTGGCGAGCCGCAGAACGCTCGCCGCGTTTCGCCGACCTCATTGCCGGCCGACCCGGTGTTCACGACACACGCGCCGCCGTGCTCTGGGACGACAACAACCTGTACGTCGGGTATTGGGTCGAGGAGCCTTTCGTCGAGGCGACTCTGACCGAGCGCGACGCGCGGATCTACACCAATAATGACGTCGAGCTGTTCATCGCGGGACGCGACGCGTACTACGAGTTCGAGATGAACGCGTTCGGTACGATCTACGAGGTCTTTTTCATCTGGGAAAACGCGTTTGAACCGGGCGGCTACGCGCGTCGACCTGAGTTTGATCGCTCGCGTCCAGGGGCGAGGCCGTTCAATGGTGTTGGCTTCAAGCAGCATCCGCGCGGTCCGCGACTCGGCTACTGGAACTGGGACATGCCCGGCCTCGAGACAGCGGTCCAAGTCGACGGAACCATCAACGACAACAAGGATCGTGACCGCGGCTGGACCGCTGAGATCCGCATCCCGTGGCGATCGCTCGAGCCCCTGGCCATGCCGGACGGGCGCGCACTGCCGCCGCGGGACGGCGATGAATGGCGCATGGATTTCTCGCGATTCAACCAATACAAAGAAGCGGCGCCGGCGAAAGATCCAGGCGGCTGGGCGTGGAGTCCGCACGGCGTGTGGGATTCGCACATCCCGGAGCTCTTCACCCGCGTGCGTTTCTCGACCGCGCCGCTGCGCGGCCGATAAGGTGCGTCAAAGCGTTTCAACCCCGGCGCAGACGCTCAACGACTGACCGGAAATGTTTCTTCCGGCCTCAGAGCACAGGAAGATCACCATCGCGGCGATGTCCTGCGGCGAAACCATCCGTCGAAGGGAAGCTTTCTCGCGGTACTGTCGCTCCATCTCCTCGTAACTGACACCGAATTGTTCCGCTCTCGCACGGATGACGCGCTCAATCCGCGGTCCTTCCACCGGCCCCGGCAGAATGGCGTTGACTGCGATCCCATCAGGCCCAAGCTCACGCGCGAGGCTCTCGGTGAAGCCGACGATGGCCCACTTTGAGGCGGCGTACGGCGTGCGAAATGGGTATCCGAGTCGTCCCGCTACCGACGACATATTCACGATCGTGCCGCGTCGGCTTTGCCGAAGCAGGGGCACAGCGAAGTGTGTGCAATAAAACTGGCCATCCAGGTTGACGGCTATCGTCCTGCGCCAGTCGGCAGGCGTCACCGATTCAACGGCCGCCGTTGGCCCGGCGATGCCGGCGTTGTTGACCAGCGCGTCGAGACCGCCGAGCTGCTGGCGAACATCCCCGAACAAACGCTCCACCTGGTCGACCTCGGCGACGTCGGTCACGCTGGTGGTCACGCCATGTTCGCGACGGGCGTCATCCAGCGCTGCCACGTCGATGTCGCAGATGTGCACGCGCGCACCATCACCGACGAGCGCGCGGACGATCGCTCGTCCAATGCCTGCTGCGCCCGCCGTGACGAGCACACGCGTTCCTTTTTGTAGGTGCCGATCGAGCATCCTCGCTACCAGATCTTCACCCGTTCCTCCGGTTTGATGAACAGCTTGTCGCCCTCCTTCACACCGAACGCGGTATACCACGCGTCCATGTTGCGTTCCGGAATCGACCCGCGCGCGGCAAACGGTGCGTGAGGGTTCGTGAGGATCTGATTGCGCAAGGCGTCCTCGCGCTGCATGCCTCGCCAGATCTGAGCGTGCGACATGAAGAACCGTTGATCGCCGGTGAACCCGTCGATGACCGGAGCTTCCTGCCCTTTCAGTGAAAGCTTGTACGCCGTGTACGCCATCTCCAGCCCACCGAGGTCGCCGATGTTTTCTCCCATCGTCAGGTCCCCCTTCACGCAGAGTCCCTCGAGCGGACAGAACGCGTTATAGAGCGCGCCAAGCCGTTTGGTCTGAGCGACGAATTTCTGGTTCGTATCCGGCGTCCACCAGTTGCGGATCTTGCCCGTTTGGTCGAATTCTCTCCCCTGATCGTCGAAGCCGTGACCCATCTCGTGTCCGATCACTGCTCCAATTGCGCCATAGTTCACCGCTGGATCGGCGTTGGGATCGAAGAACGGCGGCTGCAGGATCGCCGCAGGGAACGTAATCTGGTTCATGAGCGGATTGTAGTAAGCGTTCACGGTCTGCGGGTTCATGCCCCACTCCGTTCGATCGACCGGCTGATTGAGCCGCGCCACCTGGCGATTCCAATCGAACTTGCGGGCGTTGCGAACATTCTCGAAAAGTTTCCCGGCATCGACGGAAAGGGCCGAGTAGTCGCGCCACTTCGAGGGATAGCCGATGCGCGGCTCGAAGGTGGCAAGTTTTTTCTGCGCTTCCGCCCGGGTCGCGTCGTCCATCCATGCGAGTGTTTTGAGCCGTTCCCCCATCGCCGTTCGCAGGTTGGCGACGAGCTGATCCATCTTGGTTTTGTTTTCTGGAGGAAAGTATTTCGCCACGTATGTTTCGCCGAGGCCTTCACCGATTTGCGCGTCGAGCAGGCGAACGCCCCGTTTCCAGCGGTCGCGCTTGACTTCCACGCCACGTAGCGCTTTCGAGAAGAAATCGAAGCTGGCATCGTCGAACGTCTTGGGAAGGTAAGCGGCGTAGTCACTGGCCAGATGGAAGATGAGGTATTTCTTCCACGTGTCGACCGGCTCTGTATCGAGCAGTTTCGCGCCGTCCTTCAATGCCGTCGTTTCGTTGACGACGAAGTGTTGAACGTCACCGAGGCTGGCAACCGGCAACATCGAATCCCAATCGACGGCAGGAACCATTTTCTTGAGACCGGGGCGATCGACCGGATTGTTCGTCGCTTTCACATCACGTTGCCGCTCCGGCTCCCAATGCACTTTTGCGAGTTTGGTTTCGAGCGCGATGATCGCGTCGGCGGAAGCGGCCGGCGCGGTGTCGCCGGTGAGTTCGAGAATCTTTGTGACGTAGGTCTTATAGGCACTGCGATAGCTGTCGAACTTGACACCCTGGTTGAGATAGTAGTCACGGTTCGGCATGCCGAGGCCGGATTGCGTGACGCCGACCGTGTACTTCGTCGGATCTGCAGGGTCCGGGAAAATGTACATGCCGATGGGGCCGCCGTAATCGATGTTGCCCATCAATTTCACGATGTCGGCCTTGGTCTTCGCGCCGTTGATTGCAGCGATGTCCGCTTTCAACGGCTCGGTACCGCGCGTTTCCAGTGCTGCTTCGGCCATCCACGAGTTGTATAAATCCACCACCTTCCGTTGCACCGAGCCGGCAGCCGGAGGCGTTTTCGACAGATCTTCAAGCAACGCGTGGACGTCGTTTTCCGATTTCTCGGTCAACGCGTCGAACACGCCATAACTTGGCTTGTCGGCCGGAATCTTGAACGTGGCGAGCCATTTCCCGTTCACGTACTTGTAGAAGTCGTCGCCTGGCTTGACGGTGGCATCCATCTGTGCCGTATCGATGCCGAAGGTTCCGAACGTCGGCTTCGGCGTCGCAGCGGCGGGGGTTGTCTTGTCGGCACTGCAGGCAGAGAGCAGTGCCACCATTGGAAGCGCGATGAGATAAGGTTTCATGAGGCGAAGAGTGTATTTCAGATTCTCTTCGCCCATTGGTGAAAATGTTGAAAGTGGCTTGCTCGACTACGGCTCGACTGTCTCGAAGTAGTCGTAGAACACCCGCGCGAGGCCGGCACCGTACTCCCGCCAATGTGTACTGGACGATGGCTGCTTCAATCCCTCAATCCAATTGCAGTTGAACTCGTGCACGGCAGCGTCGATGCCGTAGCGCAGCAGCCAGCCGTCGCCGAGCGTGCCACTGTTGCGGAATGCGGGGCTGGTCGTACCCTCGGTGAACCACGTGTGCCGTCGCAACAGCGCCTCGAGTGTCTTCATGCGCGAGAGGTGCTGCTCCAGCAGAGGGATCGGTGGCCGGCTGATGTGCAGCAGGCCATTGCCATCGTTGTGCAGCTCCAGCGCCAGTTGCGGCTTTCGGCCCGCTGAAATCTCGCTCTCGAGCCAGCGCTCGAGCGCCGTGTTCTCCGGAGACAGTTCCGGGTCGGCCGGTTTGTCCCAATTGCGATTGAGATCCATACCGCGAAGGTTGAATCGCGTTGCGCCCCGCGCGACCCCATCCTTGTTTGCCATCGGCAGCACGCTGACGTTGTAGACGCGGAGGAAACGCTTGCTCTCTTCGTCGTCGGCGAGCAGGCGGTCGATGAGTCCCTGTGCCACCCAGTTGCTGCCGGCCTCCCATGGATGGGCACGCGCGCGGACGAACACGCGATGTGGCGCCGCCGGATCGCCGATCCGAATGATCTCGAGTTGCCGGCCGGCAACCGTCTGTCCGATCGGTTCGATCCGTACGAGGCGATGCGAGCGGACTGTTTCGAGCAAACGATCCAGATCCGACAGCCGATATGGCTCCATTCGTGCGACATACAGGCGGCTTCCGGTCATGGTCACCCGCAGTTGCACTCGGTTACCGGGCAGGCTGTTGGTCGGAACCGTTCTCCACCTTTTGCCATCGTCCGAGATTGCAACCGACTTCAGCTCTCCAGCGACCGAACCTGGCTGCCCGTTCCACACGTTGTCGAGATTGCGGAACTCGAGCGTGAACGACGAAGCTGGACGCGCGTGCAGCATGAAATGAATGTGACCGGCGGCGCGATTCGGTGACGAGCGCTCGTGGTCGTAGATGAGATTGAGCCGGATGACGTTGTCGACGACCTCGTACCACAAGGGAGAGCCGTTCTCGATGCTTGTGTCGATGAAGTCGACCGCGGCTGCAGGGTCCTGGGTCGAGACGAGCGTCGAAGAATCGCCCTGATTCGCCGACACCGTTACAGCGATTGTCAGCGCTAGAGGGATTAGCCTCATCGGGCTACCGTGGAGCGAGACTGCCACCTTCCGCGAGCGTCTTCATACTCTGCAGCGCCCGAGTGAATGTGGCGGTTCGCGACGCCTTGTCCTTCTCTCGCGCTGCATCGTCGGCCAGCATCGAGTTGTCCCACACCAGCGTATAGAGCAGCTTCGATGTCGTTGCCGTCACCGGGCGCGCCTCGAGCGTGCCGTGATAGAGGTTGTACGGCCGCCCGGCGCGGACGGGCTGCGTGTAGGTGTAGGACAGTTCCGTCTTCCCGACCAGAACTTCGTTCGCAATCGAACGAACCGCACCCACGTCGTTGTCAGGGCCCGAGAGGATCTTGCATCCCGCCGCCACCTGAAACCATTCGCCGATATCACAGTACTTGCCGACCCGTTTGCACACATCCGCGGCGGACCGATTCACGTCGACTTCGAGGTGAATCGACACATAGTTGGGATTGGCGACGACGTGCTCGTCAGGCGACGCCGGTGGAGTCGCGCTGCTCTGAGCAGGCTGCGCCGTTCCCTGGGCGTTCACCGTGATCATCGCGGCACCAACAATCGCCGCGCAGCCAGCCAGTGTGCTGATCTTGCGAAACATCATTGCTCCAATCTCAACGACCCGACGCCGCAGTGGTCTTGGCCGCCGGTTTGGTCCGCCATAACTTCGGCAGCATGTAATTGAGGTGCGCACGCCAGGTGCCCCAGTCGTGGCCGCCGTCGCCGCCAATGTAATAGTCGTGCACGATGCCGTGCTTCTCTAGAATCTGGTGAAAGACGACGCTGCGATTGGTCGGCTGGTTTTCGTAGGTGCCAAGACCGACGAAGAGGTAGTCCACCTTCTTATTTGTCGACGGATCGTTCAGAAACTCCGGCGTACTCTTTTCGGATTCCGGATCGCCCGCGCTCAGGATGCCGAATGACGCAAAGAGATCGAGCGCTTTGAACCCGATGAGCTGCGCGTGCCGGCCACCCATCGACAGTCCGGCAATGGCACGTCCGTGCGGACCTGCCTGGGTGCTGTAGGTCTTGTCGACGAGAGGGACGATCTCGGCGCGAAGCTCTTTCTCGAAGAGCGGGAACGTCAACTCAGTGTGCCTGGGGTCGCTGCGATGCACGACCTGGTTATTCGGCATCGCGATGATCATCGGCAGGGCTTTACCTTCTGCGATGAGATTGTCGGCGATGAAGCCAGCCCGTCCATCGATGTTCCATGTCGAAGCCAGCTCGCCGCTGCCACCAAGCAAGTAGAGCACCGGGTATCGGCGATTCCGGTCGTAATTCGGCGGCGTATAGACGTAGATCTCACGCTCGCCGTTCAACACGTCAGAGTGATACACGTGCCGGGTGACGGTCCCGTGCGGCACCGGCTTGGCGTCGTAGTAACTCGGCCCGTCGCTGTGGACAACGAGTGTGCTGTAACCCGGCTGATCGGAAAATCCCGTGAACGTATTGTTTGGATCGACGACGGCGACTCCGTCGAGCAGAAACCGATACACGTACATGTTTGGCTTGAGGGGTCCGACGGTCAGCGTCCAGACGCCGTCGGCGCCTTTCTCGAACGGAATCGGACTGTTGCCCTTTCCAATCGCCAGCAGCACCGGCCCGCCGGTGAGCGCAACGGACCGTGCGTCTGGCGCTTTCACCCGGAAGGTAACGGTGCGGTCGTCTCGAACCTCGGGCGAGATGACGTTTGCCCCATAGGGCGTCAGGTTCTGCGTGTTCTTGTGCGGGTTCCAGTCCAGGTTCACGTTCGCCTGCTGGGCGAATGCGGAAGGCGCCACGCACAAGAAAGTCGAGCACAATAGAGTTGTCGTTCTATTCATAGTAGCCCCGCATATCGGCCCTGACTTTATCACTCAATCGAGTCTCAGCGCTGGCATCGGATCGACTTTCGATGCACGGATCGCCGGGACGACGCACGACACGAACGCAACGCCGGCGAGGAGAATCGACACGCCCAGGTAAGTTGATGCGTCGCGCACAGAGACGCCGAATACGAGTGCTCCGATAAGGCGACTGGCCGCGATCGCGGCGGCGATGCCGATGGCAATTCCGGTAAGGCCGGCGGTCATTCCCTCGCGAACGACGAGGCGCCTCACCGTTCCACGTTCGGCGCCAAGTGCCATGCGTAGTCCGATCTCTTTCGTCCGTAACGACACCGAATATGCGAGGACGCCGTAAGTGCCGATCGCGGCAAGCAGGAGCGCGACGACCGCGAACACCCCGAGAATCGTGGCGTTCAACCGCGGCTGCGCCGCGCTGCCTGACACCCACTCGGTCATCGGACGAATGATCGGAACGTCCGGATCCATCGCGTGCACGTGGCGCCGAATCGCCGCGATCACGGGTGCCGGATCACCGGCAGGCCGTACTCTCGACCGCGCAGCAACGGAATTCTCATCGTTCGCCATCGGATATTTCGTCGGCGGTAAGGAGACTTGCAGTGAGATCACGCCTTCCGGATCGAAGCCAAGCGGAACGTGCTGGAGCTGAATCAGGCTTCTGATCAGCAACGTCGCGCCTACGAGCAGAACCGCCGCGAGCGCGAGTTCACCGCTCGCAAGGACACGTCGGACCATGGCCCGGCTGCTTCCGCTCGACGATCGTCCCGCATCGCGCAATGCGGTGCTGACGTCGGTGCGGGCGGCATGCCACGCTGGTGCAAAGCCGAACAGCAGGCCGGTCACGCACGTAACGCCCACGGCAAATGCGAGCACTGTGCGATCGACGCCGATGTTCGGAACGGGCAGCACGTTCGGCGGCAGCGACGATTCGAGCAAGCGGACCGCCCAGAAAGCAGCCGCAATGCCGAGGATACCTCCCGCGGTCGACAGCACCAGGCTCTCGATCAGCAGTTGACGAATCAGACGGCCGGTCCCGGCGCCGAGCGCTGCGCGGACCACGATCTCGGGACGGCGGGCCGTTGCGCGAGCGAGCAGAAGATTGGCGATATTTGCGCTGACGATGAGGAGCACCAAACCGACGGCGCCGAGCAGCATCAGAAGTGCGGTGCGAAGCTGGCTGCTGACAAACGTATCGGTAAAGGTAATGAGGTTGATTCCCCAGTCGCGGACCTCTGGATATTCCTGACCCACTCGCGCGGCGATTGTATCCATCTCCATTTGCGCAGCCTGTCGCGTGACACCAGGTTTCAGCCGGCCGACAACGAACAGAACATGATTGAGCCGCATTTCATTCGGCGGATTGATCACGAGCGGGGCGCTGAACGCGGGCAGACGCAGCTTGTCGTTTTTCTCAGCGACCTGCATCAGCCTCTCCGGGTCCGCAAACGGGAGCGGGCGAACCAGGACCGCGTTGACGACGCTGAAGATCGTCGTCGTGGCGCCGATGCCGAGCGCGCTGGTGAGCACGATGGCGATCGTGAACAGGGGCGACTTGAACAGCAACCGGAGAGCGTAGCGAAGGTCGATCATGGTAGGCTCCGCCAAAAGTGTGCCGCATGAAGCCGCCGGTTGGGCCGTGAAAGTGATGAGCGGTGGTGCCGGATCACAATCAATTGCTTCTCTAATTCTCGACGATTACCTCCGACCGGATGACTGACATCTCGGCGACCCGTGCTGGTTCGATACGTCTGGTGGCCGTGGCCAGCATGATCGGAACCACCATCGAGTGGTACGACTTCTTCCTCTACGGCACTGCCGCGGCGCTCGTTTTCAATCGCCTGTTCTTTCCCACCTTCGATCCGCTCACAGGCACCCTCGCCGCGTTCGGCACCTATGCCGTCGGATTCGTCGCCCGACCGATCGGCGGGATCGTGATCGGCCACTACGGCGACCGAATCGGACGCAAGTCGATGCTGGTCCTGACGCTGATCATCATGGGCGTTGCCACGTTCGGTATTGGCCTGCTCCCGACCTATGCGCAGATCGGCCCATGGGCGGGGGTTGCGCTGGTGATCCTGCGTCTGGCGCAAGGTTTTGGAGTTGGTGGTGAATGGGGCGGCGCGGTGTTGATGGCGGTAGAGCACGCCCCTGCGGGCTCGCGCGGCTTCTATGGCAGCTGGCCGCAGATCGGCGTGCCGGCCGGGCTGCTCCTCTCGACGGCGGTCTTTGCGCGGTTCGCGCGTCTTCCCGAAGATCAGTTTCTGTCGTGGGGATGGCGCGTGCCATTTCTGTTGAGTATCGCGCTCGTCGGTGTGGGGCTGATTATCCGGCTGCGGATTGTCGAAACGCCGGCATTTGAGCGCCTTAAAGCCACGCGCACCGAATCGCGGCGGCCCGTTGTTGAGCTTCTTCGCACCCAGCGGCGCGAGGTCGTGCTCGCGATGGGCGCGCGGCTCGCTGAGAACGGCGCGTTTTACATCTACTCGGTGTTTTCGTTGGTCTACGGCACGCAGAAAGTCGGAATCAATCGACAGTTGATCTTGAACGCGGTTCTCCTCGGCTCCGCGTGCGGTATCTTCGCGATCCCTTTCTTTGGCGCCCTGTCCGATCGACTCGGACGACGACCGGTCTATCTTTTCGGCGCCGCGGTTACGGCACTCTTTGCGTATCCCCTCTTTTGGCTGCTGGACACGGGATCCCCACCGCTGGTCCGACTCGCGCTCGTCATTCCGCTCGTGTTCGCGCACGCTCCGATGTACGGACCGCAGGCGGCGTTCTTGTCCGAGCTGTTCGGCACCCGCGTCCGCTACAGTGGCGCGTCACTCGGATCCCAGCTCTCGTCAGTGATCGCAGGCGGACTCTCGCCGTTTATCGCGACCGCGCTGCTCCCGTACGGCCGCGGCGCGCTGGCGTCGTACGTGATTGCGATGGCGGTCGTGACGATCGTTGCGGTGCTGATGGCTTCCGAGACGCGACATCAGACGATGGAATGACGAAGTAGAATGTGCGCGTGAGAGCCGCACTTCTTCTGATTGCCTCCTTAGGCGCCGGACCGGAAACCGCGGACGCACTGAAAGTCAACGCCGACTACCGCGCCGCAAACCAGGGCGCGCAGACCCCCGCGCGTGCGCAGATCCGTGTCTTCCTCGACTGCGAGGACTGCTTCGCGGATTTCCTGCGCTCAGAGATCACCTTTGTCGACTACGTGCGCGACCGTGCGGAAGCCGAAGTTCATCTCCTCATCACGCGCATCACGACCGGCAGCGGCGGACGGGAATACACAGCGGAATTCATTGGCAGCGGCCGCTTCGACGGCACCACGCGCACGCTGAAAGCCAATACCACCACCAGCGATTCCGAGGACACCATCCGACGACAGATCGCCAACATGGTGCGTCTCGGACTGCTCGCGTTCGTTACCGCGGAGGGCGTGCCTTCGACGATGCGGCTCCAGGTCGAGCTTGGCTCGGAGCAGGTGCGCCCGGCCGTCGCCGGCGACCGCTGGGACAACTGGGTCTTCAGCCTGCGCGGGAGTGCCGCCGTCGACGCCGAGGAATCACAGCGTCAGACCCAGGTCAGCGGCGCTGTGAGCGCCGACCGGATCACGCCCGACTGGAAGATCACGCTCGGGGCGGAGGTTGAGCACGAACGCGAGCAGTTCAACCTCGACGACGAGGACGAAGAGCCGTTCGAAGCGACCCGAAGGGAACAGGACTTCAACTGGCTGGTGGTCAAGGGCCTCGGCGAACACTGGTCCGTGGGGGCCATGGGTGACGTCGAATCCTCGACCTTCGAGAATACCGAGCTCGCCGTGAGCGCTTCCCCGGCCATCGAATACAACCTGTTCCCCTACTCGGAGTACACGCGCCGGCAGTTCCGCGTCCAGTATGCCCTCGGTCCGCGGTACGCCAACTATTACGAGGTCACACTGTTCGACGAGACCGAGGAAACACTCGCGCAGCACGAAGTGTCCGCAACCTACGATCAGCGGGAGCGCTGGGGCACGCTCGAGGCACGTGCCGAATGGTCGCAGTACCTCCACGATCTCGATCTCTCGCGTCTGGAGGTCGACGGTGAGGTGTCGCTCAGGATCCTGCGCGGGCTCTCGGTCAATGCCGAAGTGGGCGCTTCGCGCATCCGCGATCAGCTCTCGCTGCCAGCGCGCGGTGCCAACCCGGAAGAGATCCTCCTCCGGCTGCGGGAGCTGAGTAGTGGGTACGAGTTCCAGTTCGCATTCGGAATCACTTACACGTTTGGCTCAATCTTCAGCAGCGTCGTCAATCCACGATTCGGCCAGTAAGCCGCGGCGCATATCTTCATGACTGGCAATCCCCAGAGCACATCGATCGTCGGCAAAACGCTCGGGCCGTATGCGGTCCGGGACAAGATCGGCGAAGGCGGAATGGGTCAGGTCTATCGCGCCCACGATTCGAAACTTGGTCGGGATGTTGCGCTGAAGGTCCTGCCAGATTTATTTGCCATCGATTCGGATCGGCTGGCGCGCTTTCATCGTGAGGCACAGGTTCTTGCCTCGCTCAATCATCCGAACATCGCTCACATCTACGGCTTCGAAGACAGCGGCGCGACGCACGCGCTGGTCATGGAATTAGTCGACGGCCCGACGCTGGCCGATCGAATTGAGCAGGGTCCAATTCCGCTCGCCGAGGCCCTGGCGATCGCGAGGCAAATCGGCTCGGCGCTTGAGGCCGCGCACGAGCAGGGCATCGTCCACCGGGATCTCAAGCCAGCCAACGTGAAGGTCCGTCCGGACGGTACGGTCAAAGTGCTCGACTTCGGCCTGGCCAAGGCGATGGATCCAACATCATCGTCGGACGTCAACGTCATGAACTCGCCGACGCTCACCCAGCACGCGACGCAGCTCGGCCTGATCCTCGGCACTGCCGCCTACATGGCGCCGGAGCAAGCCAAAGGTAAGAAGGTCGATCGCCGCGCCGACATCTGGGCCTTCGGCGTCGTCCTGTTCGAGATGCTCAGCGGAGAGCGTGCGTTCAAAGGAGAGGATGTCTCCGACGTGCTCGCCGCGGTGCTGCGGCAGGACATCGATTGGACCGCGTTGCCGAAGGACACACCTGTGAAGGTGCGGCGCGTGCTCGAACGGTGTCTCGAACGTGATCCCAAACAACGGCTACGCGACATCGGCGATGTGTGGATTCTGATGGACGTGCCCGACGAGCCAGCGGTGGCACCCGCCACGGCCGTCGAGAGGCCGCGCTCGTCTGCGCTCTGGCGTTGGCTGCCGTGGGGCGTCGCGATCGTGATCGCGGGCGCCAGCCTGGCCTGGGGACTCTCACGACGGTCTGAGCCTGGGCCTCAATTGGTGACCCGCTCGATGCAGGTCATCAAGGATCTGTCTCTGTTCGTCGCGACGTCTCGTGACGGCACGAGGATCGCCTATACGGTGGCTGTCGGCCAGAACTCCAGCGCAGGCATCGTGCTGAGGATGCTCGATCAGTTCGATGGCAGCGTCGTACCTGGGACCGAAGGTGGCGCCTTTCCACTTTTCTCTCCCGATGGCCAATGGATTGCCTACGCCGCCGCGGATCAGAAGATCAAGAAGATCCCGATCAGCGGTGGAACGTCAATCGTACTGTGTGAAGGGTCCCTTCAGTCGGGCGGCGCGTGGAGCGACGACGGCATCATCGTGTTCCCGGGAGCGAAGGGGTTGATGCGTGTGTCTGCGGACGGCGGTGTGCCCGAGCCACTCACCACACTGGATAGCTCGAAGGGGGAGACCGCGCACGTCCGTCCTCAGTTCCTGCCCAGCGGGCGGCGCGTGTTGTTCACCGTGACGACGCAGGGGGACGCGCAATTCGCCGTGAGAGATCTGGACAAGAGCGGTCACCGAATCGTGACAAAGGGTGGCACGAATGGCCAGTATGTCGCGAGCGGCCACCTGACGTTCGTGCGCGGCACGACGCTGTTCGCGATGCCCTTCGATCTGCCCCGCCTCGAGGTCACCGGTGGT
>Ga0310889_10000019_pt1 | contig 25061 bp, 27 predicted proteins | sample T20D2metaG_FD_204583 | JGI IMG/M metagenome (GOLD analysis project Ga0310889, IMG submission 204583) | Lab incubated soil microbial communities from West Virginia University Organic Research Farm, Morgantown, WV, United States - T20D2 | ecosystem: Environmental > Terrestrial > Soil >... | reverse complement strand
CCGGCATGGTCGGATCGTCGAGAAAGGTTTCGATCATCGCGCCCAGCGCGCCATCGCGCAGCGAGGTCAGGTCACCGGCCGCGATCTTGGGGTCGGACGAATTGGCGGCTGCGTCGCGGAACCGGCTGTTGCAGTTGAGCAGCCGGATCGCTCCGTCGGCGTCACGTCCGACTACCGCTGCCGCGATCGGCAGGGCGGCGAGCAAGGCCTGCTCGTCCGCCGACGCACGGATGCCAACCTCACCATTCTGGGCCGCAGAGCGCACGCCGTTGGGCGCGGCCGAGCGGTTTGCCGCAGCCTGCATGCCGCCAGCGTTAAACGAGACAGGTTAATGGTCGGTTTCGAGAGCGATTATCACAGGTTAGTTTTTGTCGGGTTCCCGACTCTATTCTGTCGCCTTAACAATCGGCACCGGCTCGAACAGGTTGCTTCGCGGAAATCCGTTCGGCGCGATGCGTCCCGAAGCGCCGCGGATCGCCCGCCAGGGAGTGAGGTCAATCTCGCTTCTGACCCGCCCGCTCTCGCCGCCGAGCGGCCAGCTGATTCCCTCCGCCAGCACGAAGGCTATCGCATCGCTGAGGCCGCCGTCGCGATAACGCTGCAACTGCACGCCCGACCCGCGCCCAAGCTCCGGCAATTCGTCGAGCTTGAACACCAGCATCTTGCGGTTCTCGCCGATCACCGCGACTGAGTCCGCGCTTGCCAGCACCGGCTTCACCACCGCCACCCTGGCCTTGGGCCGAAGGTTCATCAGCTGCTTGCCTTTGCGCGTTTCGGCCAGCACAGCTTCGCCAGTGGTCACGAACCCGCGCCCGTCGGATGAGGCGACCAGCATCCGCGATTCCGGCCGGACGACGAACATCGCCACAATGTCGCTCTCCGCCTCTAGGTCGATGGTCAATCGGATCGGCTCGCCGAAGCCGCGACCGCCGGGCAGCTTGTCGCCACCAACCGTATAGACCCGCCCATTGTCGGCCGCGACCAGCAGCCGGTCGGTGGTCTGCGCGTGAAAGGCGAGATGCGGCCCGTCTCCCTCGCGCCACTTCAGTTCGTCGATCTCGTGAAGTGCGACATGGCCCTTCATCGCCCGGATCCAGCCGCGCTCCGAGAGAATTACCGTGATCGGCTCCCTCTCGATCATCTGGGTCCAGTCGATCTCGGCCCGCATCGACCCGGCAACCGGCTTGAGCAAGGTGCGGCGCTCATCGCCGAACTTGTCCTTCATCGCCGCGAGGTCCTTCTTCAGCCGTTTCTTCTGCCGCACGGGATCCTTGACGAGCTTGTCGAGCTCCTCGCGTTCCCTCGCCAGCGCATCGCGTTCCTTGTTGAGCTCCATCTCCTCCAGCTTGCGCAACTGGCGCAGCCGCATGTTGAGGATCGCCTCGGCCTGCCGGTCGGTCAGCGCGAACTCGGCGATCATCACCGCCTTGGGCTCATCCTCATTGCGGATGATCTCGATCACGCGGTCGAGATTCAGGAACGCGACCAGGAACCCGTCGACCAGTTCCAGCCGGTCGTCGATCTTGCCGATACGGTGGTTGGAGCGGTTGACCAGCACCTCGAACTGGAAGTCGAGCCAGGCGAGCAGCGCTTCCTTGAGGCTCATCACCCCCGGAGTCCGGCTCTTGTCGAGCACGTTCAAATTGAGCGGGAAGCGCGTCTCCAGCTCGGTCAGCTTGTAGAGGCTCTCCTCCAGCAGCGCCGGGTCGACCGTCCGCGACCGCGGCTCCAGCACGATCCTGACGTCCTCGGCGCTCTCGTCGCGCACATCGGCCAGGATCGGCAGTTTCTTGTTGGCGATCAGATCGGCGATCTCCTCGATCAGCTTGCCCTTCTGCACGCCATAGGGGATCTGGTGGACGACCAGGTGCCAGCCGCCGCCCTTCTCGGTCACCTTCTCGATTTGCGCCCGGACGCGGAAGCTGCCGCGGCCGCTGACATAGGCCTTGAGGATTGTTTCCTCATCCTCGACCAGCACGCCACCAGTCGGGAAGTCGGGGCCCTTGACGATCTGGTGCAGATCGCGGTCTTCCATCCGCTTGTTGTCGATAAGCGCGATCGCCGCTTCGGCCAGCTCGCTGACATTGTGCGGCGGGATGCTGGTCGCCATTCCGACCGCGATCCCGCTGGCGCCATTGGCCAGCAGGTTGGGGAACAGGCCGGGAAACACCTCCGGCTCCTCTTCCTCGCCATTGTAGGTGGGCCGATAGGCGACCGTTCCTTCGTCGAGCCCGGCCATTAGCTGGACCGCGACCGCCGTCATCCGCGCCTCGGTGTAGCGGTAGGCGGCGGCATTATCGCCGTCGATGTTGCCGAAATTGCCCTGCCCGTCGACCAGCGGGTAGCGGAGCGCGAAATCCTGGGCCAGGCGGACCATCGCGTCATAGACCGACTGGTCGCCGTGCGGGTGATATTTGCCGATCACGTCCCCGACGACGCGCGCGCATTTCTTGTAGCCCGACGCCGGGTCGAGCCGCAGTAGCCGCATCGCCCACAGCAAGCGGCGATGAACCGGTTTCAAGCCGTCGCGAACATCGGGCAGTGACCGCGCCGTGATCGTCGACAGCGCGTAGACCAGGTAGCGTTCGGAGAGAGCTGCCTCAAAGGGGGTATCGATGGTGGCGGATTCGGCGTTCGGGTCCATGGCTGACGCCTAGCAGCCACTCTTCCTGCCCGTCATCCCGGATTTCCTAAATTTCGTCATTCCGGACTACTAATTTTCGTCATCCCGCACTTGATCCGGGATCCTGCGGAACTCGCACCTCCTCACTATTAATTTACCGTTAAATGGACTAAGTCCGCTCGCTTTCCAGGAGAAGGAGCTGGTTGCATGGCTTCCGAGGGAAGGGAATATTTTCTCGCCCGCGCCGCCGAGGAGCGCGACGCGGCGACCAGCGCTCCCAACCCGAGCCTCGCCCGCGTCCATGACGACCTGGCGGCAATGTACGACCGGATGGCGCGGGAAGCCGAGCGGGAGCCGGCGGGCGTCGACTGATCGACCGGCCCGCCTCCCCTTGATGCCTTGATCCGCCGCGCTACCCTCCACCAATGTGCAACCTCTACCGCATGACCAAGGGCCCGGCCGAGATCGCGCGGCTTTTCGGCGGGGTCTCCGACCCGCCGGGCAATGCAGGCGAGCAGGTCTATCCCGGCTACCCAGGATATGTGATGGCCGAAGGCCGGGTTCGGCAGATGACCTGGGGCTTTCCCCTCGTGCTCAAGGGGAAGGACGGCCGAGCGCTCAAACCCAAGCCGGTCAACAACGCCCGCGCCGACAAGCTCGACGGCTTCATGTGGCGGTATAGCTTCCAGGAACGCCGCTGCCTGATCCCGGTCAGCGAATTCGCAGAGGCGGAGGGGGAGAAAGGCGCCAAGACCCGCACCTGGTTTTCTCTCCCCGGCGAAGAAGTGTTCGCCGTCGCCGGCCTGTGGCGCGAAACCGCCGAATGGGGACCGGCCTATTCGATGGTGATGACCGAGGCATGCATCCATTTGGCCGGCGTTCACGACCGGATGCCGGTGATCCTTCAGCGCGAAAGCTGGAGCGACTGGCTGGACGGCCCGCCCGACGCCGCCCGCCTGCTGTGCCAGCCCTATCCCGCCGACATGGTCGTGCGGCGGACCGACGAGCGCTGGGCCCAGCGCTAGCCTTCCTACCGGGAAATGCGGCCGGAACCCGTTTCTCCTCCCAAACATTGTCGCACCGGGCGGGCTGATGGAGAGTCGTTATGCGTTCCGCGTTGCTTTGGATTGTCGGCGTCCCAATCCCCCTGATCCTTCTACTGGCCTATTGCACCGGGCATCTATGAGGTGCCGGGCCGAAGAGAGATCGCGGAGCGATCACGATCTTCGGCGTAGAGTCACCGAATGGCGGCCGGCCACGGGACAAGGGCCGGGTGGATCGATGTCACGGATTCGCTCCGTGACGGCCAACCGCCACAGCTGGCGCCCCTCCACCCTGCAACCAATCCCACTCACCACCCGTTAGTATCCCGCTGACAGTCGGTATCGACGGTCCTGGGCGCGAACCCGTGCCTGTTTCCATCTCTTACCCCTCTTGGCCGCGAGACGGCCGATGCCGGCCGTGTCGGCAAGGAAGGAACCCCCCATGAAATATTTCGGTACCGTCAAATCGTTCGATCCCGACAAGGGCCTCGGCACGCTGAAGCCTGAAACCGGCGGCGACGATCTTTATTTTGAGCGTAGCGCAATTAGCTGGGACGCCCCCAAGGACATCACGGTCGGGCAGCGCCTGTCTTATGACAAAGGGATGGTCGACAGCCAGCCCTGCGCTGTGAACCTGGCGAAGATCTAAAGTCGTTGCGGGCCGGAGAAATCGGGCCCGCCAGTTGCGTCACGCGAGGCGGGACGGTGGCTGCTGCTGCTCGGCATCCACCGGACCGTTCCGCCGCGAATGAACCTAAACAGCTGCCGGCGGTTGAGCGCGGGCCAATCACCCTCCCCCCGAAAGCCCATCCCATGAAACCTTCCGAACAAAATGCCTGGCTCAAGCTCGGCGTCGACGCCTGGACGCTCGGCCTGCAAGCCACCCATGTCATCGGCCTGCGCACCGCGCGGATCGCCAGCGGCGGTCCGGCCGCGGCGCTCGAAGCGTGGCTGATGCTGTCGGAGAAATGGCATGCCGCGACCGAGATCCAGGCCGACCTCCTGACCCGCGGTCCCGACGCTAGCCCGGTAGCAACCACCCGCCGCGCCCTCGCCGTGTACAAGCGCAAGGTCGCCGCCAACGACCGCCGCCTGCGCTAAGCCCTTATTTGTCGGCGATAAAATTCTCGGGTCCCCGCCGCCAGAGTCGTGTTTGTGACTAGGCGAAACCGGTCCACCCCTGTAATGACCCTGCATCGCCTGCCCGTATCCGGCAAGCTGGCGACTGGGCGCGCTCGCGGCGTCCGCCAATGGAGGTGACGGACGGCATGTCTGCCCAGGATGACGAAGACTATTATCGCGGCCGGGCGATCGAGGAACGCCTCGCCGCCGAGGACGCATCGCAAGCCAATGTCGCGCAGATTCATCAAGAGCTTGCCCGCCTCTATGACGCGTTGGCCGACCAGCCCGAACTTCGGCCCGCCCGCAAGGTCGCCTGAACCGGGCCGAGCGATACTCTCCCAACTTCCGAGATAGTTCCCTCCCCCTCCTCCGTTGGTCGAAATTTCTGCTTCGACAAACATGCCCGCGGCCTCGGCGAACCGCCGTAGCGCCCGTTCCCACCAGGACGGCGAAGAGATAATTTCCGTTGCTGTGGGAAACGGTGTCAATCTGACGGCTTCAACGGCCCCGGACCGGCACCAATTGAGCTTGCCGGGCGCGACGCGACGAACCATCGAAGCGGCGCGATGATGGCCCAGCTCCGCAGCCCCTCGAACGGCGAACTATTGTTCAGTCCCGACGACATCTCCCGCCTGTTCCGGCTGGTTTCGGAAATTGCTGACCGGCGCGACATCGAGCCTTCGGAGGTGATCGAGCGGCTTGAGCTTCGCCTTGCCGCCGCCACCGCGCGGTCGGAGCAGGTGGTGAACGGCATCCGCCTTGGCGAATATGTCGAGCGGATGCGCAAGCTGCGCTTGAAGCGCAACGACGTCATTGGCGCGGAGCTGTTCCGCGATCCTGCATGGGACATGCTGCTCGACCTGTTTGCCTCGCACGAACGCGGTGAGCGCGTGTCGGCGATCGCGCTCAGCCTGTCAGCGGGCGTGCCGCAGAGCACCGCGCTTCGCACTATCCAGCGGCTTGAGGAAAAAGGTTTGATCGTGAGGGAGGGAGATCCCGACGACCTGAGGCGAAGCTGGGTCCGGGCTACCCCCGAGGTCCTGTCCGGCATCGCGACCATGGCCGGCCTGTTCGCCGAGGCAGTGGCCGCCTCGGCGAGTCCCCAGAGGCCGGCCATGGTCAACCCGGTTCAATTGACCGACACCGACCTCAATCTCTTCTTTTCCGCCGATTAGCAGGAGCTACGCGACCGCTTCGAGAGGAGCGATCTTGCTGAGCTCGACCTGCCGCAGAAGCCATTCGCGGAAGCGCTTGATCTTCGGCACATTGCGCCGCTCGGGCGCGATGCACAGCCAGTAGCGGAAACCCGCCGTCGCGGTCAGGTCGAAGGGCTGGCACAGCCGCCCGTCCTTGATGTCGTTCTTCCAGAAGGCAGGCGTCAGCAGCACGAAGCCCTGCCCGCCCATCGCCGCATGGCCCTCGTCGGCCTGACTGTCGAGGCGAAGGCCCGGCTTTTTTGGCCGGTCTGCAGCGCCCTCGACTCCCGCCGCCTCGAACCATTTGTCCCACCAATAATCCTCGGGGCTGATCAGCGGCAGGTTGGGCAGGTCGGCCGGCGTCGGCGCGCGGCCCAGCTGCTCGGTCATCCGCTTCCAGAAGCTCGGCGCGCACATCGGCGAGAAGTCGACCTTCATCAGTTCGATGGCCACCAGCCCTTCCCACGGCTGGGCACCGGCGCGGATCGCGACATCGGCCTCGCCGGCCTTCAGGTCGACCAGCTTGTTGGATGTGGCCAGGCGAACGGCGAGGTCGGGATGCTCGACCTGGAACGCGCCCAGCCGCCACGCCAGCCATGTGTTGGCGAAGGTGAAGGTCGTGGCCACTGTCAGCAGGCCCTCATCTTCTTCGCGAAGCTCGGCGAATGCCCCCTCGATCGTGTCGAACGCCTTGGTCAGCTGGGGCAGTAGCCTGAGACCAAGACCGGTCAGCCGCGCCCTGCCCTTCTCGCGCACGAACAAGGCCGCGCCAAGCCGCTCTTCCAATAATTTGACCTGATAGGAAACCGCCGCCTGCGTCATCCCCAGCTCGTTCGCCGCGGCCGTGAAATTCTCTAGGCGCGCTGCTGCTTCGAATACGCGGACCGCAGCCAGGGGAGGAAGTCGTCGCATAAGCGGAATCTATAAGCCCGGCTTATGTTCTTTGTCCAGTGTTTCATTGGGCACGAATGGGGAACATGCCTACATAGTCCCCAAGCGCCGGAGCACCCCTCTTCCCCACCCCAGGGCTCCGGCGCCAACCGATGGAGGCAATGATGAACGATCAGATTTTCGATCGCGAGTATCAGGCCGGACGCGCTGCCCTTAACGACAGCATCAGCCGGCTGATTGATGGTGCCGGGCAATCGCTGCGCGTGCTCCACAAGATCAACTTCGACGCGCCCTGGAAGCATCAGGCGACCAAGCAGCGGCGCGCCAAGGCGGCCTGACATGCGCCAGGACGTCAACCACCGCGAAGTCTTCGCCAGGCCGGAATCGCTTGGCGAGGATTTCGCCCTCATCCTCGACGCGTTCGCCGATGCATTCCGCGGCATGGCATCGGCCTCGCGGCTTGAAAGCCGCTGGTCGAAGCTGCGCCACTGTGGCGGAGATTGTTGAGATGATCGCCAGGCGATGGCACGGGCGGGTCCCCTGCGAAAAGACTGCGGAATATATGCAGCTGATGGCGCAGGTTGGCCTGCCCGACTATCGTTCGACCCTGGGCAACCGGGGCGCCTGGTGCCTGTTCCGCCGCGACAACGGCATCGCCCATTTCGAAATGTTCACGCTGTGGGACGATTTCGGCGCGATCCGCCGCTTCGCCGGCGAAGACATCAACAAAGCGAAATATTATGATTTCGACCCGGAATTCCTGCTCGAGCTGGAGCCGAGCGTCGTCCATTTCGAAGTCATCGAAGGCTAACTTCCAGGCTCAATTGCGGACGGGAGGCGGCTAGCCTATAGCCGCCCCACTTCTCGTTCTCGCCCGGAGTCAGCATCGCTTATGGTTCGTCGCCGCCAGATTTACGAAGGCAAGGCCAAGATCCTTTACGAAGGTCCCGAGCCCGGTACCCTCATCCAATATTTCAAGGATGACGCGACGGCGTTCAACGCCCAGAAGCGCGGCACGATCAGCGGCAAGGGCGTGATCAACAACCGCATTTCCGAGCACATCTTCACGGCGCTCGCGACGATCGGCGTCCCGACCCACTTCATTCGCCGGGTCAACATGCGCGAGCAGTTGATCCGCCAGGTCGAAATCGTTCCGATCGAGGTGGTGGTCAGGAACGTCGCCGCGGGTTCGATTTCGAAGCGGCTCGGGATCGAGGAAGGGACGCAGCTGCCTCGCACGATCATCGAATATTATTACAAGGACGATGCGCTGGGCGATCCGATGATCGCAGACGAGCATATCGCCTGCTTCGGCTGGGCCAGCCAGGACGAGATGAACGACATCGCCGACATGGCGATCCGGGTGAACGACTTTATGTGCGGCATGTTCGCCGGGATCGGCATCCGCCTGGTCGACTTCAAACTGGAGTTCGGCCGGGTGTGGGACGGCGACTATTCGCGGATCATCCTGGCCGACGAGATTTCGCCCGACGGCTGCCGCCTGTGGGACATGAAGTCGAACGAGAAGCTGGACAAGGACCGCTTCCGCCAGAGCCTTGGCGGCGAGGCCGAGGCCTACCAGGAGGTCGCGCGCCGCCTTGGCCTGCTGCCGGAGGGCGAAGAGGAAACTGCCGTCCTCGATCTCGACGAGCACCGCAAGAAGCGGGGGCGCTAGGACCAAATCCCATCATGCCGGGCTTGACCAGGCATCCACCTTTCCTTTCTGACGGTCGACGTAAAGGTAGACCCCGGATCGAGCCCGGGGTGACGGAGTATATTTGGCCCTTCCCCGCGTCCGTGTTGTCACTCTCAACGCTGCCCTTGGTCCGTTGGACTATAGGGTACCCGACGGCATGGCCGTCGAACCCGGCTCGGTGGTCGTGGCTCCGCTGGGCCCCCGCCAGCTGATCGGCGTCGCCTGGGAAGCAGACCGGCTCAAGACAGAGGAAGTTGGCGACAACCGCCTTCGCCCCTTGGCCGGGCTGGTCGACGTCCCGCCCATTCCCGCAGGGTTGCGCCGTCTCTGCGAGTGGACCGCGGATTATTACCTTGCGCCCCTCGCCGCGGTGCTCCGCATGGTGATGCCGTCATCGGCCGCTTTGGCCGGGCCTCGGACCATGGTCGAATATCGCGCGACCGGCGAGCAGCCCAGCCGCCTCACCCCGCAGCGCGAACAGGCCTTGTCCCGGATCGAAGGCCGCCAGGGCACGGTACGCGAGCTTGCCGCCCACGCCGAGGTCAGCGAGGCAGTGATGCGCGGCCTCGTCCATGCCGGCGCGCTGGAGCGCGTCGAGGTCGACGGCGACCAACCCTTCGCCGAGCCCGATCCCGACTTCGCCCCGCCAATTCTCAATGCTGAACAACAAGATGCGGCTGCCAGCCTGAAAGGCGCTGTTGGCAATGGCTTCGATCCAGTCCTGCTCGACGGCGTTACCGGCTCTGGGAAGACCGAGGTCTACTTTGAAGCGATTGCTGAGTCCGTCAGGCAAGGCAGGCAGGCGCTGGTCCTGCTCCCTGAGATTGCGCTGACCGAACCTTTTTTGACTCGTTTCACCGCGCGCTTCGGCTGCGAGCCGGTGACTTGGCACAGCGACCTTCGATCGTCCCAGCGCCGCCGCGCCTGGCGAGCCATTGCAAGGGGCGAGGCAAAAGTAGTGGTGGGCGCCAGGTCATCGCTCTTTCTGCCCTATGCCAATCTTGGACTGATCGTCGTTGATGAAGCGCACGAACCCAGCTTCAAGCAGGAAGAAGGCGTCCAGTACCACGCTCGAGACGTCGCCGTGATGCGCGCTCATTTCGAGCGCATCCCGGTGATCCTCGCCTCGGCAACGCCGGCGATCGAGACCCGCCATATGGTCGAGATTGGCCGCTACCGCGAGCTTCGCCTTATGGAGCGTCACGGCCTTGCGGAAATGCCGACAATATCCGCCGTCGATCTAACCCAGGACCCGCCGCCGCGAGGCCGCTGGCTGGCTCCAGCACTTGTTACCGAACTTCATAAGAACCTCGCCGCAGGCGAGCAGTCCTTGCTGTTCCTGAACCGTCGCGGGTTCGCCCCGCTGACCCTTTGCCGTCATTGCGGCCATCGCTTCCAATGCCCCAACTGCACCGCCTGGATGGTTGAGCACCGGCTGATGCACCGGCTTGCATGCCATCATTGCGGCCACGTCATGCCACCGCCCGAGGCTTGCCCCGAATGTGGCGAGGAGGACAGCCTGGTCGCATGCGGCCCCGGTGTCGAGCGGATCGCCGATGAGGTCGCCGAGCTATTCCCCGAAGCGCGCACTGCGGTAGTCACCTCCGACACCATCTGGTCGCCGGCCCGCGCCGCCGAATTCGTTCGCGCGATGGAGGCGGGCGAGATCGACATCGTGGTCGGCACGCAACTCGTGACAAAGGGCTATCATTTTCCCAATTTGACCCTGGTTGGCGTCGTCGATGCCGATCTGGGCTTGCAGGGCGGCGATTTGCGTGCGGCCGAACGGAGCTTCCAGCAAATCCAGCAAGTCGCCGGCCGCGCCGGCCGCGGCGACAAGCCTGGCCGGGTGATGGTCCAGACGCATGACCCCGACGCGCCGGTGATCGCTGCGCTGGTGAGCGGCGATGGGCCAGGCTTCTACGCCGCCGAGACAGAAGCAAGACGCGACGCAGCAATGCCGCCATTTGGGCGATTGGCGGCGATCATCGTCTCCGCCGAAGACAAGGCCGAGGCCGAGAAAGTGGCGCGCCGTATCGGCCATGCCGCCCCAAAAATTGACGAAATGGCCGTGTTCGGACCGGCCCCTGCTCCACTGGCCATGCTTCGCGGCCGCCACCGTCAGCGGCTGCTCGTCCACGCTGCGCGCAAGCTAGATGTCCAGGATGTAATCCGAGACTGGCTCGCCGAGCTCGAATGGTCGGGCAAAGTTCGCGTTGCCGTCGATGTTGACCCCCACAGCTTCCTTTAACCCCTTGCGCGGCTTGGCACTTTGGCTAGCCTGAAGCTGCTCGGAATTTGGGGGAATCATGGGCTTGTTCGTAAGATTGGCAGTTGCAGTTGCTGCATTTTCCATCTCGGCAACGGCTGACGCTGCCTGGCATGAGGCCAAATCGAGCCACTTCATCATCTATGCCGACCTGAAGCCCGATCAAATCAAGGCATATGCCGAACGGCTGGAACGGTTCGACCAGGCAGTTCGCCGGGTTCGCGGCATGAAAGATCCCGCGCTCACCGACGCTCAGCGACTGACGGTCTATGCTCTGCGCAGCGAGGGGGCAGTCGCAAGGCTTGCCGGTGCGAGCGAAGTGCGCGGCTTCTATCGCCCGGATTCGTCCGGGTCGTCAGCCTTCGTCCCCCGCTCCGCTGGATCGAAGGGCGTCGCTTGGGAACTCGACACCGAAGAGATATTTTATCACGAATATGCCCACCATCTGCAGCTTGAGGCGTCTTCGGCTGCACTTCCGCCCTGGAACGTTGAAGGCTTTGCCGAATTCTTCGCCACGGCGGTGATCGAAAAGGACGGCAGTGTCGTTATCGGCAATGCGCCACAGTATCGGGCCTACGGCCTGTTTAATGTGACCAGCCTGAGCCTCGAGGCAATCGTTGGCGCAACCTATGACAGGCTCGACGGCGGGGAGCACGATCTCCTTTACGGGATGGGCTGGCTACTCACTCACTATCTGACGTTTGAGCCGACCCGGAAGGGCCAACTCGCGCACTATCTCGAAAACATCCAAAAGGGCATGCCCGCGCTTGCAGCGGCCAAATCAGCATTCGGTGACCTCAAGCAGCTCAACCGGGAACTTGAAAAATACAAGTTGAGCAAATTGCACGGCCTTCGCGTTCGCGGTGACACACTATCGATCGGCAAGGTCGCGGTTCGGCCTCTGACGGCTGGTGAAGCTGCAATCATGGATGTCCACATTCGCTCGCGGCGCGGGGTTAACGACAAGACCGCACGCGAAGTTGTCGCTGCCGCCCGCAAGGCCGCTGCTCCCTACCCCAACGAGCCGTTTGTCCAGGCGGCCTTGGCGGAAGCGGAGTTCGATGCCCACGAATACAAGGCCGCCGAGGCAGCGGCGGATCGCGCCCTCGCCACCGACCCCAATTATGTTCGCGCACTGCTCTACAAGGGTCGCGCCCTGATGGAGCTGGGGAAGGGCAGGCCAGACACACAGTGGAGCGAAGTGCGGGGTTGGTTTGCCAAGGCCAACCGGCTCGACACGGAAAACGCCGAGCCGCTCCGTTTATTCTATCAGTCCTATGAATATGCGGGCGCCAAGCCGACCCGGAATTCGGTCGAGGGGCTGCTCTATTCCGTCGCTTTGGTACCCCAGGACGACGGACTGAGGGTCAGCGCAGTTCGCGAACTGCTGGTTGAGGGACGGCTGGCGGAAGCCAAGGACATGTTCGCGCCAATGGCCTTCCAGCCCCACGCTCCGAAGAAATATCGGGAAAGCAATGCTGAGGTCATGGCCGCGATCGATGCCGCCGATGGCAAGCGCGCGCTGACCGTCCTCGAGGCCGCCATGCAGGCGCCCGATGACGAGGACGGCAAACGCTAGAGGTTGAGGTCAGGTTGGGGAATGCGTGCCCCCTCAGCGGCCAAAAGCTGCTTCTTCCGATCGAGCCCGCCGGCATAGCCGCCAAGCGTGCCGTCTGATCGGATCACGCGGTGGCAGGGCACCAGAACCGCGACCGGGTTCGATCCATTGGCGGTGCCGACCGCGCGAGTAGCGGTGGGCTCGCCGATCGCATTGGCGATGTCGGCATAGCTGCGGGTCTCGCCGAGCGGTATTTTCCGTAGTTCCTGCCAGACCGCCTCCTGGAAAGCGGTGCCATGGACGTCGATCGGGAGCTCAGGCGCGGACTGTGGCGTCTGGATGGCCTTCAATGCTCCCTCGACCCAGGGCGCGATGGTGCCATCGTCCGGCCGAATCTCGGCATTCGGGAAACGCCGATATAGCGCACCTTCGTCTTCGTCGAACGTCAGCCGGCAAATCCCCTTCGGCGTCGCTGCGACCAGCAAGGGTCCGAGCGGGCTGTCGGTCACGACATAACGGATCGTCTCGCCACGGCCGCCGTCTCGCCAGGCTGACGGTGTCATGCCCAGCCTCTCCTTGGCATCGGCATAAAAGCGGCTCGGGGCCTGGTAGCCGGCGTCGTAAATGGCTTCGGTCACGCTCTTGTCCTCCTGGAGATGGTGCATTGCCCGCCGCGCTCGGATCGCACGAGCGTATGCTGCGGGCGATACGCCCATGTCGCGGGTGAAGATCCGCTGGAAATGATGCTCGGCGTAACCGACAGCATCGGCCAAGTCGGCCAGCAGCAGCGGCTCCTCAGCCTGCTCGATCAGCTGCACGGCTTTGGCCACCGCCTCGCGGTCGCGGCTGACCTCGTCCGGCTTGCAGCGGAGACAGGGGCGATAACCGGCTGAACGAGCGGATTCGCCATCGAGAAAGAATTCGACATTCTCCCGTTTCGGACGGCGTGCGGGGCAGCTCGGCTTGCAGTAAATGCCAGTCGTCTTGACTGCTCCGATCACCCGACCGTCCCACGTCCGGTCTCGGCGCTCGAAGGCGGCCCAGGCGGCATCTATGTCAATTGTTCGCATTAGCATGGACCTAACATAGGGGGCCGCATTACGTCCCGCTTCCCGTGACTTGCGGTCAAAGCGAGGTAGTCTTGCACTGGCAGATTTTCGAGGGTGAATTGGACTGCGGCGACGTTCGGTCCCTTCTCTCCCAACATTTTTCGGAAATGCACGCCGGTTCACCCCCCGACGTTTGCCACGTCTTGCCGATCGAGGGGCTGAGTGATCCCTCAATCCGCTTCTTTACGTTGCGCGAAAATGGCGTCCTGCTGGGATGCGGGGCGCTTAAGAAGCTGTCGCACGATCATGGCGAGGTGAAGTCGATGCGCACCGCCAATGCTGCGCTGGGCCGCGGGGTCGGCCAGGCGATGCTCAACCATCTGCTCGCAACGGCGAGGCAGCAAGGATTGACGCGGGTCAGCCTGGAAACCGGCTCAACCGGGCAATTCGCTGCGGCCAACCGGCTGTATGAGAAAAACGGCTTCGAACGGTCGGGTCCGTTCGGCGACTATCCTGACACGCCCTGGACCCATTTTTACACGAAGAAAATCTAGGATCGCTCTACCCTCGCGGCAAAACATCCGCGAATGGCGTTATGCGCGTCAACATGGTCAACCGCCGGGTCCGCGAAAAGCCGCCTGATTACCAGGTCCGCCTCGCCTGGCTGGGCCAGGGCCGCATCGGTCATCATGCCGTCTCCATCAAAGGCGCGAAGCGACAGGATCCGCCGATCCAGAGCCGGCGGAATCTCGCTCTCATAGCGGGCCGGTTCGGTAGCGCCTTCGCTGACAAAAATCGCATGCGTTGCTCGATAGGGATTGTCTCCATCGTGCGAGCAATGATTGACCAGAAGCAAAGTATCGCCCGGTTCGGCGTCTTCGAGGGTAACACGGCAGGGAAATCCCGGCTTGTTGTCAGCGGTCATCCGGATGGCGCCGTGTCTCGCCAACTCCTCATTACTGAGGCCGAAAAGATGGCGGAACGGAGCGGGATCCAAGCCTGAGATTTGGTAGGTCATGCCGCCGACATAAAGGAGCTCATTTGAAACGACTTCCCGCGCCTTGCTGCCAAAGCCAAACAGCCGCCTTGCATCCCCGGCGACCCCCTGCTAGGGGCGCGCCAACCCATGGGGGGCGCGGGGTTTTTCGACCGCTGCGCCCCGTGCAATTTGGGGGCCAAATTCTTTTGTCTGGAGCTTCGAGCGCGTGGAGAATTCCGGCGGCATTCAAGCCAGCTTAGCGGGACGCTATGCAACCGCTTTGTTCGGCCTCGCCCGAGACGAACAACAGATCGACGCGGTCAGCCGCAGCCTCGACACGCTTGAGGCAGCGATGACCGAGTCACCTGATTTCAAGGCATTGATCTCAAGTCCGCTGATCGGCCGCGCCGAAGCGGGCAAGGCAATCCGCGCTCTCACGCCGACGCTTGGCGTCGACCCGATCACTGCCAAGTTCCTTGGTGTTCTGGCCGATAACGGCCGCCTCGGCGAACTGAAGGCTGTCATCAAATCGGTTCGCAAGCTCGCCGCCGCCAACCGAGGCGAGACTACAGCCGAGGTGACCAGCGCATTCCCGCTGAACGACGGCCAGGTCACTCGCATCCAGTCCAATTTGAAGGCCCGGCTCGGCCGCGATGTCGCGATCGACGCCAAGGTCGACCCGCAACTTCTCGGAGGTCTCGTCGTCCGGCTCGGCAGCCAGATGATCGACGCCTCGATCCGCACCAAACTCAATACGCTCGCTATGGCGATGAAAGGCTGAACATGGATATCCGCGCCGCTGAAATTTCCCGCGTCATTCGCGACCAGATCGCGAACTTCGACGCCGATGCGCAGGTCTCCGAGGTCGGCAGCGTGCTGTCGGTCGGCGACGGCATCGCCCGCATCCACGGCCTCGACAACGTCCAGGCCGGCGAGATGGTCGAGTTCGATGACGGCACCAAAGGCATGGCCCTCAACCTCGAGGCTGACAATGTCGGCGTCGTGATCTTCGGCTCGGACGTGGGGATCAAGGAAGGCTCGACCGCCAAGCGGACCGGCACGATCGTCGACGTTCCGGTTGGCAAGGGCCTGCTTGGCCGCGTGGTCGACGCGCTCGGCAACCCGATCGACGGCAAGGGCCCGATCCAGGGCAGCGAGCGCAGCCGTGTCGAGGTGAAAGCGCCGGGGATCATCCCGAGGCGGTCCGTGCATGAGCCGGTGCAGACGGGCCTCAAGGCGCTCGACGCGCTGGTCCCCGTCGGCCGCGGACAGCGCGAATTGATCATCGGCGACCGCCAGACCGGAAAGACCGCCGTCGCGCTCGACACCTTCATCAACCAGAAGCATGTCAACTCGGGTAAGGACGAGAGCCAGAAGCTCTATTGTATCTACGTCGCCATCGGCCAGAAGCGCTCGACCGTCGCCCAGATCGTCCGTGCGCTCGAAGAAAATGGCGCGATGGAATATACGATCGTGGTCGCTGCGACCGCGTCGGAGCCGGCGCCGCTGCAATATCTCGCGCCCTATGCCGGCGTGACCATGGGCGAATATTTCCGCGACAACGGCATGCATGCCGTGATTGTCTATGACGATCTGTCGAAGCAGGCCGTCGCCTATCGCCAGATGTCGCTGCTGCTGCGCCGTCCGCCGGGCCGTGAGGCCTATCCGGGCGACGTATTTTATCTCCATTCTCGCCTGCTCGAGCGCGCGGCGAAGATGAACGAGGACAATGGCGCCGGTTCGCTGACCGCCTTGCCGATCATCGAGACCCAGGCCGGCGACGTTTCGGCCTACATCCCGACCAACGTCATCTCGATCACCGACGGCCAGATCTTCCTCGAGACCGACCTGTTCTACCAGGGCGTCCGCCCGGCCATCAACGTGGGCCTGTCGGTCAGCCGCGTCGGCTCCGCCGCCCAGACCAAGGCGATGAAGAAGGTCGCCGGCTCGATCAAGCTGGAGCTGGCCCAATATCGCGAAATGGCCGCCTTCGCCCAGTTCGGTTCTGACCTCGACGCTTCGACTCAAAAACTGCTGGCGCGTGGCGCTCGGCTGACCGAGCTCTTGAAGCAGCCGCAATATAGCCCGATGCCGATCGAGGAGCAGGTCGCCTCGATCTATGCCGGCACCCAAGGATTTGTCGACGCCGTCGATGTCAAGGAAGTCACCCGCTACGAGGCGGCGATGCTGAGCTATCTCCGTTCGGAGCATGGCGACGTCCTGAAGACGATCCGCGACACGAAGGTGCTCGACGACGATACGGCTGCCAAACTCAAGGACGCGTTGACCGCGTTCGGCAAGCAGTTCGCTTAAGAGAGCTCGGAGAGTAATCGGCGATGGCCAGCCTCAAGGCATTGAAACTTCGCATCGGCTCGGTGAAGTCGACGCAGAAGATTACCAAGGCGATGAAGATGGTCGCCGCGGCCAAGTTGCGCCGTGCCCAGCAGAATGCCGAAGCCGGCCGGCCCTTTTCGAACCGCATGGCCGACGTGGTCGCCTCGCTGACCAGCCGTGTCGTGGTTGGGCCGCAGTCGCACAAGCTGATCGCCGGAACCGGCAAGGACGAAACCCATTTGATCGTGCTCGCCACCGGCGATCGCGGTCTGGCCGGTGCGTTCAACACCAACATCGTCCGCGCCGCGCGCCGCAAGGCCGAGGAGCTGGAAGGTGCCGGCAAGAGGGTCCTGTTCTACATCGTCGGCCGCAAAGGCCGTCCGGCGATCCAGCGGATCTACCCGAAGGGCATAATTGCCCAGCACGACACCAGCGAAATGAAGGCTCCGGCCTATGCCGACGCCCAGGCGATCGCCGACGATCTGATCGATCGTTTCGAAAGCGGCCAGTTCGACGTCGCCCACCTCGCCTATAGCGAGTTCAAATCGGTGTTGGTGCAGGATCCCCAGGTCGACCAGATCATCCCGGTTGTCCCGGCCAAGGCGGAAGCCGGCGGGGCTGCTGCCGCGGCAGTGGAGTATGAGCCGGACGAGGAAGAAATCCTCTCCACCCTCCTGCCCACAAACGTCACCGTGCAGATCTATCGAGCGCTGCTCGAGAACATGGCCGGTTTCTACGGATCGCAGATGACCGCGATGGACAATGCCACTCGCAATGCAGGCGACATGATCAATCGTCTGTCGATCCAGTACAACCGCCAGCGCCAGGCTGCGATCACCACCGAACTCGTCGAAATCATCTCGGGCGCCGAAGCGCTCTAACGGAATTAAGAGGCAAGGAAACAGAACATGGCCACCGCCGCTCCCGCCAAGCCCCGCAGCAAGAAGGCCGCTGCGACTGCAACCACCGCTTCGGCTCCGGCCACCGGCAATCTCGTCGGCCAGGTCGCTCAGGTCATCGGCGCGGTGGTCGACGTCGCCTTCGAAGGCCAGCTGCCGCCGATCCTCGCGGCGCTTGAAACCGACAACCAGGGCAACCGCCTGGTGCTAGAGGTCGCCCAGCATCTCGGCGAGAACATCGTCCGCACCATCGCCATGGACTCGACCGACGGCCTCACCCGCGGCCAGCGTGTCAACGCCACCGGGTCGCAGATCCGCGTTCCGGTCGGCCCGATGACGCTCGGCCGTATCATGAACGTAATCGGAGAGCCGATCGACGAACAGGGCCCGATCGGGGGCGACATGACCGCCTCGATCCACGCAGACGCCCCGGCATTCGTCGACCAGTCGACCGAAGCCAACATTCTGGTCACCGGCATCAAGGTCATCGACCTCCTCGCCCCCTACGCCAGGGGCGGCAAGATCGGCCTGTTCGGTGGCGCCGGCGTCGGCAAGACCGTGCTGATCCAGGAACTGATCAACAACATTGCCAAGGGCCACGGCGGCGTGTCGGTGTTCGCCGGCGTCGGCGAACGGACCCGTGAGGGCAACGATCTCTATCACGAATTTCTCGAAGCGGGCGTTATCGCCAAGGACAAGGACGGCAACCCGACCCCGGAAGGATCGAAGGTCGCGCTGGTGTTCGGCCAGATGAACGAGCCGCCGGGAGCCCGCGCCCGCGTCGCTTTGTCGGGCCTGACCCAGGCCGAATATTTCCGCGACGAGGAAGGACAGGACGTGCTGTTCTTCATCGACAACATCTTCCGCTTCACCCAGGCGGGTTCGGAAGTGTCGGCATTGCTCGGCCGTATCCCGTCAGCGGTGGGCTACCAGCCCACGCTGGCCACCGACATGGGCCAGCTGCAGGAACGGATCACCTCAACAAACAAGGGCTCGATCACCTCGGTCCAGGCGATCTATGTGCCGGCCGACGACTTGACCGACCCGGCTCCGGCAACCTCGTTCGCCCACCTCGACGCGACGACCACCCTGTCCCGCGCCATCTCCGAGCTGGGCATTTACCCGGCCGTTGACCCGCTCGATTCGACCAGCCGCGTGTTAACTACGGCGGTCGTCGGCCAGGAGCATTATGAAGTGGCCCGCGCCGTCCAGGAGACGTTGCAGAAGTATAAGTCGCTGCAGGATATCATCGCCATTCTCGGCATGGATGAACTGTCGGAAGAAGATAAGCTGGTCGTCTCCCGCGCCCGCAAGATCCAGCGCTTTCTTAGCCAGCCGTTCCACGTCGCCGAAGTCTTCACCGGAATCCCGGGCAAGTTCGTCCAGGTCGAAGACACCGTCCGCTCGTTCAAGGCGGTCGTGAACGGGGAATATGACCATCTGCCGGAGGCTGCCTTCTATATGGTTGGCGGCATCGAAGAGGCCGTGGCCAAAGCTGAAAAGCTGGCGCAGGAGGCCTAAGCCGATCGCGGACAACCTTCACCTCGAGGATTGCGTCAACACGCACTGCCCCTGGTCCGGTAACCCGGTTAGCGGCGACAGCCTGACGCGATACAGGGACAAGGTTGTCGGCTTCTGCAACCCCGGTTGCAGGGACAAGTTCGAGAAAGCGGCGTCGGACTTCGACGCCGTGATCGAGGGAAAGAAGTAAATGGCGGAATTTCACTTCGAGCTGGTGACTCCGGAGCGTCTGGTCCGCTCGGACGAGGTCTATATGGTCGTGGTTCCGGGCACCGAGGGCGACTTCGGTGTGATGGCCGGCCACGCCCCCGTGATGACCACGCTGAAAAATGCCGAGCTCAAGATCTACAAGAGCGCCGGTGCCCAGCCGGAGAGCATTGCAGTCTCTGGCGGTTTCGCCGAGGTCGGCGACAATGGCCTGACGGTGCTGGCGGAGAGTATCGGCGCCTGACACATCTGTTGGGTCGGTTAACCCAGCTTTTACCTAAGCCTGTTTCAGTGTTACCCTATCCTTTGTGGGGGCACCTGAATGTTACAGCAGGCCGTCGACCGTCAGCTTGTCGCGCAAGAGACGCCGCTGGAGTTGTGCGTCGTCATTCCCACGCTCAACGAGGCCGGCAACGTCGAACTGCTGCTGGACAAGCTCGGCATCGCCCTTGCCGGGATCGAGTGGGAAGCGATCTTTGTCGACGACGGCTCGACTGACGGCACGCCGGAGATCCTGACCCGCATCGCCCAGTCGGACCGCCGAGTCCGAATGATCCGCCGTATTGGCCGCCGCGGACTGTCCTCGGCGGTAGTAGAAGGCGCCCTAGCCTCGACTACGCCGGTGATCGCGGTGATCGATGCCGACCTGCAGCATGACGAGCAGATCCTGCCCGATCTTTATCGAGCTATCGCCGGCGGACATGAACTGGCGATCGGCACGCGCTATGCCTCGAACGGCTCGACCGGCGACTGGAACGAGAGCCGGCTCAAGATCAGCCGCTTCGCAACTGCACTGGCCTCACCGATCATGAAAACGCAGCTGTCCGATCCGATGAGCGGATTGTTCGCGGTCCGCCGCGACGTGCTGCTCGAGGCGGCTCCCCGGCTCAGCAACGTCGGTTACAAGATTTTGCTCGACCTGGTCGCTTCCGCCCAGCGCCCGCTCAAGGTCGCGGAGGTCGGGTATGTCTTCGGTACCCGCCAGCACGGCGAATCCAAGCTCGATGAGATGGTTGCGCTCGAATATATCGAACTATTGCTCGACAAGACCGTCGGCCGGTTGGTGCCCGTCAAGCTGGTTCAGTTCGGCGCCGTCGGAATCCTTGGCGTCGGAGTGCATTTGTTGCTGCTCGACCTGGCATTAAACGCGATCGGGCTTACATTTTCCTGGTCGCAAGCGACCGCGGTGATCGGCGCGATGACCTTCAATTTCGCCCTGAACAATCGCTTCACCTACCGCGACCGGCAGCTGAAGGGTCTCGCCTGGATTGGCGGCCTGCTCTCCTTCTACCTCGTATGTTCCCTGGGGGCGGTCGCCAACGTCGGCATCGGCAGCCTCGTCTACGAGCAATTCCACGGATGGTGGATCGCCGGAATCGCCGGCGCGATCGTCGGCTCTGTGTGGAATTATGTAGCCAGCGGCTGGCTCACCTGGACGCGTCGCTAAAACCGGCATCCTTTGATCGAAATTAGTCTTTTCTAAAAGTTTGGTGGCTATTCACCATCTTGGTTTTCCGCGGGAAGTAACATTGGGATGCAGTGGTTATGAACGCATTCGGCAAGCGTAGTGGCCTTGGACAGCGCCCGAACTTCGGTGTCGCCAAGCCCATGAAGGGCGGTTCGGCCCAATCGGGCGGCGAGCAGTTCCCGCCGGTGGAAGATCTCGATGAATCCACGGATTCGGATTCTGCCGACTCTGCTCCGAGCGCGGTTCCGACCGGCCCTATGGGCGCCGCAATGGACCGGCTCAATGACCGCCAGAACGCCAGCGGTGCCGCCGCTTCTTCCAAGTCGGAGGGTTTCGAAGCATCGGTCCACCGCATCAAGGAGCAGGTTCTTCCGCGCCTGCTCGAGCGTGTCGACCCCGAAGCCGCGGCGACCCTCGGCAAGGATGAACTGGCCGAGGAGTTCCGTCCGATCATCGGCGAAGTGCTCGCCGAGCTGAAGATCACCCTCAACCGCCGCGAGCAATTCGCGCTGGAGAAGGTGCTGGTCGACGAATTGCTCGGCCTCGGGCCGCTCGAAGAGCTGCTGTCAGACCCCGCGGTCAGCGACATCATGGTCAATGGCCCCGACCAGACCTTTATCGAGCGTAAGGGCAAGCTGGAGCTGGCCAAAATCCAGTTCCGTGACGAGGAACATCTGTTCCAGATCGCCCAGCGCATCGTCAACAAGGTCGGCCGCCGTGTCGACCAGACCACTCCGTTGGCCGACGCCCGTCTCCAGGACGGCAGCCGCGTCAACGTCATCATTCCGCCGCTGTCGCTTCGCGGAACCGCCATCTCGATCCGTAAATTTTCCGAAAAGCCGATCACACTCGACATGATGCGTGGGTTCGGCTCGATGTCGGAAAAGATGGCGACGGTGCTGAAAATCGCCGGCGCCAGCCGCATGAACGTGGTCATCTCCGGTGGTACCGGTTCGGGTAAGACGACCATGCTCAACGCCTTGTCGAAGATGATCGACCCGGGTGAGCGTGTGATCACCATCGAAGACGCGGCCGAGCTTCGGCTGCAGCAGCCGCACTGGCTACCGCTCGAAACCCGTCCGCCGAACCTGGAGGGCCAGGGCGCGATCACCATCCGCGACCTCGTCATCAACGCTCTGCGTATGCGTCCCGACCGTATCATCCTGGGCGAAATTCGCGGCAGCGAGTGCTTCGATCTGCTCGCTGCGATGAACACCGGCCACGACGGCTCGATGGCGACGCTTCACTCCAACAGCCCGCGCGAATGCCTGGCTCGTATGGAAAACATGGTGATGATGTCGGACATCAAGATCCCGAAGGAGGCGATTAGCCGCCAGATTGCGGATTCGGTCGACCTCATCGTCCAGGTGAAGCGCCTCCGCGACGGTTCGCGCCGGACCACGAACATCACCGAGGTAATCGGAATGGAAGGCGACGTGATCGTCACCCAGGAACTGTTTCGCTTCGAATATCTCGACGAGACGCCGGATGGTAAGATCGTTGGCGAATATCGCTCGATGGGCCTGCGTCCCTACACGCTCGACAAGGCCAAGCAGTACGGCTTCGACCAGCCATACCTCGAAGCCTGCCTCTAAACCGTCACACCCACCCCGCGCCGATCGCGATCAGTGCCATTGCGGCAATGATCAGCGTTTCGATGATCATCAACACCACCGGCTTCCAGCCGATCTCGAGCATATCCTTAAACCGCGTCTTGATGCCGAGCGCTGCGATCGCCGTCACCAGGCACCAGCGCGACGCGGTCCCACCGGCGTCCTGAACGACGCTCGGCACGGGAAGGAAGCTATTCAGGGCCGCCAGACCGAGGAACACCGCCAGGAACCACGGCAGGATCGGCGGCCGCTCGCCTTCCCCTGCTCCCTTGGCCCGAATCACCATCGTCGTTGCGATGATTACCGGCAGGAGCATCGCCACGCGCATCAGCTTGACCACGGTCGCCGTGTCGCCCGCCTCCGTCGAGATCGCGTATCCCGCTCCAACGACCTGCGCCACGTCGTGAACGGTCGCTCCAATGAACATCCCATAGTGGACATTGTCGAGGCGCAGCAGCTGGATCAGCACCGGATAGATGATCATCGCCAGCGTCGAGAGCGTCGAGACGCCGATGATCGTGAAAAGCGTGTTGCGTTCCTTCTGCGGGTCGGGCGGCAGGGCAGCCGAAATTGCCGCCGCCGCCGAAGCTCCGCAAATTGCCGTAGCGCCGCCCGTAAGCAGTCCGAACCGGCCTTCGAAGCCCATCCGCCGTGCGAGCCAGATCGAGCCGAGAATGGTCAGCGTGACCGCCGCAACGACCAGGGCAACAGGTTTCCAGCCGAGCCCAACGATCTGCTGCAACGTGATCCGGAAGCCGAGCATGGCCACGCCAAGCCGCAGCACGAACTTCGACGCGAATTCCACGCCGGGCCGGCAGCGGTCGACCTCGCTCAGAAAATTCATCGCCATGCCGAGCAGCAAAGCGAACAGCATCACCGGTCCGCCATAATGGTCGGCCAGGAAAGCGGCCGCCGCGGCGATGATCAGCGAGGCCAGGAGGCCAGGCCCGATTCCCGCCAGCGCCGGCGGCCGTAAGATGCTCTGCGTCGCCATATGCCTCCCCTCGCCGCGGCCCTAATCGGGCCCGCGGTCGGCCGCAACCGATCGGCGCCTCCGCGTCACCGCCAGTACGGCCCCCTTTTCTTCAGCCGCCTGAATCGCTTGCCGAGCTCCTTGAGCTGAGGAGAGCAAGTTGCGACATCAAACGGCTTGGCCGGGGCCAAATCATGATCGGCCATGATCTGCCGGCTGACCATGTCATCGTGGATCAAACCAAGGCATTCCTGCATGGCCTCGAGCGACGCGGCGAACTTGCCAACCTTCTTCGTTCGATAGAGTGGCGCCAGGAACTCGACCGAATAGCGCAATTCCTTGATATCGATCCGTAGCCGGTGCAGCTGCTTTTCTTCCAGATCGTGCAGATGCGAACCGCCGGCCCTGACCTTCTTCCACGCCCTGTCCAGCCGCCTGGCCGCGAATTTGCCGATCGGACAGCCCGCACCCGCCTTCTGCCAATCGCCGCTGACGGTCCACGCGACCAGATCGACCATCATCTCTCGGGTTCGCTGCGATTTCAGCGCTTCGACGACCTGCCGGTAGCTTTCGGAGCGCGCCGTATCGAGCTTTCGACGGTCGCTCCAACCGAGATCTTCGCCGTGACTGGCCAGAAAGACATCCAGGTTTCGCGCCGTTCCGAACGGCCGGAGAAAGTGCCGAAGTTCAGACTTCAGCTCAGTCAGCGATCCGCGGTGAATGACCGGGCGGAACAGGGCGAACGCCGTCCGCAGCCGCCGCAGCGCCACTCGCGCCTGGTGCAATGCCTCGGGGTCTCGCTCGGCAATGATCAGCGGCTGATTGAACCGGAAATGCCTAACGCATTCCTGCACCGTCGTTGCGAAAGCCTGCCCGACGGTCAGCTCTTCGCCGATACGCGGTTCGCGCGCCTTTTGCTCACGATCGAGCCGGTGCCCATCCAGCGCCCGCGCCAGCCCGGTCTCGCCGCGGACGGCGATTTCCGGCGGTTGGGCTGAAGCGGTCCGCTTCCCCTGCCTACTGCCGGCATTCACGGAATCGATCGTGGTTTTGCCCGGCCCGCGTCCGCCTATCAACCAGTTCGCCTGTTCATTCCGCTCGATCATCGCGGCGAAGCTATGCGCGCGAGCGTGCGGCGACAAGCAGGGCGGTCCGGGAGGAGCATATGCAGGCCTCAGGCGGGAGAACCATTGACCAGGGTTGGCGGCAGGACGCGCACCAGGCGATTGCTTTGCCAAACTTCTCGCGTCATCCACGGCCTCATCGACCCGGCAAGATCGGAAGCGTCCTTGTCAGTCGCGGCTTCGACGAATTGCACCTCCGGCACAATCCACCCTTTGCCAAAGAAACAGACGCTGTAGACCCGATTGGTCTGAACCTGTCTCTGGTCCGGTTCTGCGACCATCGCCATGTCTGAAATATCGGACGCCGCCGATGGCGCCGCCATCGGGATTAGACCTTAACGACGCGCGTCTAATCCCCTTGACGGCGAGGCATGACCATGGCGGAATCTTCCCGATTTTGGCGAACAAAGCCTATTATCAGGTGGCCAATTTCGAATGGGGAAAATGGTGGGCGTGGCAAGGATTGAACTTGCGACCCCTGCGATGTCAACGCTAT
>Ga0310889_10000014_pt1 | contig 25770 bp, 20 predicted proteins | sample T20D2metaG_FD_204583 | JGI IMG/M metagenome (GOLD analysis project Ga0310889, IMG submission 204583) | Lab incubated soil microbial communities from West Virginia University Organic Research Farm, Morgantown, WV, United States - T20D2 | ecosystem: Environmental > Terrestrial > Soil >... | reverse complement strand
ATTCAGGATAATGACGTCAATCTTGACTTTACGGACACCGTCGCTTCCAACGATCCGCTTACCGGCGCCGCCTATAACGCCACCTTCCTTGGGCTGATCAATGGCTTGCCGGCATCGCAGCTTAGCGAGGCTGGGAAAGCCTTCGCCGCTAATGTTGAGGGCGCGATCAGCAACACCGACTTCGTCCAGGTAACCGTATCCGGCGGCGACGTGGTGTCCGACCTGTTCTTCTCGGGCTCTGGCGGAGCCGCGCTGAACGGCGTTCTAGTCGCCGGGATGACTACGCTGGCTGGCGACCCAATATATTTGTGGGCAGCCGCAAATAGCGATTTCGCCATTGCGACGACGAGCAATGTGTCGAGCACGGCCGGCCGGGTGGTCGCCGCCTTCTACCTCAACGAAGCCGGCAATCACTTAAGCGCGCAGGTCCAGATGATCACCTTCGAGCCGGTCGACCAGCCGCTGAACCCCAATCCCGACGATGCGCTCAATTTCACCGATGTGTTGAAGATCAGCGCGGCAAGCACCCTGACCTTCAGCTTCGACAATCTCGATTCCGGCAACTTCCTCTACGCGGCCTTCGGGACCACCTCTGCCGGCCTGATCATGACCGGCCAGGATCTGAACGTTAACGATGTGCTGAAGCAGAATGGCACGCCTGGCGCGAATTTCGGGGAAGAGGTCAGCGGCGGTTCGGACCCAACTGACACGCTCAATACCGGTCAGGGGGGAGACGGTGCGACGATCGGGATCAACGCCCAGGACATCAGGCCGGGCGGCGGGATTGGCGTCATCACCTTCGTAACCGGCTTTATCCCGCTGACCGGGATCACCGACGGTTCGACCTTCGGCCATGACGTGCGCGACATCCTCTACGACAATTATATCAACACCAGCAGCGCTTCGATTTTCCTGTCGCAACAGGTGGGAAGCGAAGCTTCAGGCCTGACCATTTCCCTGTGGGAGGCAGGCGGCAACAGCAATGCAGGACTCGATCCGAGCGACAATTCGACGGCCAGCCTGATCGCGGAGGAGGGCTATGGTCCGATCCCCAACCCGCCAGGCGATAATAGCGGCTATATCGGCGACGACGACACCGATGTGCAGCTCAAGAATGACTGGCCAGTCGCGCTCGCCAGCGTCACCATCAGGCGCGGTGGAATCGACTACACATGGACCTCGGCCGGCGGAACGCCCGCTGCGCCGCCTACCTATCAGGGCGTCCAGCTCAACGTTACCTTCAGCGGCAACGCCTTCACCGTGGCCGGCCTGGCCGGCTTTGACAAGATCACCTTCACTGCCGCCGACAATGCCGGAGATCCGCTTGACGGCACCTTCAACCGCGTCACGATCGAGGGCATAGCCGGGAAGGTCGACATCGGCGCCATCTCGCTTTCCCAGGGCACGACGACTCCGCAACCAGTTGGCGACCTGCTACGCACGGACGACGACGGGCCGACCGTCACGGCCACTCCGAGCACCTCCTCGGTACGACACGACGAGACTCCCGGCGTGCAGGCCGATACCGATGTCGCGGGCAGCGCCTTTGTCAGCGGCGGCTCCGGGCCGACCGTGGCGAGCCTGTTCACCAACGTGCCTTCGCCAGGCGACGATCTCGATGTCGCCGGCACCGGCGCGATCGGCTTCGCGCGCAGCACCAACCCGCTGCTGACCGTCGGCGGCAACGCAGGCACCGACGGCGGCGCCGCGCAGGAAGTCACCTATGCGATCAGCGTCGTCAATGGCACTTATTCGGGCGTCCAGACGACCGGTGGCACGCAAATCTTCCTGTACAATGGCACCGGTGCGGCGGTTGGCCTGGTGCTCGGCCGTGTCGGCACCGAGGGCGGCGCCAGCGACAGCCCCAATGGCAGCGGCACCGTCGCATTCGCATTGGCAGCAAATTCAGCGACCGGAGAAGTGTATCTCGCCCAATATCTGTCGTTGCTCCATCCCACTCCGGGCACGTCCTATGACGAGACCATGACCCTTGCCGAGGGTTCCGTGCAGATGTCCGCGACGAGGACTGACGGCGACGGCGATACGGCAACCGATGGGGACAACAACATCGGGCTGCTGATCAAATTCGATGACGACGGTCCGACGCTAACGGCGGTCACGAGCACCACAGCCTCGGTGCGCCACGACGAGACCCCCGGCGTGCAGGCCGACACCGACGTCGCTGGCAGCGACTTCATCAGCGGCGGTTCCGGGCCGACGGTGGCAAGCCTGTTCACTAACGTGCCTTCTCCAGGCGACGACCTCGATGTCGCCGGCACCGGCGCGATTGGCTTTGCGCGCAGCATCAATCCGCTGCTTACGATCACCGGTGGAGATGCCGGCGCCGATGGACCTGCCGCGCAGGAAGTCAGCTATGCGATCAGCGTCGCCAACGGAACCTATTCGGGCGTCCAGACGACGGGTGGCACGCAGATCTTCTTGTATAATGGCACCGGGACGGCGGCGGGCCTGGTGCTTGGCCGAGTAGGCACCGAGGGCGGCGCTAGCGATACGGCCAACCCCAGCGGCACGGTTGCTTTCGCATTGGCAGCAAATTCAGCGACTGGCGAAGTGTTCCTCGCCCAATATCTCTCGCTGTTCCACCCCACTCCGGGTGGGTCTTATGACGAAACGATCACGCTCGCGGACGGCGCCGTGCAGATGGCGGCGACGAGGACCGACGGCGACGGCGATACGATTACCGATGGCGACAATAACATCGGCTTGCTGATCAAGTTCGATGATGACGGACCGACGCTCACAGCGGTCCCCAGCGGGACGGCCTCTGTCCGCCACGACGAAACCCCTGGCGTGGATGCCGATACCGACGTGGCTGGCAGCGCGTTCATCAGTGGTGGCTCGGGGCCGACGGTGGCGAGCCTGTTCACCAACGTGCCCTCGCCAGGCGATGACCTCGATGTCGCCGGCAGCGGCGCGATCGGCTTCGCGCGCAGCACCAACCCGCTGCTGACAATCACCGGTGGCAATAGCGGTGCCGACGGACCTGCCGGGCAGGACGTCACCTATGCGATCAGTGTCGTCAATGGCACCTATTCGGGCGTTCAGACGACCGGCGGCACGCAGGTCTTCCTGTACAATGGCACGGGTACGGCGGCAGGCCTGGTGCTCGGCCGCGTCGGCACCGAGGGCGGTGCCAGTGACACTGCTGATCCCAATGGCACGGTCGCGTTCGCCTTGGCGGCTAATTCAGCAACGGGTGAAGTGTTCCAGGCCCAATATTTGTCGCTGCTCCATCCGACTCCCGGCACGTCTTATGACGAGACTATCACCCTTGCCGAAGGCGCCGTGCAGATGTCGGCGACACGCACCGATGGCGACGGCGACACGATCACCGATGGCGACAACAACATTGGGCTACTGATCAAGTTCGACGACGACGGGCCCAGTGCCAATGGCGTAGCCCAGTCGGGCACCGTCGACGAGGACGGCACGCCCCTCAACGGCGGCCTCGCGGGCGGGACGGATGATGATGCGACTGCAACGAAGATCGCAACGGGCAATGTCTCAGCGATCTTCGGCACCGGTGCGGATGGGCTTGGTGCCTATCTGATCTCCAGCGACGCCGCGAAGATCGCGCTGCTTCCGTCAACCCTGAAATCGCAGGGCGGCACGGTTGTCTATAATGTCGACACCGCGACGAACACGCTCACGGCCTATGTCGAGGTCTCCAACGCCAATGGTGTCGGCTACAACAGCATCGACGATCGCGAAGTGTTCACGCTCGCGCTCAACAGCGTCAGCGGCGCGTTCACCTTCACCTTGATCGACCAGCTCGACCATGCCGCGCCGCCGGCCGGTACGTCGTTCGAGAATGAGATCACGCTCAACCTTGGGGCCGTCCTGTACGTCAGCGACGGCGACGGCGACACGGCGTTCGCCACGGCCGACAAATTGGTGATGACGGTCGACGACGATAGTCCGGCGATCAACTCGTTGGATTCGGCCAACGACATAATCTACAACAACAGTGACAACCCGACTCCCGGCGGCAGCGGCGTGTTCAGCTACTCGATCGGGTTCGACGACCGCGACTCCTACAGCGACCCGGCCGGCGGCCCAGGGCCAGGTTCGGACCTACTCGTCAACTTCACCAGCGGCACGGTCGGGACGGGCGCCGGTAGCGTGATCACCAACCGGGCTATCTCATGGGTCTCCGAGGACGATCTATCTGCGCAGTTCAACTTCTCCTTCAGCTACGTGTCGAACCCCACCACAGGCAGCACGACCAATGCCACGGGCACGCTGATCTTCGACAAGGACGACGGCACCTACAGCATCAGCCTCAACGCTCCGATCGCAAGCTTCGGCGTGCTGTCGCTTAACGACGCAGGCGTTGGTTTCACCGGCTATATCGAAGGGACCGCAACAGAGACGGGTTCTTCGCCACCGGTCACGGTCGCGGCGCTGGCCGAAAACTTTTTCGTTCAATTTACCGGCGACCAGGAAACCAACGGCGGCACCGACGGCAACGGCGCCCAACAGTCCCAAATAGGCAACAACCATAACCTCGACGCTCTCAGCCCGGGTGAGTTGTGGAGCAATGGCGATGACGACGCCTTTGTGGATGGCGAACTTTTCACTCAATCGGCGACTTGGGTGAGCGTGTCCGGCACCGCGGCGGGTGTCGCGGGTGACACCATGCAATCGGGTGAAGTGCTCGACTTCAATTTTTACGAGGATAATCCGGAAGGCTTCATCAATCCGGCCGGCATCGACAAGGCGACGACGTCGACGATCTTCATCGAGTTCGATGGCCTCGACAATGGCGAAGACCTGGTCGTGATCCTCAAGCTACAGGACGCCAACGATCCGAGCATCACCACGACCCGCGCCGTGGTCGTCCAGTATAGCGACATCTTCCATAAGGCCCAGGCCAGCCAGATTCCGGCGTCGTTCGGATTCACCGGCACGCTCGACAACAACGACGGGCTCGTGGTCATCGAAAGCAACGACTACAACATTTCTCTGACGGACAATTGGACGATTAGCGGAGCGCAGGTTCTTGCGTCGACCGAGGGCGTGACCGGCCAAGGCATCAACCTCAACGGCGCGATCGGTGCGGGTGGCGGAAGCCCCTCGACGCTGGTCGGCCTCAACGCCATCCAGGATTCGGGCAAGAATAACGGCGGTACCTGGGATGGCGACGTGTTCAAGATCGTCAACATCGGCTTCCTCACCCTGATCACCCCGGACAGCGAACTCAACTTCGGGGTCAAGGTGATCGACTTCGATGGCGATACGACGGGGTCGCAGACCCTCACCGTCGATATCCTGGGCGACGGAGCGTCGATTATCTAAACGTCACCGTTCGCCTGGTTCGCAACTGCGGCGTCATCCCTGGGGATGGCGCCGCTTTGTCGTGGGCTTACGAGCAAAGCAGCTCACCCAACAGTAGAAGAGCGCTAGCCGCGTTGAAATAAATGGTTAATGACATTCGATTTAATAATAACATAACCAAGGACTTTTGTTTTTTTCCTAATAGTTATAGTTGGTTAACTGCAAATAAATGCTCAATTGTGATTGTCCATTAACCATAGGTCGGATATTACTTCCCCATGTAAGGCGTAAATTCTGTTTTTCTGGGGAGGGACTAAATGCGCCTCAAAGGTACTAGCAAAGCCGATTCGCTACATGGGTCCATGGTTGCCGATACGATCGACGGTGGGCGTGGAAATGACTTTATCTATGGCGAGGGCGGCAACGACATCCTGACCGGTGGTGCGGGCGCGGATGTTTTCGTACTCAGCGTTGGCGGCGGGCACGACATGGTCACCGACTTTAATCCGGCCGAGGATATTCTAGTGCTGGATTATGGCGGTCATTCGCAAACCTATTATGCCGGTTCCTTCAGCAGCGTTTCGAGCTTGTCGCTTGATAGCTCGGCCGACCTGGTTCTCAGTCTGAACGAGTCCGACAGCATCACCTTGGTTGGCGTCCACGGCGTGATCTAGGCCGACTGGCACCACCAATATCTCGTTCCGCCTAGCGGACGGATTTGGAAGGGGCGGGAGCAATCCCGCCCCTTTTTCTGTCCGCAGTGAGCGACAATATGCTGACGCGGGAACCCACGACGGAACAGCATTACCGCCGGCGGCCGGCGCCCATAACAAGCCTGGCAGACGCTATGTCGGCCACGTCCTAGCAAACCTACGACCGGCTAATGACCGCTTTCGACCCATTGCGGTCATTAGACACTGACGGTTGACGGCGCGGAATCCAAACGCTTGTTAATCCGCGACTTTGACCTAATGTCGATCAGGCGATCCATTGCGGGGGACGGCAATGACGAGTTCTGCGGCAGACGTCTTCGTCTCGTATAAGGCGGAAGATCGGCGTCGGGTCGAGCCACTGGTCGCTGCGCTGGAGGCGGAAGGCTTCAGCGTGTGGTGGGACGCTCATATCGGCGGCGGGACCCACTGGCGCGAAGACATCCAGGATCATCTCGACGCCGCAAAATGCGTAATGGTTGCGTGGACCAAGCGCTCGGTCGGTCACGACGGAGACTTCGTGCGGGATGAGGCCACGCGAGCGCGAAAACGCGGTACCTATTTGCCGGTCCGTCTCGAAGCGGTCGAGCCGCCACTCGGCTTCGGCGAGGTTCAGGCGCTGTCGCTTCACGGCTGGAAGGGTGACCGAACCGACCCGCGCTTCCGCGCCGTTGCGGACGCGGTTCGGAGCCGCATTACGGGCAAGGACGTCGCCCATGATCCAGCGCATTTTGCCGAGCCGCGAGTCTCGCGGCGTGCGGTCGTGGCGGGCGGCGCTGGTGTCGCGGCAGTGGCCGTAGCAGGAGCCGGTGGATGGCTGCTTCTGAAGCCCTCAGCGGCCAACGCCAAGCGGATCGCCGTATTGCCCTTTGCCAACCTGTCCAACGATCCGGAACAGGCCTATTTCTCCGAAGGGGTGGCGGAAGAACTTCGCACCGCCTTGTCGCGGATTGGAATGCAGGTGATCGGCCGAGCCTCCTCCGATGCGGTCAAAGATCTCGATACTGAGGCCGCCGCATCCAAACTCGGCGTGGCCAACATTTTGACCGGCAGCGTCCGACGCTCGCCGGACACCATTCGCGTCAACGCGCAGCTTGTCAGCGGCTCGGATGGTGTCGAGCGCTGGGCGCAGACCTACGACCGCGCCCCGGGTGATGCGATCAAGATTCAAGCCGACATCGCGGCCAATGTCGCCCAGGCGCTGAGCATTGCGCTGGGGCAAGCCGGTCGAGCCGCGCTCACCCTCGGCGGCACCGCCGACAGCGTCGCCCAGGACTTCATCTTGCAAAGCAGGAAGCTCACTAACGAAGCCAGCGGTGCCGAGGCGATCGGCAAGAGCATCGCGCTTGCAAATGAGGCAATTGCCCGAGATCCCGGCTATGCCACTGCTTACGTCGAGAAGGCGGATGCGCTTGCGAGGCTAGCGCAGAATTATCCCTCGACTCCGGCTGAGGCGGCCAACCAACTCGCGGAAGGCGATGCAGCCGCGCGACGCGCCATTGCGCTCGCTCCACGACTGGGCTCGGCATATGCCGCTCTGGCCAACATCGAAGGGAGTCGCCTGCAGTTCGCGAACGTGTTGCCACAGATCAAGCAGGCTCTCGCGCTTTCTCCCGAAGACCCGGCCGTATTGGCGGAGTCTGCCTTCGACCTGACCTACTTTGGTGATGCGACGGAGGCATTGCGGGTTGCCGACCGGTTCATCGCGCTCGATCCGCTTAACGCACGCGCCTACGACAGAAAGTCCCGGGCTCTGACGGTCTTGCGGCGTTATCCGCAGGCAATCGAAGTTGGGCGACGGGGGCTGCAGCTCGCCCCAAATCGATTCAACATCCACATACTTATCGGCGACAGCCTGACGTTGTCAGGTCAGTATGCCGCGGCCAGGGCCGAATATCAGGCGATGCCCGCCGATGATGTGTTTCGGCTGACGGGTGAAGCGATCGTGGCCGCACGGACTGGCGACGCTACCGCAGCTGAACGGACGATGGCACGGCTGAAGCAGTTATACGGGGTTAACCCGAGCTATCAATATAGTCAGATCAACGTTCAGTTGGGGAACGTGGACGGCGCCTTCGCCGAACTCGACAATGCGATTCAGGTAAAAGATGCGGGGTTGACCTCTCTGAAGACGGACCCCTTCCTCGACCCGATCCGCAACGACCGGCGATATGCAGCACTGCTCAAGCGTTTGAACTTCCCCTGAGGATTGCGCGCTAATGACCGGTTTCCACCCAAACCTGCCATTAGCCGAGTGCCCGCTTTCGACCCCTATGGCCAGCAATTGACCCGAAGCGCGGCCGGACAGGGCCCTTGGAAATTCAGTAGGTCAGTTCGCCGGCTGGGCGGATCGGTCAAGCATGATGGGTGCATCGAAGGCCAAACCTATCAGGCCATTTTCGGTCCACTTCACCACGGCGGGTACCAGGATCCCACCTTCGAAGCGGACGTATACGTTGGTGCCCGGACTGAGGTTCGATGCGCCATTACCCATGGCGCCGCCTTCGGAGATGTTGTGCAATGCGAAGCTGCTCGGCGACCCGTCGATTAGCAGCTTTAGCTTGCGCCCTTTCGCTGGCAGCCTGGGATGGCGTCGCTGGTCTGCCGTGCTGGCAGCAATTCGCGGGCGCGATGTTGCAGTGCTGCCGCTAGAACCGACGTCGTCGTGTCTTGCTTCTGCAAGCGGCACGGCGGCCCCGCAAAATCCGCATTCGGCGCTGATCCGTCCGATATACCATTGCGAGCGGCCGCAGCCGGGGCAGTGATTGTCCGCGTTCGTGCGATAGACGATGTGGTGCCCGCGCCGCGCGAGGCTGGCCGCGAAAGAAGATGTTGCCCGCTCGAACACTTGTACGTCCGACATTCGTTGCGCTCCAGCCCACCGAGGACTCCAATGACATCGTAAACACCACTGCTTGAGAAGTGATTACCGGCCGTCAGTCATAAGCAGTTCCCGCTGGACTGCTCTGTCGCAAGTTCGACAATATTTGTCATAAAATTGTAAAATTCCTCAAACGCGGCTGTTAGAATCGGCCCTCTGGGCCGGGGCAGGAGGCCATCCATGATCGACGACGCATCTCGGATCGAGGCCGACTTCCACCTGCTTGTGGAGCAATTGACCGCGCAGATCGAACTTTGCGCTGACGAGCCACAGAACAGATTCCATTTGGAGACGCTGCAAGCTGCCCGCGCCAAGGCGGTTCAGGGCGTCAAGCTGGTCCACGACTACCGCACCCGGCACCCAAACACGGTGAAATCCGACACTTGAGACGGCCTCCAAAGGCGGATATGTTCATATTTCGTTCCGCGTTTTGGAGAGGCCGATGGATGCCAGCCTGATCATCGTTGCAATCGTCGCGCTGGCCTTCGGCGCGCTGATTGGCTGGTTGCTTGGATCGCGCGGCGGAGAGCAGGGCAGGGCGACCGCCGAATCCCTCCGCATGCAGCTCGATGAGGTAGTCAAGGAACGCGATTCCAACCGGGCTGCGGTGCAGGAGCTCGCTGCGTTTCGTGCCGCTCAGGTCGAACGTGAGAAGGCGTTTGAGGAGAAGGTCGCCGAACTGTCGAAGGCGCGCGAAGAATTGTCCGCACAATTTGCCGAGGTGGGCGGCAAGCTGCTCGAGAGCGCTCAGAAGCAGTTCCTGGAGCGCGCCGACCAGCGCTTTCGCCAGTCGGAAGAAAGCGCCGGCACCAACCTTAAGGCCCTGCTCCAGCCGGTCCACGAAAGGCTGCAGCGTTACGAGGAGGCGGTAACGAAGGTCGAGGAGGAGCGTCGCAAGGATTTCGGCCTGCTCTCCGGCCATATCGAGGCAATGAAGAGCGGTACGGAGAGGGTCTCGGCGGAGGCCGCCAAGCTGGTCAACGCGCTCCGCAACGCACCCAAGGCCCGCGGACGCTGGGGCGAGCAGCAGCTTCGCAACGTGCTCGAAAGCTGCGGCCTCAGCGAACATTGCGATTTCGAAACCGAGGTAAGTCGGTCCGACGAAGACGGCGGCCGGCTTCGCCCCGACGTCATCGTCCGGGTACCCGGCGGCCAGAGCCTGGTGATCGACGCCAAGGTCAGCCTGAATAGCTACCAGGACGCGTTCGGCGCAGTCGACGAAGCCGAGCGCGCCCTGCATCTCGACGCACATGCCGCAGCCATCAAGAACCATGTGAACACGCTCGGCAACAAGGCCTATTGGGCGCAGTTTGACGACGCGCCTGACTATGTCGTGATGTTCATTCCCGGCGAGCACTTCCTTTCCGCCGCGCTCGAGCAAGACGGCAAGCTGTGGGACTATGCATTCGATCGGCGGGTGCTGCTGGCAACGCCTACCAACCTGATCGCCATTGCCCGAACGGTCGCCGCGGTGTGGCGGCAGGAAAAGCTGGCCAAGGAAGCGCGGCAGATCGGCGAACTCGGCAAGGAACTTTATGACCGGCTGGCCAAGGCTGCCTCGGACCTGCGCAAGGTCGGCAGCGGGCTGACTACCGCCGTCAATAATTACAACAGTTTCGTCTCCAGCTTCGAGAGCCGCTCGCTGGTCACCGCACGCAAGTTTCGCGACCTCAACATCGAGCCCAGTGCGCGCGAGATCGAGGTGGTGCAACCGGTGGAGGCACTGGCGCGGTTCGGGGATGACAAGACCCTGCCGCCGCCGTCGGCCAACGAGGACGACGCCGCGGCCTGATCATTTCGCTCGCTATGTAGGAATTCATTTGCCAGCCAGCCGCGGGCTCTTTGAAAGACGAATCGAAACGAATTCCCAATCACGACGGCAAGGGAGCAGCCGTTTGCAAGCTCCCTTGGGCACCGTGAACATAGTGAACATTCGGCCGTGGCGCGACCGCCTAGTGCGCTCTCACCAGGTCGATCGTCCCGTTGGCGTTGGTCAGCGTCAGATGGTTGCCGAAACCCGACACCGTGATTTCCTTGGCGAGCACCCTGGAACCCTGGTTTTCAAAGTTCATGTCCGGGCACGCCATGCGGGTCATCATCGCCGGGCCGGTTGTCAGCGTTGAGCCCTGTTGGCTGTAGCTCGTGCTGATGGAGTTGCAGCCGAACTTCGCGCCGATCCGATTGTCCGGCATGAAATTCATGTAGAAATTCTGCGGCGGAACGGGCCGCCCGTTGATCGCCGCGACGCGCCAGTTCGTGCCGCCAAGCATCATTGCGCCAGGATTGCCCGGTGCAGGATAATTGCCGGCTCCGGGATAGTTGGGCTGTCCCGGATAATTCCCCGGACTGGGGTAATTCTGCTGAGGCGGATAATTGGTCTGCGGCGGATAATTGGTCTGCGGCGGATAGTTGCCCTGTGGCGGATAGTTGGACTGTGGCGGGTAGTTGGACTGTGGCGGGTAGTTGGACTGGGCCGGATTGTTCGGCTGCCCGGTCTCGCTGGTCTCATTGAAATAGGCGATCGGCGCGCCGCAGCCCCGATAGCGCTGCCGGCCGTCGACCCGGACATCGACTGTGTCGGGATAGCTGCGGTCACTCATGCCGTCGTTGCACTGGCGGTGGACGATATTCACTTCCAGGCGCTGCGTCCGGTAGGTTTCGCCGGCGACCCCATTGATCGCGGTCGGGGTCGGGTCGTTGACGCTGACGCTGTTGCCGCGATCGGTAAAGATCAGCTCGCGTCCGATCTCCAGATCCCAGAAAGGCTCGGTGCCGACCGCGCGGTAGGTCGTCTCGCCGCTTGGGTAGCTCGGCGCGGGAACGGGCTGGCCCTGGCCCGGATAGACCGGACCGCCCGGAGGCATCGGCGGTCCGCCCTGTGGATAGCCAGGCTGCGGGTAGCCGGTCGGCGGATAAGGCTGCGGGTACCCCGGATTGGGGTAGCCCGGTTGCGGGTAGCCGGGCTCGGGATAGCCCTGCGGTCCCTGCGGGTTAGGCGGATAGCCAGGTTGCTGGCCGTAACCGTAGGGCTCACAGCCAGTCAGAGCGAGCAGGAAAAGCGGTACAGTGGCGATCGTTTTCATGGCGGAACAAACCTCCCAGGCTGGTTATGGGTTCCGCCAGCTTGCTCTAAGCTGAAAGGCCATTACCGCCGCCGCAACCGCGGCATTGAGGCTGTCGGCCTTGCCTGACATCGGCATCTTCACCAGCAGGTCGCATTCCGCTTCATAGGCTTCCGGCAAGCCCTGGCTCTCATTGCCGATCAGCAGGAAGCACGGCTGCTCATATGTCGCGTCGAGATAATCGTTGGCCGTATTGAGGCTGGTGCCGACCAGCTGGCCGGGCCCGGATCTCAGCCATGGCAGAAACTCCTCCCACCGGGCGGTTGCGACCGCTTGCGTGAAAATGGCTCCCATCGACGCCCGCACCGCCTCGACCGAATAGGGATCGGCGCTGTCGTCGATCAGGATCAGCCCACCGGCGGCGGTGGCATCGCCGGTCCTTAATATGGTGCCGATATTGCCGGGGTCGCGCAGCGCCTGGGCGACGATCCACAGCGGCGAAGCATCGCGGTCTATCGCCGCCAGCGACGTGTCGGGCTGGCGGTAGGCGCCGAGAATCGCCTGCGGATTGTCCTTGCCGCTCATCTTGGAAAGAATGTCGGGCGTGGTCTCGATCACGTCCGCACCTCGCGCCTCTGCAGCGACAATGATCTCCGATGCCAGCGGGTGCACTCCGCCGGCCGCGGAGTAGGCGATAATTTCGGGCAGCCGGCCGCTGTCCCGCGCTTCGGTGAGAATTCGAAGCCCCTCCGCGAGGAACAGCCCCTCCGACTTGCGCGCCTTCTTGTCGCGTAGCGCCCTCAGGCGTTTCACCGTCTCGTTCGAAAAGGAGGTTATCTGGCGAGGCATTATTCCTCGCCAAAGCGCCCTTCGACCAATTCCGCAAGCTCGACCATCGCTGCTTCGGCGCCTTCGCCTTCGCAATGGATGGTGATCGAATCGCCCATCGCCGCCCCGAGCATCATCAATCCCATGATCGAGGTCCCGACTACCCGGTTGCCGTCCTTCTCCACCTCAACCCTGGCGGTGAGCCCGGCGGCGACATTGACGAACTTGGCGCTGGCCCGGGCATGGAGCCCGCGCTTGTTGGTGATCTCGATGGTCTTCGAGATGCAACTCAAGCGGCGGCCTCGCCGAGAATCTCGGAAGCGACCGAGATATATTTACGTCCTGCTTCCCTGGCCGCCGCTACGGCAGCCCGGACGCTCATGGCCTTGCGCGCCCCTTCGAGGCGGATCAGCATCGGCAGGTTTACGCCGGCGATCACCTCGACATTCTCGCTTTTCATCAGGCTGATGGCGAGGTTGGAGGGGGTTCCGCCGAACAGGTCGGTGAGGATGATGACCCCCTCGCCCTGGTCGCAACGCTGGATTGCGTCGGCGATTTCCGTACGGCGCATTTCCATATCGTCTTCGGCGTCAATGCAGATGCCCTCGACCGCCTGCTGGGGGCCGACCACATGTTCCATTGCTGTGATGAACTCGGCCGCCAGTCGGCCGTGAGTCACCAGCACTAATCCGATCATTCACTCACCCGCTTTGTCACTCGCCCGCGCCCCTGGATCCGCGGGTGAACCTTCAATCGTATCGCTCGGCGGCGACAGGAGGTCGCGATGGCGGACATTCGGGGAAAAACCCGCGCCGCGCAACCGCTCTGCCATTTCGACTGCCGCAGCCACCGACCGGTGACGCCCTCCCGTACAGCCGAATGCCACCGTCAGATAGCTTTTGCCGGCGGCCCAATAGCGGGGAATTAAATCGATTAATAGCGTCTCTATCCGGCCGATGGTTTCGGCCCAGGCCGAATCCTCGGCGACATAGTCGCGGACGGCCTGATCTTCGCCTGTGAGAGGCCGGAGCTCATCGATCCAATGCGGATTGGCGACGAAACGCATGTCGAAAACCAGGTCTGCGGCGCGGGATATGCCCCGGGCAAAGCCGAACGAGGCAATCGTCAGCACCGGCTGGTCGATGTCCCCGCCATAGCGGCGCAGCAACTCTTCCCGCAGCTCTGTAGGCGTCAGGTCGGTCGTATCGATTACCACATCGGCGATTCGGCGAAGCGGGCCAGTAAGGTCCCGCTCGCGGGCGATGCCGTCCTCGGCCGGCCGATCGGGAGCCAGCGGATGCCGTCGGCGGGTCTCGTCATAGCGGCGGACCAGTTCGGCGCCGGCGCAATCCAGATAAAGAATTTCCGGCGTGACGCCCTTGATCGAACGGATGAGTTCTGGGACGTCCCAGGGGTCAAAGCCCCGGCTTCGGACGTCCATACCCACCGCTACCGGCACCGTCTGGCGCGCCTCGCGCTCGCCATGGACGAATTGCTCGATCAGTGCGGTGGGGAGATTGTCGACGCAATCCCAGCCCATGTCTTCCAGCGCATCGAGGACGGTCGATTTGCCGGCGCCGGACATGCCGGTGACGAGAAGCAGTCTGGGCAAGGCGGTTTGGCGGTTAGGCACCGGTTAGAATTTAAGACCGAGCCGCTCGAGTGCCAATGCCACTTTCGATGGCGCGGATGCAGTCAGGGCGTCGACATTGATCAGGGGAATGCCGGCACCGAGGATCAGCCGTTCCTGGTCGTCGTCGGGCATCCGTGGGATTTCGCTTGTCAGCTCGACCACCAGGGCTACCGGCACGTTCGCGACCGTTTTCATCTCGACAATGCCGACGCCGCGCACCTCGAGTTTTCCCTTGATCGTGTCGGGCGCTGACGCAATCAGCTTTCCGCCAAGCCGGCGAAGAATGGTGCGGTCGTCGCTGACCAGGGTGAAGCCGCGGTCGAGCATCCGAAGGGCGAGATCGGACTTGCCCGACCCGGATGGGCCGGAAATCAATACCGCGCGACCGTCCAGCGCAACGGTGGATGAGTGAAGGTTTTCGGAGCTGAGACGCGGCCCGCTCATGCGCGATCCGCAGCCTTCAGGATGATGGTGAAACGGGCGCCCGAAGGCGCGTCGTCGCGGTGAGCCACATCGATCTCCCCATCATGACCCTCGACGATCGCGCGGGCGATCGCCAGGCCCAGTCCCGAATGGCGGCCAAAGCCTTCGGCCTCTGGTCTTACTGAATGGAAGCGGTTAAAAATCGCCTCACGCAGCTCCTCGGGGACGCCCGGCCCTTCGTCGTCGATGCGGATCCGGATTTCCTCCCCGACATGGGTCGCGGCAATCTCGACCAGCCCGCCGGGCGGTGAAAAGCTGATCGCATTGTCGATGATATTGTCGATGGCGCGAGCAAGACGGCCGGGTTCGCCCATGACGATCGCGCTGGCGCGGCGCGGGCGGGCGAAGGCCAGCCGCACATTGCCGGTTTCGCGCCTTGTCTCCCAGGCCGCGACTAGCTGCTCGATGAGTTGGCCGAGATCGACCGGCTCGAACCGGGCACGGGCCAGCTCCGCGTCCGTCCGGGCGGCCTCGCCGACGTCGCTGATCAGACGATCCAGCCTGACCACATCCTGGCGAATTACGTCGATCAGTTGCTTGCGCAACGCCGGATCCTCGATCCGTTCCAGGCCGTCGACGGCCGAACGAAGGGAAGCGAGCGGGTTCTTGAGTTCATGGGTTACGTCGGCGGCGAACGCCTCGATATTGTCGATCCGATGCCTCAGTGACTGGCTCATGTCACTGATCGAGCGGGCAAGCAGGCCGATCTCGTCCGTCCGGGAGGGCAGGCGAGGCACCTTGACCTCGCGCGCCCGTCCGAGGCGAACCCGGTGGGCGGCCATGGCGATACGGCGCAATGGCCTGACGATCGTCCGGGCCAGGAATAGCGAGAGGAGGATCGACAATCCGGCGACGCAGCCCAGCGCGATGAGAAGTGACCCGCGCTGCTTGCGAACGCGGTGGGTAAAATCGCGATCGTTGTCAGTGACCAAAAGGGTCGAGCCACCGGCAATCGGCGCGGCCGCCGAGAAGACTGGGGTCAGTTCAGGTGCCTGTCTTATTTCGGTTCGGATCTTGCCCCGCTGGCGGGCTTCCATAACCTCCGGCCAAGCCTGCGCTCGGTCAATCGCCGGCTCGACAAAATCTTCGGGCGTCTCCTCGCCGACCAAGGCATTGAATCCGCGGTCCAGTGCTCGCGCAACGTCCTTGGTCCATTTCTGCGTGGTCGGATCGCGGAGCCGGTAGGTCGGCTTGGCCGTTCGCCAGCTGTCGAGCTGGAGTACGCCGTCGGCATCATAGACACGCATTCTCGTGTCGCTTTGGCGACCTAGGCTGGCGAGCATCGCCTGCCGCTCGGCCGTTTCGAAACCAGGTAATGCAGCGGCCGCCAGGCCGGCCTGCGCCTCCACTTTGTGGACGCGCTCTTTCTCCAGCCGGTTGCGGTAGCTGTCCAGGTAAACGATGGAGAGGCCGACCAGCACGAGCGTCAAAACGTTCACCGCAAGGATGCGGTGGGCGAGGGTCCATCGTCCCGACCAGGTCAGGACGAGGTCGCCCTCCTCATTCTTCTCCGAAGCGATATCCGACGCCATAAAGGGTCTCGATAGCATCGAATTCGGGATCGACACCGCGGAACTTGCGGCGGATCCGTTTGATGTGGCTGTCGATGGTACGGTCATCGACATAAACGTCGTCCTGGTAGGCGATGTCGAGCAGCTGGTTACGTGACTTGACCACCCCGGGCCTCTGGGCAAGCGCCTCCAGGATCAGGAATTCGGTGACGGTGAGCGTGACGTCCTTACCATCCCAGCGTACCTTGTGACGGGCTGAATCCATGACCAGGCGACCGCGCTCGATCAGCGGCGGCTCTTCCTCGCCGGATTCGGAAGCTGTGGTTGCTCCACGGGCAAGATCCTGGCGACGGAGCAGGGCGCGGATGCGGGCAATCAGCAGCCGTTGGGAAAATGGTTTCGAGATATAGTCGTCGGCGCCCATCGCCAGGCCCAGCGCCTCGTCCAGCTCGTCATCCTTGGACGTTAGGAATATGACCGGCATGCCGCCGGGCTCCCCGCCCATTTCACGCACTCGGCGGAGCAACTCCATCCCGTCCATCTGGGGCATTTTGATATCGAATACGCCTAGATCGGGTGGGTTTTCGGCGAAGGCCCTGAGCGCCGCCTGGCCGTCGGTATAGACGCGTGTCAGGAAGCCCTCGGCCTGAAGCGCGATCGACACCGATGTCAGGATGTTGCGATCGTCATCGACGAGCGCGATCACTGGGCTCATTCCGGCTCCTTAGGCTCCGGCGCTGAGCGATAGCCATCGCTTGCAGGCGAGACAAGCTGTCAAGGCCCTTCCAGTCGCTTTGACCCGAACCCCTGTGATATGTATAGGCCCGTCGCATCGCGAGGCGGCGGCGTCCGGGGCAGGGCGTCGCCCTTGATATTTAAGGGAGAATCGGAGTGAGCGAGCGCACCCCCGCGCACCGGCTGGAAGCCCAGGGCATTGAGACCTCGGCGACCGTCCACTGGAACCTGACGACCTCACCTCTGGTCGAACAGGCAGTGTCGCGCGGCGAAGGCAAGCTGGCCAAGGACGGCCCGATCGTTGTCAAGACCGGCAAGCACACCGGCCGCTCCGCCCAGGACAAGTTCACGGTTCGCGATGCCGAGACCGAAAATACCGTCTGGTGGGGCAAGTCGAACAAGCCGATGAGCCCGGAGGCTTTCGCGGCGCTCAAGGCCGATTTCCTGACCCATCTGAAGACGCGCGAAACGCTGTTCGTAGCCGACCTGTTTGGCGGGTCGCAGCCCGAGCATCGCGTCAACGTCCGCGTCATCAACGAATATGCGTGGCACAACCTTTTCATCCGCACGATGCTGGTGCGGCCGGGGACCGAAGAGCTGTCGAGCTTTGTGCCGGAGTTCACCATCATCGACCTGCCGAGTTTCCGTGCTGATGCTGCCAAACATGGTTGCCGCAGCGAGACGGTGATCGCGGTCAATTTGAGTGAAAAGCTGATATTGATTGGCGGAACCGAATATGGCGGAGAGATGAAAAAGTCGGTTTTCGGACTGCTCAATTATCTCCTGCCGGTCGATGGCATCATGCCGATGCATTGCTCGGCCAATATCGGCGCCAAGGGCGACACGGCGATTTTCTTTGGCTTGTCAGGCACCGGCAAGACGACCCTGTCGGCCGATCCCAATCGAACCTTGATCGGGGACGACGAGCATGGCTGGTCGGACACGGCAGTCTTCAACTTCGAAGGCGGCTGCTACGCCAAGATGATCCGCCTGTCGGCCGAGAGCGAACCCGAGATCTATGCCACCACCAAGCGGTTCGGAACGGTGCTCGAGAATGTCGTGATGGACGAGGTGACTCGCGAGCTCGATCTCGACGATAACAGCCTCGCCGAGAATAGCCGCGGTGCATATCCAATCGAGTTCATCCCCAATTCTTCCGAAAAGAATATGGGGCCGGTGCCTAAGAACGTAGTCATGCTCACCGCCGACGCGTTTGGTGTTCTTCCGCCGATTGCCAAGCTGACTCCGGACCAGGCGATGTACCACTTTCTCAGCGGCTATACCGCCAAGGTCGCCGGCACCGAAATCGGCGTGACCGAGCCGGAAGCGACTTTTTCCACCTGCTTTGGTGCGCCGTTCATGCCGCGCCATCCGTCGGTCTACGGCAATCTGCTGAAGGAGCGGATCGCCAAGGGCGGCGTCGATTGCTGGCTGGTCAACACCGGCTGGACCGGCGGCAAATATGGCACCGGAAAGCGCATGCCGATCAAGGAGACCCGCGCCCTGCTGAATGCGGCGCTGGACGGCAGCCTGAAGAATGTGGAGTTCCGCAAGGATCCCAATTTCGGTTTCGACGTGCCGGTGGCAGTGCCGGGGGTCGACAATTCGATCCTCGACCCGCGTTCGACCTGGGCCGACAAGGGCGATTACGACCGCACCGCGGCCAAGCTCGTCGACCTGTTCGTCGAGAACTTCGCCGAGTTCGCGGAGCATGTGGATGAAGGCGTGCGACAATCGGGGCCGCAAGTGACGGCGGCCGCCTGATTGCCCGGTCATCAGATCGGGCTCCTTCTTCCAAGAAAGTCCGATCGATGACCGAATTTCCCGTACGCCATTTCCTGTCCGACGATTCCGTCGCGCATGTTGGTGAGGGCCTGCTCGCCCGTACCCTGCCGCGCCAGGAGTGGACCCATGAAGCCCATCTCGCAGCGACGACATATCTCGTCCTAAAGCACCCCGAGATCGACCTCGATATCGAGCTCAAGGGGATCATCTCGCGCTACAATGAAAGCGCTGGAACGCCGAACAGCGACAGCGAGGGCTATCACGACACCATCACCCGCGCTTACCTGCGCGGCATTCGCCTGTTCCTCGACGAGGCGGACGTGGGCCGACCGATCCATGACCTGGTCAACGAGCTGCTGATGACCCCGATGGGCCGTCGCGACTGGCCGCTGCGCTTCTGGTCGAAGAATCGGTTGATGAGCATTGAGGCTCGGCGAGCGTGGATCGAGCCAGACTTGGCGGCGCTGCCCTAAGCCTTCGCCGTCGCAATATATTCGTCGATGTTCTTGGCCAGCACGTCCATCGGCACATTGCCGCCCTTGACCACGGCGTCGTCGAAATCGCGCAGGTCATAACGCGAGCCCAATGCCTTTTGGGCGCGGCCGCGCTGACGGACGATCTCAGTGTGGCCGATCTTGTAGCCGCAGGCCTGGCCGACCCAGCTGCAATAGCGGTCGACCTCGCTCGCCACTTCTTCCGGCTTGGAGCCATTGGTCTCGACGAAGTATCGGACGGCCTGCTCACGCGTCCAACGCTTGTGGTGAATGCCGGTGTCGACCACCAGCCGGATCGCGCGGAAAGCGAGGCTCTGCAGGTAGCCGAGCCGTCCGACGACGAAATCGTCATAGACGCCGAGTTCGTCGGCCAGCTGCTCGGCATAGAGCGCCCAGCCTTCGGAGTAAGCGTTGAACGCCAGCTGGGCCCGGATCAGCGGCAGCTGGTTCGAATATTCGCCCTGCCAGACATGGCCCGGAATCGCTTCGTGATGAGCCAGATCGGGGAGGTCGTACTTGCGGTGCAGGTCGGTGGTGCGGAGGTTGATCCAAAACTTGCCCGGGATCGACCCGTCGATCGAGCCGGCACCTCCATAGGCTCCGGGGGCGCCGGGTTCTTCCTCAGGTGGCAGCCGCTTCACCTCGAGGTTGCCGCGAACCATAGTGCGGAACGCGCGCGGCAGCTGGGCGCGGATGATCGTCAGCCTTTCCTGGATGAAGGCCATGATCTCGGCCCGGCCCGGATCGCCTTCCGCGAACTTGTAACGCGGGTCGTTGGACAGGGCGGTCATGCGGGCGCCGACCGTGCCCTGACTATAGCCGAGGCTCTTCAGGATGACGTCCATCCTGCCATGCAGTTCGGCGACCTGGTCGAGCCCCATCTGGTGGATTTCGTCCGGCGTCATCCTAGTCGTGGTCGAAGCGCGAAGCGCCCAGCGATAGAATTCCGGCCCATGCGGCCGCGCCCACATGCCGGCGTCCATTGTTGCGTTGGTGCGCTGGGCGGTCAGTTCCGCCAACTGCCGTTCGAGCGCTGGAGCAATCTTCTGCTGCGCAATGGCACGCGCGCGGGCCGCCCAGTCGCCGGGGATGTCCTTGGTCCGCCGTTCGAGGCTTTCGACCAGCCCGCCGCCCTCGCGTGCGCCCCGGACGCTGAGCGCCATTTGCTTGGTGGCCTTGTCAATCAGGAAGGCGGGAGCAATCAGGCCCTTCCCCGCAGCAGCTTTCAGTCTGCCAAGCTCGCCGTCGAGCTGGACGGCATAGCTTTCAAGGCGGGCAAGGTAAGCCTCCGCATCCGCTGAATTCTTGACCGGATGATCGCTGTCGAGGAACCGCGGCACGTCGAGATAGGCGCCGACGTTCTGGATTACGACGTAGGGCGTATTTCGCCAGCCGCCGACCGCGACGTCGCCATAGGGCTGGGCGAACCCGTCAAGCGCAACACGGTAGGCCGATTTCACCACCTCGACGCTGGTCCGGGTCGAATGGGTGAGCGACTGGGCATCCACGGCTTCGGCGCGGGCAAGGTCGGCGCGCAGCGTCGCCGCCAGACTGTCCTGTCCCGACTGGCTTCGGTCCGCGAGCCGGGAACGGAGCGCAGCCCGGGCGCCCGTATCGACACCGAGGCTGGTGGCGCCTTCCGGAGAGAGTGCGAGCAGGTTCTCGCCGATCGAATCCAGCAGGACGGTGACCTGGGCCTCACCAGCCGGGGCCTGTCCAAACGCGCGCGATGGCGCCAGTGCGAACGTCGCTACGCCAGCAGAAAGGGCGCCTAGCGCTTCGCGGCGCGAGAAGCTGAAATCATTCACCTATCACTCTCCAAAATTATGCAGGTGGCAGTGTCCGAAGCGGCTCGACGATCAGGCAGTTGCCCTCAACGCCGGTTACCGTCAGCCGCTCGCCCGCCGCGGCCGGTCCGCCACGGGCGTTCCATTCGCCGTCGCCGAGCCTAACGCGGCCGCCGTGGTCGTCGACTTCCGTCGCCGCCGTCACCGTTTTTCCGACCAACCGCTTGGCGGGTTCGTTGATCGGATGGCGCTGGTCGCCGCCGTGCGGCTCGCCATACCAGCGCTTGCCGATCATCACCGCCAGCACGGCGTAGATGGCGAACAGCGCCAGCTGCGGCGCCGTGCCGAGATCGAACAGCAGGGTGAACAGGCCAGTTGCGATCGCCGCCGCGCCGACGAACACCAGGAAGAAGCCCGGAGCGACGATTTCGGCAATCAACAACACGATGCCACCGATTGCCCAGATCCAACCGGGTTCGAGGCCTTCGATCACTGATCGACCTTCGGCACGCCCGACTTGATCGCAGGGGTCTTTGGCGCATCCTTGCCGAGCACTTCTCGAGCCAATTCGCCAATGCCGCCGAGCGTCCCCATCAACTGGGTGGCTTCGACCGGGAACAGGATGGTCTTGGCATTGGGCGACGTCGCGAACATCCCGATCGCTTCGACATATTTTTGCGCGATGAAGTAATTGATCGCCTGAGCGCTTCCGCCCTCGATCGCGTCGCTGACCGACTTGGTCGCCGCAGCCTCCGCCTGGGCTGACCGCTCGCGCGCTTCGGCTTCGCGGAAAGCCGCTTCCTTGAGACCCTCGGCCTGCAGAATCTTGGCCTGCTTCTCGCCCTCGGCGCGCAGGATTTCCGAGGCGCGCATGCCCTCGCTCTCCAGGATCGCGGCGCGCTTTTCGCGCTCCGCCTTCATCTGGCGGGTCATGGCGTTGACGATGTCGGCCGGCGGGCGGATGTCCTTCAACTCGACCCGGGTGATCTTGACCCCCCACGCCTCCGTGGCCTGGTCGACCACGACCAGAAGCCGAGCATTGATCTCGTCGCGCTTCGACAGCGTTTCGTCGAGGTCCATCGAGCCCATCACCGTGCGCAGGTTCGTGGTCGAAAGCGCCATGATTGCCGTGTAGAGGTCGCTCACTTCATAGGCTGCCTTGGCCGCGTCGAGCACCTGGAAGAACACCACCCCGTCGACCGCGACCATGGCGTTGTCCTTGGTGATGATCTCCTGGCCCGGAATATCGACGACCTGCTCCATGACATTGATCTTGTGACCGACCCGGTAGACGAACGGCGTCACCAGGTTGAGGCCGGGCTCGGCGACCCGCACGAAGCGGCCGAAGCGCTCGATGGTGTAGCGGTAACCCTGGCTGACGATCTTGACGCTCATCATGATGACGAGCACCACCAGAACCGCTGCCGCGACGAGGAAATATTCCAGCATGTCCTACCCCTTTGTTCCCGCTCATGATGGAACGGCTTTGGGGGTTCGTGAAGGAAAATTCGGCCAATGAACCAAAAAGTGCCTTTGGACCTGTTCGAGTTAAGGGCTCTGCTGTTCCTGCCGGCCAGTAACCCGCGCGCCATCGTCCATGCGCGTGAAAGCGACGCCGATCTGGTGATCTTGGACCTCGAGGACGCGGTCAAGCCCGAGAACAAGCAGGCGGCGCGCGAAGCGGCCATCGCAGCGCTCAAGGAAGATTGGCCCATGCCGGTGGCGATCCGCGTCAACGGCGCCCACACCGAATGGCACGGGCCGGACGTTGTCGCCGTCATGCATGACAAGCCCAATGCGGTGGTGGTGCCGCGCGTCGAAACCAAGGAAGAACTGGGCTTCGTGCGTAACCAGACCGGCCTTCCGGTCTTGGCGATGATCGAGACCGCCAGGGGCGTGTTCGCCGCCCAGACCATTGCGCATGAGGCTGCGGGACTGATTGCCGGAACCAATGATCTGGCAGCCGATCTGCGGTTGCCTGCTGGGGCGGGCAGGCGATCCCTGCAGATGGCTCTTCAGCAAATCGTGCTGGCCGCGAGGGCCGAACAGATCGCTGTGTTCGACGGCGTCTACAACCAGCTAGATAATCTCGAAGGTTTTGCCGCGGAGGCCGCGGAAGGGAGGACGCTGGGCTTTGACGGCAAGTCGCTGATCCACCCGAGCCAGATTGCACCCTGCCACGCGGCGTTTGCGCCCAGTGAGGAGGAAATATCCCGCGCCGAGCGGCTGGTTGCCGCGGCGACGGGCGGCGCCGAGCGGTTCGAGAGCGAGATGATCGAACAGATGCACGTCTCAGCGGCTGAGCGGCTGCTCCGGAGGGCAGGGCGCCGCTGACACTTGGCGAATCGCCGAGATGCTGGCATGGGCCGATATGGCCGACCTTCTCCACGACGAAATCCCGCTCGGACTGACCTTTGACGACGTGCTGTTGCAGCCGCTCGAATCCGGCGTGCTTCCCAGCGGGGCCGACACCCGCAGCTACCTGACCCGCGAAATCCCGCTCAACATCCCGATCCTGTCGTCGGCGATGGACACGGTGACCGAGGCCGACATGGCGATCGCCATGGCGCACCTCGGGGGCATTGGTGTGCTCCATCGCAACATGGATATCGAAGACCAGGTCGGCGCGGTCCGTGCGGTCAAAAGGTTCGAGAGCGGAATGGTGGTAAATCCCATCACCATGACCCCGGACCAGACATTGGCCGAGGCTTTCGAACTGATGAAGGCAAATCGGATCAGCGGTATTCCGATCGTCGAGAAGTCGGGCAAACTGGCGGGCATCCTGACCAACCGGGACGTCCGCTTCGCCGAAAACCCGAACCAGCCTGTCAGCGAACTGATGACCAGGGACAATTTGGCGACGGTCGGCCTCGGCACCAGCCAGGAGGTTGCGCGCCGCATCCTGCACCAGCGGCGGATCGAAAAGCTGCTGGTGGTCGACGACCAGCACCATTGCGTCGGGCTGATTACGGTCAAGGATATCGAGAAGGCAGTCGCTTCGCCGCTAGCCACAAAGGATGCCCAGGGCCGCCTGCGCGTGGCTGCCGCTACCACCGTTGGCGACAAGGGCTTTGAACGGTCGGAGGCGCTGATCGAAGCCGGAGTCGACTGCATCGTCATTGACACCGCCCACGGCCACAACCGCGAAGTCGGCGCGGCCGTCGAGCGGGTGAAGGGCCTGTCGAACAGCGTGCAGGTCGTAGCTGGCAACGTTGCCACGTCCGAGGCCGCCAAGGCGCTGGCCGACGCCGGCGCGGACGCGATCAAGGTCGGCATCGGGCCTGGTTCAATCTGCACCACGCGAATCGTTGCCGGCGTTGGCGTACCGCAACTGTCGGCTATCATGGCGGCCTCGAAGGCAGCAGCCGAACGAGGCGTCCACGTCATCGCCGACGGCGGCATCCGCACGTCTGGAGATATCGCCAAGGCGCTTGCAGCCGGCGCATCGACGGTGATGGTCGGATCGCTGCTCGCCGGGACCGAGGAAGCGCCTGGCGAAACCTTCCTTTACCAGGGCCGCGCCTACAAAGCGTACCGTGGCATGGGATCGGTAGGGGCCATGGCTCGCGGTTCGGCGGACCGCTATTTCCAGCAGGACATCAAGGACCAGCTGAAGCTCGTTCCCGAAGGGATTGAGGGGCAAGTGCCCTACAAGGGACCAGTCCGTGACGTCATTCATCAGCTGGTTGGCGGGGTGAAGGCGGCGATGGGCTATACCGGTTCGACCACCATCGCCGAGCTGCAGCAAAAAGCGAAGTTCGTCCGGATCACCAATGCGGGCCTTAGCGAGAGCCACGTTCATGACGTTGCCATCACCCGCGAGGCGCCGAATTACCCGACGCGGTAGGCGATGACGCCGGCGGCTCGAGTCCAGGCGGCGATCGAGATCCTCGATGAGGTGATTGCCTCAACCCGCGATGACGGTGCGCCGGCCGATACGATCGTCCAGCGCTACTTCAAGACCCGCCGCTATGCCGGATCGAAGGACCGCCGCGCAGTGCGCGAACTGGTGTTCCGCGCCATTCGCCGCAGCGGCGAGCCGCCGGCAAGCGGCCGTGCGGCGATGATTGGCCTGGCCGACGAAGATGCCGTGTTGCTCGATCTGTTCGACGGATCGCCGCACGGGCCCTCTGTACGCGAAGCCGCTGAGTCGCCTGCGCCGGCATCGCTGATCCCGCATTGGGTGCGACCGCTGCTGTCGGATCATGTGACGGACGACGAATGGCCGGCCCTGCTTGAGCGTGCGCCTCTCGACATTCGGGTGAATGTCGCCCGGGCAAACCGCGAGGAGCTCGTTGGTCAGATCGAGAACGCGCTGCCGACCAGCCTGAGTCCGTGGGGCATTCGCCTGGCTGCCGACAGCCGCATCGATAGCCATCCCGCCTTCGCCGACGGCCTGATCGAGGTACAGGATGAAGGTAGCCAATTGATCGCGCTGGCCTGCCAGCCGGCCGACGGCCTGCGCATTCTGGACCTTTGCGCTGGGGCAGGGGGCAAGTCGCTGGCTCTTGCTGCGGCCGCTCCCAACGCGGAAATCATCGCTTCCGACACCAACCGATCCCG
>Ga0310889_10000010_pt1 | contig 28012 bp, 26 predicted proteins | sample T20D2metaG_FD_204583 | JGI IMG/M metagenome (GOLD analysis project Ga0310889, IMG submission 204583) | Lab incubated soil microbial communities from West Virginia University Organic Research Farm, Morgantown, WV, United States - T20D2 | ecosystem: Environmental > Terrestrial > Soil >... | reverse complement strand
CGACGAACTTCTGACGAAGCTCGTCATTGGTCTCGCGCTTGATCCGCCACCGCATCGAGCGTTCGGTGTTGGGGCTATTGTCGTCCGGCGGGCCAAACATCATCAGCGACGGCCACCACCAGCGGTCGAGGGCGTCCTGCGCCATCCGCTTCTGCTCCGGCGTGCCATTGGCCAGCGCGATCATGATTTCATAGCCCTGGCGCTGGTGGAAACTCTCTTCCTTGCACACACGGACCATCGCGCGGGCGTAGGGGCCGTAGCTGGTGCGCTGCAGCGGCACCTGGTTCATGATCGCCGCGCCGTCGACCAGCCAGCCAATTGCACCGATGTCCGCCCAGGTCAGCGTCGGATAGTTGAAGATGGTGCTGTATTTGGCTTTGCCCGAATGAAGCGCCAGGACCATCTCCTCGCGGCTGGTGCCGAGCGTTTCCGCAGCGCAATAAAGGTAGAGGCCGTGACCGCCTTCGTCCTGGACCTTGGCCAGCAGGATCGCCTTGCGGCGAAGTGACGGTGCGCGGGTGATCCAATTGCCTTCCGGCAGCATCCCGACGATTTCGCTGTGCGCATGTTGCGAAATCTGCCGCACCAGCGTCTTGCGGTAGGCGTCCGGCATCCAATCCTTGGGCTCGATGAACTCGTCGGCCGCGACGCGCGCTTCGAACGCCGCGACCAGTTCAGGGTCTTCAGCGGTTTCGATCGGTTTGACGTTCTTGTTGAGTTCGGTCGTGTACATGGACCCGATGTAGCGATTTAGGCCCCGCGCTTCAAACGCGCGCTATTGATAATCGGCAGTGACCTCGATGTTGCCGATATAGATGCCGTCAGCAGTCGATGGGATAGCAATCGATCCGCCGATGTTGAAATCCGTGCCCGGCTGTCCGGAATTGGTCAGCGTGATGGTGGCAGGAGCGGTCGGAGTGAACCGGATCGTGCTGCCATTCGCCGAGTTCACCAAATCCGATTGTGCGATGAAGATCTGCACGACGCCTTTATTTGATCCCTGGACGTTGAAAATGGCTGGTCGCACTGTTCCCGTACAGGTTGCCGCCGCTGGGCAGGTGATGGCGCCCGCCATGCTCATCGACACGGTCGTCGTCCCTGTAGCGGCAGGCATGATGGTTCCAAAGTCGAGGTCCTGCTTCGAAACAAATGTCAGGGCTTTGACGATGTTGGCATTGGCCTGGATGGTGACTTGAGCGGCCTGGGCGGAGGCAAGCGGCAGCGCGCCCAGAAGGACGGCAGCAAGCAGCCGGGAAATGATGCGCGAATTAGTCGTCACATGCCGCCCAGAGTTGGATCCAGCATGCACCGCTATGCTGTTGTGGTGAAAAAGCCGTTAACCACAACCTCTCCCTCCGCCCGGCCGGCGATGCTAGGCAGGGGCCATGACCTACGAATCCATTCTCGTTTCCGCCGCCGACGGCGTCACCCGGATCGCGCTCAACCGGCCTGACCGATTGAATAGCTTCACCCGTGCAATGCATGCCGAGCTACGCGACGCATTGGACAAGCTTGGCGATGCGCGGGTCCTCGTGCTGACCGGCATGGGGCGCGGCTTTTGCGCAGGGCAGGATTTGAATGACCGGGCTGTCGCACCGGGCGAGGCCATCGATCTGGGCGAGACGGTTGAGGAGAGCTGGAATCCGTTGATCCGCAAGCTCGCATCCTTGCCGCAGCCGGTCATCGCCCGCGTCAACGGCGTAGCGGCAGGCGCCGGCGCCAATATTGCGTTGGCCTGCGACCTGGTGATCGCGGCCAGGTCGGCCAAGTTCATCCAGAGCTTCTCCGCCCTCGGCCTGATCCCGGACAGCGGCGGTAGCTGGCACCTGCCGCGCCTGGTCGGTCAGGCGCGCGCGCTGGGCCTGGCGCTGACGGGCGAGCCGCTGCCTGCCGAGAAAGCGGCCGAATGGGGCCTGATCTGGAAGGCGGTCGAGGACGAACAGCTGGATGCCGAGGTCGATGCCGTCGCCGCCAAACTCGCGGCGCTTCCGCCGCTCGGGCTCGCAGCGATCAAGAACATCATCCGCACAAGCGGGAGCAGGACGCTCGACGAAGAGCTCGACCTGCAACGCGACGAGATGCGCCGGCTGGGTTTCACGAACGATTATCGAGAGGGCGTGGCGGCTTTCCTTGAAAAGCGGCCGGCCAAATTCGAGGGACGCTGATCAGGCGATCAGATCGGAGAATTTGGCAAGATCGATATTGCCGCCCGAAACGACGCAAACGATCGGCCCCTCGCCAGCTTGGCCGGTGAGCGCCGCGGCCAGCGACAGTGCTCCTGCACCTTCCGAAATGGTCCGGGTCTTCTCCGCGATCAGGCGCATGGCTTCTTTGGTTTGGTCGAGCGTGACGGTGATCGTACCGTCGACGATCGGCTGCATTCGCTGCCACATTCGTTCGGTAACGCTCTGGCCGCCGGCACCATCGACGAACGATGCCTGCCAGTCAGGAAACTTGCTGGGTCCGCCCTGCGCCAGCGAGTAGGCATAGGGCGAGGCTGTTTCGGGCTCCGCGCCGAGCACTTTCACGCCGGGGCGCAGCGCCTTCACCGCACTGCCCACACCGCTGATCAGCCCACCGCCGCCGATCGCGGTGATCAGGGTGCGGACTCCCGGCAGCTGCTCGACAATCTCCAGCCCCATGGTGCCGTGGCCTGCAATGAAATCATGGTTGTCGAAAGGATGGATAAATGTGCCCGCGACGCCTTCATAGGCATGGGCCTCAGCCGCCTTCCACGCTTGCTCATAGGACACCGGGACAATCGTCGCGCCGAGCGCCCGCATCCGCTCGAGCTTGGTCTGCGGCGCAGTCTCGATCGCCACCACCGAGCATGGAATGCCGGCCTTGCGAGCGGCAAAAGCGACTCCCTGGCCCGCATTGCCGGCGCTGATCGTCCAGACCCCGCGGGCCCGCTCGGCGTCCGAAAGCTGGGCCACTGCATTGGTCGCACCGCGGATCTTGTAGGCGTTGGTCGGCTGGAGATTCTCGAGCTTGAGCCAGATCTCCGGCAACCCGCTGCCAAGCTCGAGCTTGACCAGCGGGGTCCGAAGCACCGTTCCGGCGACATTTTCTCGCGCTTCCTCAACGTCGGACAGCTGGATGGGCCTTACCGGGTCGATCATCGCCACCTCATTCATGACAGGGTGCCGCAAGCGTGCGACTTCTTCTAAGGAAGCGCAATGAAGACTCTCAAGCTGCTCAACTATGCCTTCGACCAATGGGCCCCGGGAGAAGGCAATCTCGCGGAAATCGCCAGTGCCATCGATGGCGCGCCAGTCGCATTGACCGGCTCCGGCGGGCTCGATTTCGGGGGAATGCTGCGCCATGCGCGCGACGTTGGCGGTCCGGCACTTCGCAAACTCACTTTTCATGAGCGGGCGAGGATCATCAAGGGCCTCGGCCTCGCCATTCTCGCCCGAAAGGAAGAGCTGTACGAACTCAATTATCAGACCGGCGCCACCCGCAAGGACGGCTGGATCGACATCGAAGGCGGCGCCGGCACGCTGCTCAGCTTTTCGTCCAAGGGCCGCCGCGAGCTTCCCGACGCCCATGTGCTGCTCGACGGGGCGGTCGAACCGTTGTCGAAGACCGGCAGCTTCATCGGTCAGCACATCTACACCCCGCTGCAGGGCGCGGCGGTGCACATCAATGCATTCAACTTCCCGGTGTGGGGCATGCTGGAAAAGCTGGCGCCGACGCTGCTTGCCGGAATGCCGGCGATCGTCAAACCGGCCAGCGCGACCTCCTATCTGTGCGAAGCCGCCTTCCGGGTGATGATCGACAGCGGCCTCCTCCCCAGTGGCGCAGTGCAGCTGATTGTCGGCGGCGTCGGCGATTTGTTCGATCATCTGACCGGGCAGGATGTAGTCAGCTTCACCGGTTCGGCATCGACCGCGCTGAAACTGCGATCCCACCCGGTCGTCCAGCGGGAAAGCGTCAAATTCGTCGCCGAGCAGGACAGTCTCAACGCCTCGCTGCTTGGGCCCGATGCGGCGCCCGGCACGCCCGAGTTCGACCTGTTCATCAAAGAAGTCGTCAACGAGATGACGGTGAAGGCGGGGCAGAAATGTACCGCCATCCGGCGGGCAATGGCTCCTGCCGGGCACCTGGATGCGGTCGAGGCGGCCATCCGCGACCGGCTGGCAGCAACCAAGGTCGGCGATCCTCGCGACAAGGAAAGCCGCATGGGCGCGCTGGTCTCGACCAGTCAACGCGATGACGTTCGGGCGCAAATCGGCAAGTTGACCGCGGGCGGAGCGCGGATCGTCGCGGGCAACCCCGATGCCACTCCAGGCGTCGCCGGCGGCGCTTTCATGGAGCCGATCCTGCTTCGCAGCGACGACCCCTGGTCCAATGCCGCAGTGCATGACGTCGAGGCGTTCGGCCCCGTGTCGACCGTGATGCCCTACCGGGACATGGCCGACGCCATCGCGCTTGCCAATCGCGGCATGGGGAGTCTGGCGCTCTCCCTTTTCACCCATTCGCCCGACAGCGCGCGGGAGTTCATTCAGGGGGCCGCTGCATACCACGGGCGCATGCTCGTGCTGAACCGCGACAATGCAGCCGAGAGCACCGGGCATGGCTCGCCGCTTCCGGTGCTGGTCCACGGCGGCCCCGGCCGGGCCGGGGGCAGCGAGGAGATGGGCGGCATCCGCGGGGTCAAGCATTACATGCAGCGCACCGCGATCCAGTCTACTCCGGCGATGATCGCCGCCATCAGCGAGCAATATATTCCCGACGGGCCAAAACATGTGATTGCCCAGCATCCGTTCCGCCGGCGCATGTCCGAGCTGGAAATCGGCGATACGCTGAAAACCAAAAGCCGCACGGTGACGCTCGAGGACATCGAGCATTTCGCAAATTTCACCGGCGACACCTTCTACGCCCATATGGACGACGAGGCGGCCAAGGCCTCGCCGATCTTCGAGGGCCGAGTCGCTCACGGCTACCTGATCCTGAGTTTCGCCGCCGGCCTGTTCGTGGACCCAGATCCCGGTCCAGTCCTCGCAAATACCGGGCTGGAGAATCTCCGCTTCCTGACTCCGCTTTATCCCGGCGATTCGATGCGGGTCGAACTTACGGTCCGGTCAAAGTCCCTAAAGAGCGAGGAAACCGGCGTCGTTCGCTGGGCGGTCGAGATTTTCAACCAAAATGACGAGTTGGTGGCGACTTATGATTTGCTGACGGAGAATGTGCCCTAATCGATAAGGCGTGACTCTTCGGCGCATATCGAAACTGACAAGCCTGCTGCTTACCCTCTCGACGCTCATCCCAATCTGGGCTGCAGTAACGCCTGGGAAGCCGTCTATCGTCGTTGGCATCGTCGATGTCGCCTTAGCCTCGCTGCTCTTCGTAAGCCTCTTATTGCTGCGTCGCGGACGGAACGCGGTTACCAACCATGCGCGCGCCAGGAGCTACGAGACATGCCGCTGGCTTGCGGTCCTCCCGCTATTTCTATTTCCAATCTACCTGTCCGGCGTCCCACTGAAATGGGATGTGCTGCTCATCGGCCTTGGCTGGCGTAGTTGGTACCTGGTGACGGCACTTCCTTTGCTGTTCGTCGCGAGCGGCCGCCGAATCTGACCGGAACGCGCTCTCCCTGCCGTTCGTTTAGCGCGCGAACCCAAAGGAGGGCTCCATGACCATGAAGATCAGCGAAGTGATGACCACGGAGGTCGAGACGATTGGCGCCGACCAGACCGCGCGCGAGGCGGCTAGCTTCATGCTCCGCGCCGATGCCGGGTCGATCCCCGTATGCGACGGCGACAAGGTCATCGGCATGATCACCGACCGCGACATCGCTGTGCGCGGCGTCGCGGAGGGCCGCGGCCCCGACACGCCGGTCAGCGAACTAATGAGCGACGGCATTATCTGTGCGCGCGAAGACGAAGACATCCAGGAGGTTGCCCGGCGGATGAGCGAAGAGCAGGTCCGCCGACTGCCGGTGCTCGATGCCGAGGACAGGCTTTGCGGGATTGTAAGCCTTGGCGACCTCACGCGCGAAACGCGCGGCGAAGCAGCTCAGACGGCGCTGGAGGGCGTCAGCTCTCCGGGCGGATCACACCAACAATAGATGAAAGAAGGCCCGGAATTCTCCGGCGCCAATTCACTTAGACAGTTGAGAGATCGCCCGGTCGACCAGTGCTTGATCGCTATTGGCGTCATTACGCTCGGCGATCAGCTTGGTCGCGGCTGCCGTGGCTGCCTTGGCAGCGGTTGAACGCAACTCGTCGATCGCGGCGCGCTCTTCGGCCGCGATCTTGGCCTCGGCCATCGCCTTGCGGCGTTCAACGAGCGACTTGGCGTCGACTTCAGCTTTCGCCACAATCGCCTCGGCCTCGCCCTTGGCACGTTCGATCATCGCCGCAGCCTCCGCGTCGGCGGAAGCGGCTTTCGCCTCATATTCGCGCTTTAGCTCCTCGGCCTCCTTGCGGAGCGCGGACGCCTCGTCGAGCTGCTCGCGGATCTGCGCGATCTTCTTGTCGAGCGCCTTGCCGATAGCCGCCGGCACCTTCTTCCAGATCAGGATGGCGATTACGACGATCATCGCCGCCGCGATGAACCAGGGTGGAGTCAGGCCAAACGCATTGGGTTCCGCTTCATGCCCCCCGGCGGGCGCCTCGGTATGGGCGACAGTGGCGCCTTCTGCCGGATTAGCCATTGCTCAGCTCCGCCTTCACGGCCTTGGCAGCATCTTCGCGGCCGATCTTTAGGCCGGCAACCTTGCCGGCGATCTCCTGTGACAACTCGGTCGCTATGCCTTCGATATTGGCGAGAGCTGCGGCGCGGCTGGCGCGGATCTTTTCTTCCGCTTTGGCCAGCTTGGCCTGAATCGATGCGTCTGCCTTAGCCAATGCCTTTTCGATCGATTTGGCACCTTCCGCCTTGGCTGCAGTAGTAGTCTTCATCGCCTCAGCCCGGCTTTCGTCCATGCGGAGCCGAAAGGCCTCCTCGCTCGCATCCGCCTCTACCCTTGCCCGGTCGGCCGCGGCGAGGTCCTCCGCAACCTTCTGGTCGCGCTGGTCGACGGTCGACTGGATCTTCGGCACCATCCCCTGGCCAATGACGAAGAAGATGATTCCGAAAACCACCGCCAGCCAGAAAAACTGGGACCAAAAGATTTCAGGAAGTTGAGCGAGTTGAGGCATTCTTTATCCCGTCTTGGTGGGAGCGCCGATCCGGCGCACCCAGCCATTACGAATTAGAAAACGAAGAGGATGAGCAGGGCGATGGTGAATGCCATCAGGCCCAGCAGTTCGGCGAGAGCGAAGCCGAGGAACAGGCGGCCCTGCTGGCCGTCCGCCGCGGCCGGGTTGCGCAGCGCGCCCTGGAGGAACGAACCGAACACGAAACCAACGCCGACGGCTGCAGCGCCCGTGCCAATCGCGGCAAGTCCGGCGCCAATCATTTTCGCAGATTGAAGATCCATCTGTAACTCCTTTGGTGACCTTGTTTCTCAGTGAAGGTTGATCGCGTCATTAAGGTAGAGCGATGTGAGTAGTGCGAAGACATACGCCTGGAGGGCGCAGATCAGCAGCTCAAGCATGCCAACCCCGACGACGAATAAAAAACTGACGATGCCAACGCCGAACCCGACCGCGCTGCCCGACCCAAAGCCGTTAGCGATGAAGCTTCCGAACACTTCCATCAGGATGTGACCTGACATCATTGCAACGAAAAGCCGGAGCGCGAGGCTGAAGGGACGAACGAGGAACGAGACGATCTCGATCGGGATAATCAGCGGCAGCATATACCATGGCGTACCAGCCGGGACGAACAGCGAGAAAAAGTGCAAGCCGTGGCGCCAGAAGCCGATAATCAGCACTAGCGAGAAGCTCATGATCGCAAGCAAGCCAGTGATGCTGAAGTGGCTGGTCGAAGTGAAAGCGTGCCAGCCGGGAACGATCGCCAGCGGCAGCAATCCGAGGAAATTTGCGACCAGGATGAAGGTAAAAAGCGAGAAGAGGAACGGCGTGAACTTCTTGCCTTCCGGCCCGATGTTCACTTTCACCAAATCGTCGATGAAGCCGATTAGCCCCTCGGTGGCCACCTGCCACCGGCCAGGGATGACCTGGCGTTTCATACCACCCCACATGAACACGCCAATGATCGCGAGCGTGGCAAGCATCCACGCGGCGCTATTGGTCAGACTGATATCGTAGCTGCCGATATGCAGTGGAACCAGCGGTTCCACCGTAAACTGGTGCATCGGATCGATCTTGCCGGACACAGGTTCCTCTTACATTCCATCGCCGGGCGTTTGCCCCAGCGAAGATTTCGCAATCCGAAGAATGCTCCTGACACCTACCCCGAAGCCGAGGAAAAGCATCACCAACATTATCCAGGGTCTCGTCCCGAACAGGCTGTCCAGGCCCCAACCCAGTAATCCGCCGCCCAAAGGACCGCCGATAAGATACCCAATCACAAGCTGGGTGACCCGCATATTGGGGTCGACCCTATTCTTGTTGGCTTCCTCCGCCTCGCGCCGCTGTGCCCGGTCGAGCCGCTCATCGAGCGATTCGATCCGTGCGTCTGGTGGAAGCTTTGCGGCCTCGTCGATGTCGTCTTCCGTCATCCGTCTCCCCTGCGCGTGGCCCCAGCTGAATTCCCAGGGTTAGATGGGTCCGAGACGCATTGCGGAAAATCGATACCGCCAAGACGCGGCCCCTTTATGAAGGGGCATGGCATTAGTCAACCGCGTCTCACGACCGCTTGGCCGCGTCTGGATGCGATGGCAAAGTCGCGGACATGAAAGCCGCCGTCACGCTCGCCATTTTGCTCGCCGCCTGCTCGAAGCCAGCTTACCAGCCGGCCAACAAGGCCGAGGCTGCACCGCCAGCCGCCAAGCCATCCGCGCCGACCGCCAAGCCTTTTGTATATGACGAGGAAAACGACCTCATCGACTTTCATTTTGGCTGGTCCGCTGAGGCGGCCGCCGTGCCGGAGCTGGTGGCAAGGTTCCAGACCGCAATGACCAAGGACAAGGCCGAGCTAGAGGCTAACGCCAAGGCCGACAAGGCCGAGCGCGACAAGCAGGGCTTCCCCTTCAACGGCTACATGTCATCGACCGAATATGAGACGGCGGGCCAAAGCGGACGGCTCCTAAGTCTTAGGGCCGAGTTCGGCGCCTATACCGGCGGCGCACATGGCAATTCGGGCAGCAAGGGGTTGTTGTGGGATCGCACGGCGGCGAAGGAACTCAAATTCGCTGACCTGTTCGCTGCGGCCGCCAACCTGGACCGGCTTCTCACCCAGCCCTGGTGCGACGCTCTCAACAAGGCGCGGGAAGAGAAACGAGGCGAGCCGGTTGGTGGCGGGGGCATGTTCGACGAATGCCCACAACTCAGCGAGATCTCGGTCATACCGACCGACAAGGACGGCAACGGCAAGCTTGAGCGGCTGCTTCTGGTCGCCGACCCCTATGTCGCGGGACCCTATGTTGAAGGCAGCTATGAGATTGAGCTACCGATTACCGGCGACTTGATCGCTGCGATCCGTTCCGATTTTCGCGAGAATTTTGAGGTTCAGCCGCAGTAGGACGGCACCGGGGACCGGCCCGGCGCATAGCGCTGCCAGCCGCCCTGGCCGGGAAGATAATATTCACCCGCGCCGATCCGCCTCAGCAGGCTGCAGGCAGCGGTGATGCCAACTTCCTGAGGCGACACGCCCTTGCTGGCGGCAAGGCTGGAATAGAGCGACCGGCGGCGGATGTTCACGGCATCGACCTGCTTCCGCAAGGCCGCCGACGGGGCAATGACGTAGCCCAGATAGCCATCATAGCGTTCGCCGATCTGCCCGGCTTGCTTGGCGGCGATGATCGTCGCCGGATCCTGCGCCGAAGCCGATCCGTCCATCGCCAGGCCTGCCATCATGGCGGCCACGATTACGAGCCTTTTCATCACTGTTTCGGCGGCTGCTGCTGAGGGAAGGCTTCAGGATTCTGCTGGATCAGTTGCTCCACGTCGCGCTGGAGGCGGACCAGCACTTCCTGGCGGATGGTGACGTTGAGGTTGATCTCGATCGGCTTGTCTGGCGGCGACACCGAGATACAACCGCCGAGCGGCAGCATCAGCGCCGTCGCGCAGGCCGCAGGCAAGAGTCTTGGTCGTTTCATGTCCTCGTCCTCATGGCTGTTGGGTTGGGGTTGGCGTGACCTTTTGTTCGACCGGGGCCTGGGATTGCTCCTGGCTCTCCTCCTGCCGCCGGGTTTCGACGACGATGCCCGGCACTTCGTCGAGCGGACGCGGAAGCGCCGGCGCAATCACCTGGGTCGGGTCGCGGAAGCTCTTGGCTGTTGCGATGAGGGCGCGGAACGGCCCCTTGATCGTCACATTGAAGTTGAACGGGATGCGATTGACCGACCGGATCAGCCGCTGCGTGCTGGTGTTGCCCAGCCCTACCCCCTGAATCGTCATCCGGGTCGCGAATTCGCCGTCGAGGTAGCCGTCGAGGCGGATGATCATCGAATGGAATTTGAGGTCGCGCAGTGCATCGAAGGCGAAGCCGCCGATCATGCCGAGATTGGCCCTGTTGACTACGCCGTTGTAGGCCAGCGTCCCGCCGCCTTCGCGGCTGTCGAGCCGGCCGCCGACGATCCTGCCCCCTGCATCGTCGAAGATCATCGGAAGCACGCCGTCGAAGATACCCGTGGCCGAAATCTCTTTGAAACCCATCGAATCGACGAAAGTCTTGGCGTCCAGCCCGACCACTTCGAACGTCAGCCGCTTCGGTGACGGGCGGCCGAAGTTGAGAATTGTTTCCTGAAGGATCAGCCGCCCGCCCATGAACGGCCATTCGCCACGCTCGACCTTGACCAGCTGGTCCGGCAACAGCTGATAACGGATCACGCCGTTCTCGACGAGAATGCCGGGGTTGACGGATTCCAGGGTCATCGCCTGGCCCGGCGCGGTCACCATGCCCAGCAGGTCGGTGAAGTGGATCGTCCCGTTCATGCCGGTCACCGGGCCGAAGCTGGCAGCGAGATCCAGATCCCGTGTCGCGAAGTCGCCGGTCGAGCTGACTTCGCCGCTGCCGTTCCAGTTGATCCGCCCCTGGCCGCTGATCCGGCCCTTGACCAGGGCAATCACACCTTCCGTGAGGCGCGTCAGCTCTTCCGGCTGGAGATTGTTGCCGAAAGTGATGCCGGGAACGTCAAGCAGGGCATTGCCCTCCCCGGTGGTCAAATTGTGAACGATCGTAACGTCGGTAACTTTTGTCCCGCTGGCCGGATGCTTGAGAGCTCCCGTCGCGGCGATCCGGCCGTTGGCAAGCGTGAAATGGACGTCATCGCTGCGCAGCGGGTAGAATTTCGGCGGGTCCGCGCGATCGGCCAAGGTGAGGCCGCCGTCGACGGCCAGATCGCCGCCGCGCACATTCCATTTACCCGAAGCATCGCTGAGCAAGAGCGGGATCTTGCCGATGGTCGCGTCGCCTCCGGCGAAAGTGCCGCCGGTTCCCGTGCCGCCGCTGTTGCCGCGCACCTCCTTGGCGTTGATCAGGACCGGCGCATCGGCGTGGCCCATCCGAATGGCGAGGTTTCGGGCAGCAAAGCTCTTGATGTCCGTCAGGCGCGCCTCGCCAGCGGTCAAAGCGAACGGCGACTGACCGAGGCGACCGTTAAGCCGGACGTTGCGGGTTGCAGCCGCAACTTTCATCGAACCGCCCGGGGACCGCTGGAGGATGGCCCCTCCGGTCGGGCAAAGCGGGAGGCGGGTCGGCCCGAGTTGCAGCGCACCCATTCGCAACGACCCGAAGCCGGCGACAATGCACTGCTCACCGAAGCGCAGCGCGCCGCCACGCCCGAACCGGCCGGAAATCGGAATGCGCAGGCCGGCGATCCGGCCGTCGGCTACAGGTCCGTCGAGCAGCGCGACGGTTTTGACCTCGGTCCAACCGTCCGCTCGGCCAGCGAAACGGATCGTGCCAAGGCTCAGCCGCGAACCGCCATAGGCCATTGGTCCCACGACGGCCTGGCCATTCATCGGCGCGCCGCTCCGCGGCTGCCGAAGCGCGATCCGCATGTCGGGCAAGCCCCCACCGCCAGTCTGGAAATTGCCGTCGATCCGCAATCGGCTCGCTGGCCAATAATAGGTTACGCCGTCGCCACCGCTGGCGGTGATGTGAGCTCCGCTTGGCGCCGTTCCGTTGGCACTTTCGATCCTGATCGCGCCGCCTCCGGGCCGATTGAGCAGGCGAAGCGACCCCTGGACGTCGAACTGTCCGGCGGCGCGGCGAATGGCGTTGGCGACGGCCTGGCCGATCGGACCCAGCGGAGTGCCGTCCAGCGATTCCAGCGGATCGACCATCACCGCGAACAGCGACCGTTCGACCCGCACATTGTCGGCTGCGTAATCGCCGAGCGCGGTCAGGGAACCTGCCCCGGCATTAAGACGATATCGGCCCGTGAAGCGAGTTCTCCCGGCCACAATCCGATCAAGCCGTGCCTGCTGCGCCGCAAGATCGATGCGTCCCAATGCATCCGCAGGCGTACCCTTGAACGTCAGATTGCTTGCGACATTGGCGAGGCCATTCTCTCCAGCCTGGAATGAGGCGAGCATCAGCCTGCCGCGACCGTCGAAATTCTCGAACCCTTCAGAGAAGCTGGAGTCGATATCCATGCGCGGCTGGGCCAGCCGCAGGTTGCTCGCCGGGCAAGCCAGCCCCTGGCTGCCGATTGGCCCCTTGATCTGTGGGCGGCGGGCCGTGACGCCGACATCGACAAAGGCACGGAATTGATCGAGCCGGCAGGCGCCCAATGCCAGGCCGGGGGACGAAGCGGCCAGCTTGCCGGCGAAGCCACCCGACAAATTGCCTCGACCCTCTAGCGCAAAGCCCATTCGGCCATAGGGCGTGCCGAGCGCGATCGTCGTATCCTTGAGGTCGACCGTGAGGTCGGGCAGGCGGAACGGCTTGCCGCTGGGAGGCGGAAGCAGCTTGTCGATTTGACCCCAACTGACCTTGCCCGACGGTAGCAGCTTGCCTTTCAGCCGCACTCCGCGAGCTGCCACGCGATAGACTTTGACGCTGCCGGTCCATTGAACCCTGAGCTGAATTACCGCGCGGCGGACCGTCAGGTCGGGGTTGGCCGGATCGCCGATGACGAGATTGCTGACCTGCTGGGTCCGAAAGCCGACGCGATCAAGAGTGTAGGTTGCTTGAACGCCGCGGCTCGCCAATTCGTCACGGATATAATCATCGGCAATCGATTTGCGCCAAATCCAGATGATGGCGACGGCCAGGATCAGCAGGAGGAGAAGAACGAGCAGTCCGAGCTTGGTCAGCCGCCAGGCCCAGTGCCACCCCTTGCGATCGTGCACATAGGCGTGCTCGACCAGCCCTTCATGCTCGAGGGCTCGTTCGACACGCTCTATCGGACGATCGTCATTTCCGGGGCTCATTCGAGCTTAAAAACCTCCCTACGCGGCGACCGTTCCGTATCCGCATCGATACGGCGTTGCATGGGAAACGCGCTTTGCCTAGCCTAGTATCCGCTCGGTCGCCGTAACGGGGGTTCTGCGTGGCCGATTCCACGGATGATTCAGCTGGCCATCGCGCCCGCCTCCGCCGACGCCTGTTCGAGGGCGGCGGCAAGGCTCTGCTCGATCATGAGCTGGTCGAGTATCTGCTCACCCTGACGATCAAGCGGATTGACACCAAGCCGATCGCCAAGAGACTGATCGGCCAGTTTGGCGGCATCGGACAATTACTTGGCGCCGACGCGGCAACGCTGGGCCGGGAAGGGCTCAGTGAAACTTCGATTGCGGCGCTGAAAATCGCTGAGGCGACCGCCTTGCGCCTGCTCGAAACCCGTGTTGAAGGCCGACCGATTCTGTCCAGCTGGGACGCTCTTGGCGACTATCTCCAGGCGGCAATGGCCCATTCGCCGATCGAGGAGGTCCGCGTCCTGTTCCTCAACGCCAAGAACATGCTGCTCGCCAATGAGGCGATGTGGCGAGGCAGCGTCGACGAAGCATCGGTCCATGTCCGCGAGGTCATCAGCCGCGCGATCCAGTTGGGCGCGACCGCGATCATCATCGTCCATAACCATCCGTCGGGCGACCCCTCGCCCAGCAGCCAGGATATTCGCCTGACCAAGGACCTGATCGACGCCGGCCGCCATATGCGCGTCACAGTCCACGACCATGTTATCGTCGGCTCCCAGGGCCGCAGCAGCATGAAGGCGCTGGGCCTCATCTGATTGCCGCTTGCTGCAACCCTTGCTAGGCGCGCCGTCTGATTAGCCCGATTGCAAGGAACGACATGGTCCCCCGCTATTCCCGTCCCGCGATGACCGCCATCTGGTCAGCCGAGAACCGCTATCGGATCTGGTGGGACATCGAAGTGTTCGCTGCCGAGGCGATGGGTCAGATCGGGATGATCCCGGCCGAGGACGCGCAGACCATCCGTAAAGCCTTTGACGACGATGTGCTCGGCGAGATCGATGTCCCTGCCATCGATGCGATCGAGGCGGTGACCAAGCATGACGTGATCGCATTCCTGACCTGGGCCGGCGAGAAGCTCGGCCCCGAGCGGCGCTGGCTTCACCAGGGCATGACCAGCAGCGACGTGCTCGACACCAGCCTGGCGGTACAATTGAAGCAATCTGCCGACCTGTTGCTGGAAGATCTCGACCAGTTGCTCGAAGTGCTGAAGCGCCGCGCCGTTGAGCATAAGATGACGCCGACCATCGGCCGCAGCCATGGCATCCACGCCGAGCCGGTGACATTCGGGCTAAAACTTGCCCAGGCATATGCCGAATTCGACCGCAATCGTGCTCGCCTCAAGGCTGCCCGCGACGAAATCGCGACCTGCGCCATCTCTGGCGCGGTCGGGACCTATGCCAACGTCGATCCGGCGGTCGAGGAGCATGTGGCGAAGGAACTGGGCCTAACGCCCGAACCGACCTCCACGCAGGTAATCCCGCGCGACCGGCATGCGATGTTCTTCGCTACGCTGGGCGTCATTGCTTCGTCGATCGAGCGGCTTGCAATCGAAATTCGCCACTTGCAGCGAACTGAAGTACTTGAGGCCGAGGAATATTTCTCGCCCGGCCAGAAGGGCTCGTCGGCAATGCCGCATAAGCGCAATCCGGTGTTGACCGAAAACCTTACTGGCTTGGCCCGAATGGTCCGTTCGGCGGCTATTCCGGCAATGGAGAATGTCGCCTTATGGCATGAGCGGGACATCAGCCACTCGTCGGTCGAGCGGTTCATTGGGCCGGACGCCTGCATTACCCTCGATTTCGCCCTCTCCCGCCTCACCGGCGTGGTCGACAAGCTGCTGGTGTATCCCGAGCGGATGCAGAAGAATCTCGACCGGATGGGCGGCCTGGTCCACTCCCAGCGCGTCCTGCTCGCGCTGACCCAGGCCGGCCTCAGCCGCGAGGAAAGCTATGCGTTGGTTCAGCGCAACGCGATGAGAGTCTGGGAATCGGACGGCCAGCTGTCGCTGCTCGACCTTCTAAAAGCCGACCCGGCCGTGAGCGCCAAGCTCAGCGACGCCCAGCTCGAGGAGCTGTTCGACCTCGGCTATCATTTGAAGCGCATCGACGTCATCTTCGAACGCGTCTTCGGCAAATAGATGAAGGCGATCCAGCCCTGTGCATTGCTGCTGCTTGTTGGGCCCGACTGGCAGGTCGAAGCTGCCAGCGCCAATGTAGCCATGCTCGGCGATGTGAAGCCGACGGCGGTCATTGGCCAACCACTGGCCGACCTTATCGGCAGCAAGGCAATTCATTCCCTGCGTAACCGCATGTCATGGCTATCGAGCGATGAGAGCGAGGTGCAGGATTTCGGGGTCGAATGGGGCAATGTGACTTTCGATGTCCGGGCGACCCGATCCAAAAATCATTATTTGATCGAAGCCGAGCTTGCCGTCGAACCACGGCTTCCCGACGGTATCGGCATGGTCCGCTCGATGAGCGATCGGCTATCGGGCAACGATCCCCGTAAACTGGCCGAACAGGCCATGCGCCAGCTGAATTCTCTGACCGGTTTCGATCACCTGATGTTGCTTGATCGTGGAGGCGGAATTCTTGCCGCTGCCCAGCGCGGCAAATTGCCACCCGCGAGTTTCGAAACGGAAGGGCTGGTCCGTATCGCAGCCGACCGCGATGCGGAGCCGATCCCCCTCCTTGGCCATGAGATTGGCGAATTGGTTGGGCGCGCCGCATTTGTCGCTCTCGCTGAAGAGGAACGCGATAAGCTGACCAGCCTCGGCATGTGTGCCGCGATGAATCTGCCGCTACGAATCGATGGCGAACTAGTCGGTTCGGTCCACGCCCTGCACCATGCCCCGCGCCGCTGCGGCGCCGAGCGGAGATCCGTAGGCCATCTGTTCGCGGAACGCCTCGTCGCGCGCATGGCGCGCTGTGGCTGGCAGCCCTAGCCGCCCAGAATATCCCGGATCCGGCTGAAGAAGCCCTTGCTGGCCGGACATTCGTCCCCAGTCTCGGTTTCGCGGAACTGCTCGAGGATCTCGCGCTGTTCCTTGCTTAGCTTGGTCGGCGTTTCGACCAGGATGCGGGTCACCAGATCGCCGCGGCCGCGGCCGTTCAGCACGCTCATTCCAGCACCGCGATGACGCAGCGTTTCCCCAGACTGGATTCCTGCCGGAATCTTGAGCTCGATCTTCTCGCCATCGATGCCCGGGATGGTGATGGAGCCGCCCAGTGCGGCGGCGGTAAAGCTGATCGGTGCTTCGGCGACTAAGGTCGTCCCATCACGTTCGAAGATCGCATGCCGTTTCAAATGGACGAACAGGTAAAGATCGCCGGCAGCGGCGTTGCGGACGCCCGCTTCGCCCTCGCCGGCGACGCGGATACGAGTCCCTTCGTCGACGCCAGCCGGGATATTGACGTTCAACCTGCGCGACTTGAGCGCGCGGCCTTCGCCATGACAAGCCCCGCAGGGATCGGCGACCATCTCGCCCGACCCCATGCAGCCAGGGCAGGTCCGTTCAACCACGAAGAACCCCTGTTGCGCGCGGACCTTGCCGGCGCCGCCGCAGCTTGAACAGGCTTTTGCCGCCATGTGGCCTTTCGAGCCTGACGAATGGCAGGCTTCGCAATTGGCCAGCGCCTGGATGGCAATCGTCTTCTCGATCCCGGCGAATGCTTCTTCGAGCGACAGTTCGAGATCGTAGCGAAGGTCAGAGCCGCGGGCGGCACTGGCCCGCTGTGCCCTAGGATCCATGAATTCGCCGAATATCGACGAGAAAATGTCGGAAAAGCCCTCGAAACCTCCCCCGCCGGCGGCGCCGAACGGGCCCTGACCGTTCATCCCGTTCTGGAAAGCGGCATGGCCAAAGCGGTCATAGGCGGCGCGCTTCTGCGGGTCCTTGAGGACGTCATAGGCCTCGCTGATCGCCTTGAAGTGAGCTTCCTTGTCGGTGCATCCGCCATGGCGGTCGGGATGGCAGTCCATCGCCAACTTGCGATAGGCAGCCTTGATCGTCTTGTCGTCGGCGCCGCGTGCGACGCCGAGCAGCTCATAATAGTCCGTGGCCATCAATCCCCACCCATGACGAACGGCGCCGACCGATGGTCAGTCGACACCGCCCATGCCATGGCCCTTAGGCCTTCTTGTCTTCGTCGACTTCCGAGAATTCGGCGTCGACCACTTCTTCGTCACCCGGCGCAGCTTCGGCGGTCGCCTCGGCCGACTGGGCAGCCTCCTCGCCGCCAGGCGCCTGCGTTTTCTCGTAGATCGCCTGGCCGAGCTTCATGGCGGCCTGAGCCAGAGCTTCGGTCTTGGCCTTCATCGCCTCGGCATCGCCGCCTTCGATGGCGGTCTTGGCCTCGGCCACGGCGGCCTCGATCTCGCTCTTGAGCGATTCGTCGACCTTGTCGCCATGCTCTTTCAGCTGCTGCTCGGTCGAATGGACCAGGCTTTCGGCCTGGTTCTTCGTTTCAGCCGCCTCGCGCCGCTGCTTGTCCTCGTCGGCGAACTTCTCGGCGTCTTTGACCATCTGTTCGATGTCGGCGTCGCTGAGGCCGCCCGAAGCCTGGATGCGGATCTGCTGCTCCTTGCCAGTACCCTTGTCCTTGGCAGTGACGTGGACGATGCCGTTGGCGTCGATGTCGAATGTGACCTCGATCTGCGGCACGCCGCGCGGAGCGGGCGGGATCCCGACCAAGTCGAACTGGCCGAGTGCCTTGTTGTCCGAGGCCATTTCGCGCTCGCCCTGGAAGACACGGATGGTCACCGCATTCTGGTTGTCGTCTGCGGTCGAGAAGGTCTGGCTCTTCTTGGTCGGGATGGTCGTGTTGCGGTCGATCATCCTCGTGAACACGCCGCCCAGGGTCTCAATTCCTAGCGACAGCGGGGTCACGTCAAGCAGCAGCACGTCCTTGACGTCGCCCTGCAGCACGCCTGCCTGGATCGCCGCACCCATGGCAACGACTTCGTCTGGGTTGACGCCGACATGCGGCTCGCGCCCGAAGAACTCCTTCACCACTTCGCGAACCCGCGGCATGCGGGTCATGCCGCCGACCAGCACTACGTCGACTACGTCCTTGGCGTCGATGCCGGCGTCCTTGAGTGCCTTCTTGCACGGCTCGAGCGTCCGGTTGATGAGGTCGGCGACGAGTTTCTCCAGGTCCGCGCGGCTGATCGTTTCGACCAGATGCAGCGGTGTCGTCGTCCCGCCTTCCATGCGGGCAGTGATGAACGGCTGGTTGATTTCGGTCGTCGCAGCCGACGACAGTTCGATCTTTGCCTTCTCGGCGGCTTCCTTGAGCCGCTGCAGCGCCAGCCGGTCGGTGCGAAGGTCGATGCCTTCCTTCGCCTTGAACTTGTCAGCCAGAAATTCGACGATCTTGGCATCGAAATCCTCACCGCCGAGGAAGGTGTCGCCGTTGGTCGACTTCACCTCGAACACGCCGTCGCCGATCTCGAGGATCGAGATGTCGAATGTGCCGCCGCCAAGGTCGTAGACGGCAATCGTCTTGCCCTCTTCCTTTTCAAGGCCATAGGACAGAGCCGCCGCGGTCGGCTCGTTGATGATGCGCAGCACCTCAAGGCCAGCGATCTGCCCTGCGTCCTTGGTCGCCTGGCGCTGAGCGTCGTTGAAATAGGCCGGAACTGTGATCACGGCCTGAGTGACCGTCTCGCCGAGATAGGCCTCGGCGGTTTCCTTCATCTTCTGGAGAATGAAGGCCGAAATCTGCGACGGAGAATAATCCTTGCCCCCGGCATTGACCCACGCGTCGCCGTTCGATCCCTTGACGATCTTGTAGGGCACCAGCTCGGTGTCCTTCTTGGTGATCGGATCGTCGAAGCGGCGGCCGATCAGGCGCTTCACCGCGAAAATCGTGTTGTCGGGATTGGTCACCGCCTGGCGCTTGGCCGGCTGGCCGATCAGGCGCTCGCCGTCCTTGGTGAAGGCCACCACCGACGGGGTCGTGCGCGCGCCTTCTGCATTTTCAATAACCTTGGGCTTTCCACCCTCCATCACCGCGACACAGCTGTTGGTGGTGCCGAGGTCGATCCCGATCACTTTTGCCATATTCATTACCCTCTACTTGCCCCCTCGGACGCGCTGCCCGGGCGTCCAAGGAATTGATGTTTCGCGGGCGATATAGGTGGCGTTCAAGCGACGACAAGGAGGCCGCGAAGAGAGATAGGATGCGGTAGCACCTAGCGCGCTTCGCGACTTTTCAGGCGAAAAGGCCGCTCTTCAGCGACTCAACGCGCACTTTTAGCGATCCGCAGATTGTTGGCCGATCGAGGCGTTGGCATGCGCCCCCGCGTTTTCCCCCGTTTTCTGGGGTTTTCGGGACAGGGGGCGCTGGTGCTGCGATTGCGGTCGTGCTGAAGGAATGTATCAGCGCAAGAGAAAAAAGGGGGGCTATCCTTGCGGTCATTACCGCATGTGCAAGCGTAATCATTGCCTGCCTTGTAATGATCGCCGCCGCCATCAACGGCTTAAAACTTGGCCTAATGCTCGAGCCAGCTGCGTACACGGCAGCGTGGATGAGCAGCCTTTGCTGGGTCTGCTGGCGGCACCGCAGCCCGGCGGGGGATCCGCGACTTGCAAGGAGCGCCGCGGTCATCCTCCTAATATTTACCGGTGGCGCGTTTGGTCGTTTGACCTGCCTTGTGGGACAGACCTTCGCGCTGACCCTGGTGGATCAGCAATTACATCATGCGGATCTGGCATTGGGCCTGGACGTGAATTCGATCGTTTGGGCCGCGGCAAGCGTTCCCAAGCTACCGTCCTTACTGCGGGTGGCCTATTCGATGCCTGCCCCGATTATCCTAATGTCAGCCCTGCTTTTCGTTTGGACAGGCCGCAGCGAGCGCGCCTGGGAGCTCTGTTTCGTTTTCAACCTTTGCCTTCTGGTCACAGCGGTAAGTTCGATATTCCTTCCAGCAGCGGGCCCATTTTATCATCTTCGCTTTTCGGACGCATTGCGAGAGCTGCTTCCGGCGGGATCAGGGATTTATGCAGTGGAGCCCTTATTCGCGCTTCGGAAAGCCACAGCCTTCAACATTGATCCAACCGGGCTGTTCGGTGTGGCTTGTTTTCCATCGTTTCACACGATGATGGCATTGATTGCCGCCACTGCATGGCGCGACATTCCGAAACTGGGGACGGTGATGGTCGTCTGGCAGGCTCTAGCGATTGTTTCGACCATCCCGATTGGGGGCCATTATTTGATCGACCTTGCCGGAGGCTTTGTTTGCTGGGCGGCCGTTCAACTCCTCTGGCAAAGGAGTCTTGCGAAAGATGAACGGCATTTCAGCCGATCGATCGCCCCAATGGCCCAGCCCTAGGGCATCGCCATGCCACCGTTGACGTGGAGCGTCTGGCCAGTGACGTATCCGGCTTCCTTCGACGCAAGATAGACTACGGCAGCGCCGATATCCTCACCCGAACCCATCGCGCCGATCGGGATTTTCGACAAAATCCCTTCCTTCTGGGACTCGGTCAGCGCGTCGGTCATGGCCGAGGTCATGAAGCCCGGGGCAACGCAATTGACGGTAATCCCGCGGCTCGCGACTTCCTGGGCGAAGGCCTTGGACATGCCGATCAGGCCGGCCTTGGAGGCGACATAGTTGGCCTGTCCCGGGTTGCCCGTAACGCCGACGACGGACGTGATGCTGATGATCCGGCCGAAGCGAGCCCTCATCATCGGCTTCATCGCCGCACGCATCAGGCGGAAGGAGGCTTCCAGGTTGACCTTGATCACCTGGTCCCACTCCTCGTCCTTCATCCGCATGGCGAGGTTGTCGCGGGTAACCCCGGCATTGTTGACGAGGACGTCGAGTTGGCCGAGCGCCTCGACCGCGCGCGGCACCAGCTGATCGACCTGCTCTGCATTGGACAAGTCGCAGACCAAGGTCACATGATTGCCGCCGAGCTCCTTGGCGAAAGCCTCCAGCTTGGCCTGGTTTGAACCGGAAAGCGCCAGCCGCGCGCCTTGCGCTGCCAAGGATTTTGCGATCGCGCTGCCGAGCCCGCCGCTCGCGCCGGTCACCAGCGCGGACATTCCCGAGAGGTCAAACATCATGCGAGCTCCTTGGCGATGGCTTCGATGTCTTCGATCGTGACGACGCTGATCACCTTGGCGTCGGGCGCGATGCGCTTGACCATCGGGCCGAGCACCTTGCCGCCAACCTCGACGAACTCCGCGACGCCAGCGGAAGAGAGGTTGGCAATGCTCTCGCGCCACCGGACCATGCCGGTGACCTGCTCGACCAGTAGCCGTTCGATCTCCGTCGGGTCCGCCACGGCGGTAGCGGTGACATTGGCGTAGAGCGGTACGTGCGGCGGCTCGATCACTGTCTTGCCCAAGGCTTCGGCCATGGCGTCCGCGGCCGGCTGCATTAGCGGGCAATGAAACGGCGCCGATACCGGCAGCGGGACCGCGCGCTTGGCTCCCATCTCCCTGGCCATCTCGATCGCGCGTTCGATCGCGCCCTTGTGGCCCGATATCACGACCTGGCTAGGGTCATTGTCATTGGCGACCGTGCAGATTTCGCCTTGAGCCGCCGCCGCGGCGATTTTCTCGGCAAGCTGCAGGTCCGCACCAAGCAGCGCAGCCATTGCTCCGACGCCGACCGGCACGGCCGCCTGCATCGCCTGGCCGCGCAGCTTGAGCAGCTTGGCGGTAGTCGGAAGATCGAACGAGCCCGCTGCGCAGAGTGCGGAATATTCTCCAAGGCTGTGCCCAGCCACGAAATGCGCAACCTTCTCCAGCGAAACGCCGCCTTCCCTGGTCAGCGCCCGGAATACGGCTAGCGCATGCGCCATAATCGCCGGCTGGGCATTTTCGGTGAGCTTGAGATCGTCCTCCGGTCCCTCGCGCATCAGCTTGAACAGGTTCTGGCCAAGCGCCTCGTCAACCTCGCCGAACGTGTCTCGAGCGGCCTGGCTCGCATCGGCCAGCGCTGCCCCCATGCCGACCGACTGGCTGCCCTGACCGGGAAAAAGAAATGCGCGCATCGAAATCCCTGTTTGACTGTGCTTAGGTCGCGGGCGAACTAGGCCGGTCAGCCACGATTGCCAAGTCCGGCCGAGGGAGAGGAATGGGGATGAGCGAAACAGGCGAAGCACGGCAGCTCGGTTTCTGGATCTGCCTCGCGCTGGTCGTCGGCAACATGATCGGCTCGGGGATATTCCTGCTGCCCGCCAACCTCGCGCCCTATGGCCTGAATGCGATATGGGGCTGGGTCATCACCATCGGCGGCGCCATGTGCCTGGCAACGGTGTTCGCGGGACTTGCCAAGGCCATGCCCGACGCCGGCGGGCCCTATGACTATGTCGCCCGATCGATGGGCGCCCCGCCGGCCTTTCTGGTCATGTGGAGCTATTGGATTTCCACCTGGGTGACCAACGCGGCCATTTCCATTGCCGCGGTCAGCTACCTGAGTACTCTGTCGCCGGGGTTCTTTGCCGTGCCGGGCGTTGCCCCGCTCGTCGCAATCGCCTTTGTCGCCCTGTTTACCGCAATCGCCTGCACCGGGGCGCATGTCTCGGGGGGCGTGCAGATTTTCACGAGCGTCCTCAAGGTCATGCCCCTTGTCGCCGCGATGGTGATCGCCCTGATCGTCCTCGGCAACGGCGATCAGCAGGCGCAATTTGCGCCGACGCCGGTCACGCCCAACGGCATCGCTGGAGCGGCCGCGCTTACCTTATGGGCGATGCTCGGCTTCGAATGCGCCGCCATACCCGCGGAGCGGGTCAAGGACCCGGCGCGAACCATTTCCCGCGCGACACTGATCGGAACACTGGCAGTCGGCTTGATCTATCTGGCCGCGTCCAGCGCCGTGTTTATTCTGCTGCCGGCCGACATAGCGGCAAAGTCTGCAGCGCCCTTTGCCGATCTGGTCGGCAGTTTCTGGGGGCCGACAGCGTCTCTGCTCGTGGTATTTTTCGCCGCCATCTCCTGCCTCGGCGCGCTCAACGGCTGGGTGCTGCTGCAGGGCGAAGTGCCGCTGACGCTGGCCCGGCGCGGAGTCTTTCCGCAGTGGTTCGGCAAAGTGAACAGCCGCGGCATGCCGGTCCGCGCGCAGGTCCTCAGCTCGACCCTGGCCATGCTGTTGGTAGCCGCCAACTACACCAAGGGCCTGACCGAGCTGTTCGCCTTCATGGCGCTGTTGGCGACGGTCGCGACGCTGGTCCTCTACCTGTTTGCCACTATTGCCGCGCTTCGGCTGATGGTGCGCGGCCAGCTCAGCCGGGGCCTATTGTTCGTCACGCTGGTTGGCGCGGTCTATTCGATCTGGACCTTTTACGGCGCCGGCAAGGAAGCGACGCTGTGGGGCCTGCTTCTCCTGATGACCGCGATTCCCGTGTGGTTCGGGATGCGGCTCAGTTCCCTCTGGTCCAGCCCGGCGCCGGCGGCCGCTCCAGCCGGGCCTCCGGAATCATTGTCCTAAGCTTTCGAGCGAAGGACCGGAGGCAGACCTCGCTCTTGCCCAATGGGCCCGGCACATAGCTTGGGCTGGCCATACCTTGCTGCACCCGGCTGATCAGGTCGGTGTCCTCGGCATTGACGCGGCGATTGATCCGCCAGTTCAAATAGCGCGCGGCCGTCATTTCACGGCGGCTGTCGGGCAGCGCATAGCTGATCTCACGGATGACGCTGGTCGTTGCGGACACCGGTAGCCACTGCATGAAGTCGACCTGGTCCGGATAGATGTCGAACGCGACGCAGGGAAACAGCTTGTAGTATAGCCATTTGCGCCGATGGGTCGGCGGCAAATGCTCTGCGTCAGGCAGGTATCGCTGATAGGCGCGCTCCGACGGATTGGCGGAATCATCGTCGCGCAGGTCGCCTTCCATCCGGTCGATCCATTCCTGCGCCTCGATCGCGTAACTTTTGCCGAACAAGCGAGTGAGGCCGGGGTGGCCGACGGGAATATGCAAATGGTCGGAATAGTTATCGGCAATGGTCTTCCAGTTGAGGTCGCGAGGCCTGAGCGTGACCCGGCCGATCGCCCGGAGATCCTCGAAGCGGTAAGGCGCCACTTCCTGCTCGTAGGGCGCCATCATCTCATGAACTGAGGGCAGGCCTTCCTCCAGCCGGACGAACAGGAAGCCGCGCCAAATCTCCAGCGCGACCGGGACGAGCCCGAGTTTCTCCGTCTGCAGTCCCGGATATTCGTGGCGGTGCATGACGCCGACCAGCCGCCCGTCCCTGGCGTAGCTCCACGCATGATAGGGACAGGTCAGCACCTTGGCGCAGCCCCCCTCCCCGTCGAGCAGCCGCGAGCCGCGGTGACGGCAGACATTGGCAAAGGCCCTAATCTCGCCGTCGTCGCCACGAATGACGATCACGCTCTCGCCGAGAAAATCGATCGTTCGCCATTCGCCGGGATTGGCGATCTCACTCTCATGACAGACCACTTGCGGCGCGGCGCGGAGGAACGCGCGCTTTTCCGCCGCGAAGAATTCGTCGTCGACATACAGCCAGCCGGGCAGGCTCACGTCGTCGAGCGGGTCTGCGGTCGGAATGCTTTTGAGGTGCGTGGCCATGGCCTAGCTTCTGCCATTTGTCGGCTTTGCGGGCAATCTCGGCACCGATCATCCGAACCGGCGTTGCAGCCACGATGGCCATCACCGATCCCAAGAACACCCCGTGGTGGCAACGCTGCACGATCTACCAGATCTACCCGCGAAGTTTCCAGGACAGCGACGGAGACGGGATCGGCGACCTCAAGGGGATCGAACAGCGGCTTGATTATCTCAGGGAGTTAGGCGTCGATGCGATCTGGCTTTCGCCGATCTTCCCATCGCCGATGGCGGACTTTGGCTACGACGTCGCTGACTATGTCGGAATCGATCCTGTTTTCGGGACGATCGACGATTTCGATCAGTTGCTTGGCGCCGTACATGGTCGCGGACTGAAGCTGCTGCTCGACTTCGTCCCCAACCATAGCAGCGACCAGCATCCCTGGTTCGTGGAGAGCAGGTCATCACGCCATAACACCAAGCGAGACTGGTACATCTGGCGTGATCCAGGACCCGATGGCGACCCGCCCAACAACTGGATCAGCGATTTCGGCGGGTCGGCTTGGGAATGGGATGAGACCACCGGCCAATATTATCTGCATGCCTTTCTGAAGGATCAGCCCGATCTCAACTGGCGCAATCCGGCGGTTCGCGCCGCTATGCTCGACGTGATGCGCTTCTGGTTCGACCGAGGCGTCGACGGCTTTCGAATCGACGTGCTGTGGCACATGATCAAGGCGGAAGGCCTGCCCGACAATCCGCCCAACCCGGACTACCGGCCGGGCATGGGCGAGATGCACCGGGTGCTCCAGCTCAATTCGACGGACCAGCCGGAAGTCCATGACCTATGCGCCGAGATGCGCCGCCTCGCCGACAGCTACGGCGATCGAGTGCTGGTCGGCGAAATCTACCTGCCGATCGACAAGCTGGTGACCTATTACGGCAGCGATCTTTCCGGCGTGCACCTGCCCTTCAATTTCCAGCTTGTCGATGCGCCATGGAGCCCACCCGCACTGGCCCGGATCATCACCCAATATGAAGCGGCCCTGCCCGCCGGCGGATGGCCGAACTGGGTGCTCGGCAATCATGATCGCCCTCGAATTGCGGAGAGGGTCGGCGAAGCCCGGGCGCGGGTCGCGGCGATGCTGCTCCTCACTCTGCGCGGCACGCCGACCGTTTATTATGGCGATGAGCTTGGCCTGACCGACGTCCGCATTCCGGCCGACCGGGTGAAGGACCCGCGCGAACTTCGCGAGCCCGGAATCGGCCTTGGCCGCGATCCGGTCCGGACGCCGATGGCGTGGAATGACAGCCCGCATGGCGGATTCAGCTCAAGCAACCCCTGGCTTCCGCTGCACGAGGACTGGCGGACTCGGAATGTATCGGCGGAGGAGCGGGACCCAGGTTCGATGCTTGCCTTGCATCGCGCCCTGCTGACGCTGCGCAGCAACGAGCCCGCCCTGTCGCTCGGCTCGATCCTTCAGGTCCGGGCGAACGATCATGTGCTCAGCTACCAGCGGCAACACGGCACCGGCCGATTGCAGATATTACTCAATTTCACCGGGACGGAGCGGCAGATTCCGGACTGGGTTCAGGGTGGTGAATATTTGCTTTCGACTCTCGGGACTTCGCCGCCAGACGGCTGGCTGCGGCCTGACGAAGGCGTCATCCTTCGCCTGGCGGCCGAATAAGCCATGCGGGTCGCGATGCTCAGTTCGATCAGCTGGCGGACGCCCCCGCGCGCTTACGGACCGTGGGAGCTGGTCACCAGCCTGCTGACCGAAGCGCTGGTCGAGCGCGGCATCGATATGACCCTGTTCGCCACGCTCGACAGCGTCACCGGCGGCAAGCTCGATGGCGTGGCGCCGCGCGGGTATTCCGAAGACGACAGCCTCAATGCCAAAGTGTGGGAGGCGCTTCATATCGCCCATTTGTTCGAGCGTGCGTCCGACTTCGACCTCATTCATAATCAGGCCGACTATTTGCCGCTTATCTTCTCGCACATGGTCGACACGCCCATCGTCACCACCATTCATGGCTTTTCGTCACCGTCGATCCTGCCGGTGTTCCAACGCTACAACGACCGTTCCGCCTATGTCGCGATCAGCGACGCCGACCGGCATCACTCGCTAGACTATGCCGCGACCATCCATCACGGCATCCCGATCGACGACTTTCCATTCGACCCGGCTGGCAGCGAAGACCTCTTGTTCTTCGGGCGATTCCATCCCGACAAGGGAGCCGCCGAAGCCGTCCTCGCTGCCCGCGCCGTCGGCCGGAAACTCGTCATGGCCGGGATCGTCCAGGACGCGGAATATTTCGCGACCGCGGTCGCCCCCTACATCGATGAGCGAACGGTGGAATATCGCGGCGTGCTCGGCGGTACCGACCGGACTCGAGCACTTGGCCAGGCACGCGCCCTTCTCCACCTGATCGGGTTTGAGGAGCCTTTCGGTCTTTCGGTCATCGAGGCGATGGCCTGCGGGACGCCGGTCATTGCATATCCCAAGGGATCGATGCCCGAGTTGATCGTCGACGGAGTAACCGGCTTCCTGGTCGACAGCTTCGAAGAGGCCGTGGCTGCGATCGACCGGATTGGCGAGATCGATCGCGCTGCCTGCCGCGAACATGTTGCCAAGCGCTTCACCATTGATCGCATGGCCGACCGCTATCTCGAGTTATACCGCCAGCTGTTAGGCGGCTGACTCTTAACCCCAGTTTATGTATGCCTTCGCCCGACAAGGGGACGTGTGCCATGCCATTGTACATGGATATCCATTCGATCGACCCGGATACGCCGTGGGAGGATATCGCCAACGCCCATTGGGCTGACGTGGAAATCCAGGGGCAATATCACGTCGATTACCTCAAATATTGGTTCAACAAGGACTGCGGCAAGCTGTTTTGCCTGGTCGAGGCGCCCGACGCCGACTCTGCCCGATGCGTCCATGAACATGCCCATGGCCTGGTCGCCGAAAAGCTGATCGAGGTCGACCCCGACCTCATCGACAGCTTCATGGGAAATGGGGGAGTGAATGAGGGCGGCGCCGCT